>JAAIGG010004886.1_pt1 | contig 44790 bp, 67 predicted proteins | sample 6487391 | NCBI WGS metagenome assembly JAAIGG01 (sample SAMN13974130, study PRJNA590717) | phyllosphere metagenome | biome: asymptomatic weeds; feature: pooled weeds collected from a community garden; material: weeds; isolation source: pooled asymptomatic leaves from various weed species from...
ATCGGTCTCTTTGGTGGCTCAGCGGGTGGATTCGTGCTGCCACCGCCGCCTGTATCGGGTGGATTCGTGCTGCCACCGCCGCCTGTATCGGGTGGATTCGTGCTGCCACCGCCGCCTGTATCGGGTGGGTTGGTGCTGCCACCGCCGCCTGTATCGGGTGGCTCGACAGGGGTCTCAATTGGCGGAGTAGCATGCACATTGACGATCAGTTTTCCGCGGGCAGTGTTGGCTTTATCAAAAAGCGTAAGAACAAGACGACCCGCCGCTTTTGGCACCAGTATAAATCCCTGTGTCGTAGGGTTTGAGATACCGGCTGCTGCCGGATCAGTGTTATCGATACTCGGAACAGCGGCGAGCGTGGAGGCACGGCCGTTACTTTTGCGCACACGCTTAACGGTGACAGGGATATTGCCGCCCTGATCCATTACGTTAACGACATATGTTCCGGGAGACTCCTGAGAAATAACGGCTCCTGTGCTGGCGAGTGACAGGTAATATTCAAGAAGCGGTCGGCCTGGTAGTTCGCCGCGCCATTCTCCCTCAAAAGGGGATCGGTCAATCGGAGGCTGATTCATATTGCTATCCTGTGCGGTTGTGATAAATTTTAACCGATCCCGGCAACGCGGCAGCCTGTTTACGTTTCCTCGTTTCGGTCAACTGTCGCGTTGCAAGGATCGACAACACACTTCAGATTGCTTCTGTCATTAGGCCCGTTGACTGTCCCGTTACGGGCTTCTTTTTATCCCCTGTTGATAAAATCGTCTCACAACCGCATAATCCCAGCTACTGACGGAATGAGGAACAGGCGATGATTACTGAACAACAGTACCGCGACGCGGCGACATCACTAGGCGTAACTGTAGCGCACATAAAAGCCTTTGCGGAAGTAGAAAGCCGCGGCGAAGGCTTCCTGCCGGACGGACGTCCAAAAATTCTTTTTGAACGCCACATATTCTATCGCCGCCTGTCGGAGGCAAAATCGGCCAGCTATGCCGACAGCATTGCGCGCCAGTTTCCTGACATCTGTAATAAGTCAACGGGCGGGTATATTGGCGGATCTGCGGAACATGACCGCCTGGCTAAAGCCGTAGCTATTGACCGTGGTATCGCCCTTGAGTCTGCCAGCTGGGGAACCTTTCAGATCATGGGTTTCAACTGGCAGACGTGCGGATATACAGGGATTCAGCCGTTCGTCAACGCTGCATACTCGCCGGACCGCCAGCTCGAACTGCTGTCAGGATTCCTTAAAGGCAATCCGGCGATTATCACTGCCATGAAGCAGAAGAACTGGACGCGGGTTGCCGAACTGTATAACGGACCATCCCAAAAAGGTTACGATACAAAACTGGCCGCTGCCTATAAAAAATTCGGTGGCGTATGAAGAAAAAGAAATCCCTGCCGCCACTGGATAAAGATGTCCTGAAAACACTGTCCAGTGATTCGCGCAGCCAGTACAGCCCGACACAGCACCCGGCCATCCTGCAACGTCTCGCAGGGGCTGGGCTCAGTGATACCCAGATTGCCGGTTTTCTGGGGATTTCACCCGAGACGTTGACCAGCTGGCGCAACAAATATCAGGTTGCCCGTCGCGCGCTGGAAACGGCCAGAATTGAGCGTGATCTTAAAGTGGTGGATGCGCTGTATAACTGCGCTATCGGTTATGAACACGTTTACGAAGAAGGGCGGGAAACGGACGACGGAACCGTTATCCTCCCGCGCTCGAAGCACCTGCCACCAGATGTAAGGGCGCAGGAGATTTGGCTGTTCAACCGCATGCCGGATCAGTGGAAATCAAAAACCAATATCGAACTTACCGGCCGTAATGGAGGCCCGGTTGAGCACGTCAATATGAGCCCGGAGCAGGCGGTTGAAGTTCTGGCCTCAATGGGCCTGCGCCGCGCCGCAAGTCAGCTGGAATCCAAAGAGGTTGTTGAAGATGACAACGGCGCTGACGAGTAAGCAGATAGAGCAGGCACGCGCCGCCATGTGTGCACTGGCGCGGGATAACCTGCTGGACTTCACGGCATACACCAAACCGGACTACGAGTTCGGATGGTTCAATGAAATCCTGTGCCTGAAACTGGACGAATTTCAACGCAAAGTTGAACGCGGCGAACATCCTATGCTGATGATCTTTGCTCCTCCGCGTTCAGGGAAATCTGAACTCGCCAGCCGCCGCTTTCCGGCTAAGGTGATGGGCAACCATCCTGACTGGCATTTCATCGGCGCATCCTATGCCGCAGACCTCGCAAAACGTATGTCCCGAGACGTGCGCCGAATCATCAGCGACCCACGCTATGGGCATGTTTTCCCTGATACCGCCCTGCCGCCCGTTGGCATGGGAGCCTCGGACCAGGCGGCAATGTGGGAAACCGTAGACAGTGAAATGCGGCTCAACGGTGGCAGCTATCGCGCAACGGGGGTGAATGGCGGTATAACCGGCGGCGGCATGAATATTGGCATCATTGATGACCCGGCAAAAGACTATCAACAGGCCAGTTCTAAAGCCTATCAGGAAGCTGTTCTGGACTGGTACGACACCACGTTTTTTACCCGCGTCGATCCAAAGCTGCACGGAATAATTATTATCCTGACGCGCTGGCACAAAAACGACCTCGCAGGTCAGTTGCTGCAGCAGGCACAGGAAGGCGGCCAGCAGTGGGACGTACTGTCGTTTCCCATGGAAGCGGAAGCGCACGAATATGTAACGGCCAATGGAAAGCGCTACCATACGCGCAAGCCAGGCGACCTGCTTTTTCCTGAACGTATGCCGCCGGACTTCGTGGCCGGTGCCAAACGCCGAGGCTCTCTGGTATGGAACGCGCTCTATCAACAACGGCCCAGCGCAAAGGGCGGCTCACTGATAAAAACTGAGCATTTCAGCCGCTATAAATCCCTGCCGCAGATTAAAAAACGCTGGATCTATGCTGATACCGCACAGAAAACCGCTGAACACAATGATTATAGTGTGTTCGAGTGCTGGGGAGAATGCGCAGAAGGGCGTCCGTGGCTGATTGATCTGGTTCGCGGCAAATGGGAGGCGCATGAACTGGAGCGCCGGGCCATTGCTTTCTGGGACAAGCACAAAGCGTACGACAAAATTAAGTGCGGCGTGCTGATAAAAATGAAAGTGGAGGATAAAGCCAGTGGAACCGGACTCATTCAGAACATCCGAAAGAAAGGAAAAATACCCATTGAGGGGATCCAGCGGTCGAAAGACAAGTATACGCGCTTTCTTGATATACAGGGCCACATTGAATCCGGATACGTTAATATCCCGGAAGAGGCACCGTGGCTTTCTGATTTCCTGATGGAATGCGAAGACGTTACCGCAGAATTTAATACCCACGACGACCAGATTGATCCTATGATGGACGCCATTAACGACATTATGAACAACAAACGAAAAGGCATTTTTTCATGAAAATCCTTAACTGGTTTCGTCGCAAAGAAGTACAGCCAGCGGCTGCACCTGCTGAGCCTGAGAAAGAGAAAAAAGGCGTATTCACCTTCTCTACGCACAAAAATTTTTCTGCCATCAGTCCGGATCAGTTGAGTCGTTTAGCCTTTCCGGTACAGACCGTAAACCGCGTTAATACCGGAACCGGTAAAGCCATGGACGAAGACTGTGGCGCAGTTGTGTCAAATAAGCCTTACCGCTTTACCAGTGGCGGCATGGGCGTTCCGCTCAACATCATGGGATGGTTTCTGTCACAGGGATTCATCGGCTATCAGATGTGCTCCGTCATGTCACAGAACTGGCTGATTAACCGGGCGTGCAAAATCCCTGCGGAAGATGCCTGTCGCAATGGTTGGCGGGTGAATGGACTGGATGCCGAGAAGATCAAACAACTGGAAGCTCTCGATAAAGAATGGAAGATGAAAAAGAAAGTCGAAGAATATGCGCGGTTTAAGCGCGTCTTTGGCATACGGATTGCGCTGTTCGTTGTCCAGTCTGATGACCCGCTTTATTACGAAAAGCCGTTTAATATCGATGGCGTGGCGCCGGGCAGCTATAAGGGAATTTCTCAGATTGATCCGGTATGGTGCTCGCCTGAACTGGAAGGCGTGGATATTCAGGATCCGACCAGTTGCACCTTTTACGAGCCGACCTACTGGCGCCTGGGAACACGTCGTGTGCATCGGTCACATCTGGTCATTCGTGTTTATTCAGAAGTGCCTGACCTGCTCAAACCGACCTATAACTTCGGCGGCCTGCCGCTGCCCCAGCTCATCTGGGAGCGCGTATACGGCGCGGAGCGATCAGCTAACGAAGGCCCGCAGCTGCTGTTAACTAAGCGCATGAACGTCTTTAAAACGGATCTGGAAACTGCCCAGGCTGATCCAGAAAAGTTTCAGGATAAAGTGCGTGATACGGCCGAGATGCGTGATAACTTTGGCATACTGGCAATCGGCGAAGGTGATGAGTATTCTCAGCACGAAACCGGACTAGCCGACGTTGACTCAGTTATCATGACCGGCTACCAACTCGTGGCTTCGGTGGCAGAGATGCCATCAGTTAAACTGCTCGGAACCAGTCCAAAAGGTTTCAACCCGACCGGTGATTACGAGGCGAGCGTGTACCGGGAAACACTGGCGTCAATTCAGGAACATGATATGACGCCGTTGCTGGACAGACACTACGCACTGGCCCAGAAATCCCTGTTTGGTTCGGTAGAGAATTTCGAGGTTACATGGATGCCTCTCGACGAGCCGAGCGAGAAAGAGCAGGCCGATACTAATCTGGTTCGGGCACAAGAAGCCCAGATCTGGCAAAGCATGGGCGTTGTATCTCAGGAAGCAGTAGAGCGCAAGCTAGTCGATGATGAAAGCGCGGGCTGGTCTCAGTACATGAAAAACGAGGAAACAGGAAACGATGGCGGATCAACCGAAGAAGACAAAGCCCTCGCAGCCGCTATACAGTCCCTTATCACTGGAACGGGAGTACAGCCGGCGGTTGCGCAAACTGACCCGGTGGATGGTCAAAGGGGTAGCCGAGGCGCTGGGCCGCAGTGATAATATCCGCCAGACTCTTAACGACCTGGCGACGCGTTTTTCTGCACTGTTCGAAGCGGCCGCGCCTGCCATGTTCGGCCCAATGCTGGACGGCGTACAGAAAGGCGTGGACCGGAAATTCGCTAATCTGGGCATCGGGACGCCTGCCGATGACGTTGCCGTTTTCTACCGCCAGGCCGCTGCAGAAAACGCTGCGCTGATAAAAAGTATCCCTGCGGAACATGTAGAAAAAATCCGTAAGGCAGTAGAGGATTCAATCAGCGGCGCGGGCACTTTCGATGATATTCTCTCCAGGCTAAAAGAAGTCAACGGAATGACGGACCGGCGTGCAAAACTGATAGCGTTGGACCAGACGCGGAAGACATACCAGGGGGCAGCTATTCAACGCGCCGCCGCGGCAACTCCTGCAGGTCAGCCGGTTCGGGCAGTCTGGGTACACAGTCATGGCGGAGGCGGGGATAAAAACCCGCGTAAACGCCATCTTGATTATCATGGAAAAGAGTTTGACTTGCGCAAAGGCGCGCCAGTCGGTGATAATGGTGGAAATTACGTGCAGCCCTCAGAGGAAGTTAACTGTCGCTGCACCTTCCGGCTAATTCTTGATTTCGGAAACTCAGATAATGCCAGCGAATAAAAAGCCCCGTAAGAAATATCACTCCGCCCGAGCTATGGACCGCTCGGCACGGCAGTTTGATAATAACGGCTATATGACGATTGAAGGCAACCCGATCTCAAAAGAAGGCGTCTACGATTATCTGGGCTCCCAAATCCCCGGCTATCCCGGTGATCCGAGTGATATCGTAAAAGTATTTCGCCCAGGTAGCGAGTTGGCTCGTCAGGAAACTATTGATTCTTTCAAGCTGATGCCCTTCATTGATGATCATCAGTGGCTGGGCGTCGAAGGGACTGACGCAGGGAATCTTCCGCTGACCGGCACAACGGGCGAAAAAGTCTATTACGAAGCGCCGTATCTTAAAGCAAATCTGCGTGTTTACTCGCAAAAGTTGCTCGACGCCTTTAATACGGGTAAAGTTCAACTGTCTCCCGGCTATTTGTACGATTATGTCTATTCTCCCGGACAATGGCAGGGTATAAATTATTCCTACGTGCAGAGTAATCTGCGGGGCAATCACCTGGCGCTGGTCGAACGTGGCCGCACAGGCGCAGACGTGGCTGTCATGGACAGCGCAATTCCAACCATTGAGGCTCAAAACATGACCTTGGAAGAACTGATCGCAGCCATTAACGCGCTGTCGCCAGAAGATAAGGCAAAATTAGCGGAGGCCGTTGCTACGCCACCACTCCCTGTAACTACCGACCCTGCGGCACCTGAGCCAGTTGAACCAATGGTTCCTGCCCAGGATGAGCCGCCGATGCCTGCTCCGACTACTGAGCCTGTTACTCCGCCTAAAGCGGAAGACGAAGTGACTGATCCGGCGAAGGCTCAGGACTCAGCCGTGTTGCGTCGTCGTGTCGAGCAGCTCGAAAAGCAAATTGCGCAGGGCATGGATTCGGGCGTTATCATGAAACAGATCGCTGACCGTAACGCACTGGCAGACCGTGTATCCAAACACGTTGGCGCATTTGCTTACGACAGTATGACGCGCGATCAGGTAGCGGCCTATGGTCTGCAGAAACTCAGTCTCAAAGCTGCGCCAGGTCTTGAAGTGGCAACGCTGGAAGGCTACCTGCAGGGCGCAGAAAAACAACCGGCCAAAGTTTATGCCTTCGGCATGGACCAGGCTCCTGTAACTGGCAGCAATGCCAAAGCCATTGATGATATTTAAGGGGCTGATGATGCCATTTCCAAATACAGTACAGGATGCCATGCCATGGGGCATCGTGGGTGAAGCTTATCTGGGCGTACGCGGTTCTGTTAACGCGCAGCCTCTTCAGCTTACCTCTGAAGCTGCCGCAAACGTGTTTGGCCGCGCGCTGACCCACGTTGAAGGCGAAAACGGCCAGGCGGAAGTTGGCGGCGACGGCGTATTCGCCGGCATCCTCGCTTTCCCTAAAGAGCATATCGCTTTTGCTTTACCAGGCGCTGAAACGCAGACCGTACCACAGGGAACAATTGTTTCCGGTGTGACTGAGCATCCCGGTTTACTGGTAACGCTTACTACCGCTGCCGCGATTGGCGACGGTGTGGCATTTGCCGCAGACGGTACTCTCGCCGCGGCGCCCGCTCAGGTAGCTCCTGCCAATCACACGTTGATTCAGGGCGCTAAAGTCGTGCGCTATAACACCAACATCGGCCAGGCGATCATCAGCCTGAAAGAGCTTCCCGCTCCTGCAGCCGCTGAATAAAGGACCGTCTTAAGATGAAACAATTAACCCCGATTCATAAGGCTCTGACCGCTGAAAAAGCCCGCGGCCTTTCTGCAGTGATGCGCGAAAAAATCCGCACAGGTGCGATCGCACTGGACAGCGCGGAAAACGTGCAGGCACTGGGCAAACTGGGTATCCACATTAGCCGCCATGCTATTGACACCTATCAGCGCACTTACGGCATGGATGCAGCGATCACGCTGCCCGGCCTGCAGGCAAATGTCCCTGTGCTGGCGCAGTTCCTGCAGACGTGGCTGCCGGGCCAGGTTGAATATGCTACCCGTGCCAACAAAGCGGACGAATTTTTCGGCGTAACTACCGTCGGAAACTGGGAAGATGCCGAAGTTATTCAGGAAATTCTGCGTCTGACCGGCCATGCCGAGCTGTACGGTGATCAGAATAACGTCCCGGTTAACGCGTCATGGGATGTGTCTCAGGAGATCCGCGGCGTTGTTCGTTTTGAAGAAGGCCTGGAAGTCGGTGAACTTGAAGCCGCGCGCGCAGGACGTATCGGCATCAACTCAGCTGATACCAAACGTCGCGCTGCACAGGAAGCACTGGATCACTCCCGTAACCTGGTGGCGTTCTCCGGCTTCAACATGGGTGATGACCGCCCTATCTACGGCTTCCTGAATGATCCGGCCATGCCTGGTTATATTACTGTGCCAGATGGTGCGGCAGGGACTCCTCAATGGAACACCAAAACCCGTAACGAGATCATTAAAGATCTGCTTACCGGTTTCTCTGCGCTGCGCAAAAACTCAAAAGAGCGCATTGACCCGCAACGAGATCGCATCACGATCGCCGTTGCAAGTGATAAAATTGATTACCTGAATACGCCAGACCGGGGTAGCGAAACCGGGGAAACTGCGTATGACTGGTTAAACAAAAACTATCCGAATGCAACTGTTGTGCCAATGTGGGAACTGAACGATGTCAACGCCGGTCAGGATGCCTTCGTTATGTGGGCAGACACTGTCGGCGCTACCGGTTCAGACGGCGGCGGAACCATGATGCAGGTCGTACAGTCTCGTCTGCGCGTGCTGGGAATCGACACCAGCTGCAAGGTAATTACTGAAGATTTCAGTAACGCAACCTCTGGCCTTATTGTAAAACGCGGCTACGCGGTATATCGTGCAAGCAGCATCTGAGCAATAATCGACGGGGAGAAATCCCCGTTCTCTTTTCGAAACGAGGAAAAATCATGCCTGTAGTTTATTCTACCGCGAGTGCCGATCAGATTTACCCACGCTGGGATAATCATCCACGGGTTGGCAAATATGAGTCGGCCGTATTAATTAAAGGTGGTGCTGGAGTCCAGCGCTCAAAAACGTTTATTACTCCACGCGGCGTAGCTACCTACGTCACTGATGAGGAGCTGGAGTTTCTGAAAACCGTTCCGGCGTTTGTGGATGGTGAGAAGAAAGGCTACTTTGCGATCGATGAGAAAGCGCGTAAGCCGAGCCAGGAGCGCGCCGAAGAAGTGGCTGAAGCGAACCTGGAAAAAACCGACGGCGGTGCACAGAAAACTGACGAAGATTTTAAAAAATCCGGCAAAAAGCCACCAAAGAAAACCCGTAATTCATCCGAGGATTAACCCTCATGGCCTTTGACGTAGCAGCTTTTCGCCGGGCTTTTCCGGCGTTCACTGATGAAACTTTCTACCCCTCAGAGGCCATTGAAGCAGCCGCCGCTATGGCGGACTGCTACATAAACACCTCTTCGCGCTGGTATCGTTGCGATCAGTGCATATCCCTGATGCAGCAACTGATTACCGCTCATCTCCTGACGCTTAACGGCACAGAGTTTGTCCCAGGACAGACAGCAACCGGCGTTATGACCTCCGCCAGCATTGACGGAATATCTGTCGGTTTCACGGTGAACACGGCCAACAAAGGGTCGTTTACCGCGTGGCTGGATAAAACCCCTTACGGGGAGCAACTGGCAGCGCTTCTGGCCCGCTTCTCGCGTACGATTGGTTATATCGGCGGTTCAGGCGAACGTCGGGGATTCAGAAAAGTGGGCGGGGGCTTCTGATGAGCTGGCGTGAACTTTCAAAACGGCTGGAAGAACTCGGTAAGCAAGAGGTCCGCGTAGGCTGGTTTGACAGCTCACGCTATCCCGATGGAACCCCCGTAGCCCTTGTCGCTGCTACTCAAGAGTTTGGTTCAGCAAGTAAAGGTATTCCGCCCCGCGCTACCATGCGCCCGGCAATCAATGAGTATCGCGCGGAATGGAGCGCGGCGGCCGCCAGTGGCTTTAAAGCGGTAGCTGATGGCCGTTATACGGCTGCAAATGTTTTGACACTACTGGGAGAAGCGGCGGCAGGTGCCGTACGTCAAAATATATCTCAATTAAACTCCCCTCCTCTTAAGCCATCTACGCTCGCTGCACGTCGTAAAGCAGGGATACACAGTACAAAGCCATTGGTTGCCAGTACTTTGATGATAACAACCTGTACCTATCTTGTGACGAGGCGCTCATGATCGTTCCTGGCAGCAATTTACTCAATATGGCCTTGCGCGCGATCCAGCCTACGCGCGGCGTTACTGTTCAAAAATTTTTAGGTGAAGCAGAGAACGACTACGGAAAAACGGTGCCGACATATGCAGACGCCATACCGCTGATTAACTGCTCAGTGCAGGCCGTACCATTCAGGGATATTCAGCAAATGGGGCTGACGCTCGGAAAAACCTACGTCAAGGTCATCAGCAACTTGTCCCTGCATGGGGCCTATCGCGGCGGCCAGGGCGATCGTATTTTATGGAACGGATATGCCTTTACCGTTCTTGAAGCTACAAACTGGATTGTTCAGGATGGCTGGGTCCGAATCATAGCGGTGAAAGAATGACTGAACTCGCAATTTTTAAACTTATCAGGCAGGTTCTTCTGGCGGGTTTTGCCAGCCAGAACATGGCATCCGTTCGGATAAAGCGCAGCTATGCTGACACGAAAAGCAGCGCACCTGACGCGCCTGCCATTATCATGCATCGGATAGATTCGGCACGGGTCGGCTGGACTGGGAGATCATTCAGATTAGCTAACGACGTCGCTACCCAGACCACCAAACAGAATCACGCGATTACGTTTCAGTTTAATGCACTTGTGCCGGAAGTCGCAGAAGAGACTGAAGATACACTAACTGCTGGTGACCTGCTGGACCTTGCCGCGTTAATCCTTCAGTCGCGTGCGATGCTGGATGCATGCAAAGCTGCCGGGGTAGGGATCGAGCGAATAAGTGCAATCCGCTCTAATTACGTGCAAAATGAAAGCGACAACTGGGAACATGAGCCCAGCTTCGATTTAGTGGTTGACGTCAAGAAAGAGTTAACTACATCGGTCAATGTGGTAACATCAACCGATATTAAAATCTACCCGATTTAATCTTTCGAGGATTAACAATGAGCATCTCTATCCTGCGATACGTCGATATAAACAGTGGCGTCGGCGGCGCGTCAACTGTCGCACAGCGTGAGCTGATCCTGCGGTTGTTCACCACTAACGACGCCGTAGCGGCGGGCTCAGTGGCGGAACTCACTACCCTGGCCGATGTACAACGCCTCTTTGGCACCGATTCAGAAGAATACCGTCGCGCGACATCGTATTTTGGCTGGATCTCAAAATCAATTACTGCCGCAAGGAAAATCAGCTTTGCGCACTGGGCGAACGACGAAGAATCCCCGACCATTCGAGGAGCGGCAGCGCTCACGGTACTGGCGACGTGGAAAACTATTACTGACGGCGCGTTTAATCTCCAGGTCGGAACCGAAGGCGCCGCTGTGGATGCACTTAATTTTTCCGGTGCTGCTTCACTTGCGGATGTAGCAGGGATTATCCAGGCTGGCATCCGTGCCGAGAATGGTGCTAACTTCTCGGGCGCTACTGTAACCTATGATGCAGTTGCACAACGTTTTAATGCCGAGTTCCCGGGGGCTGATACTTTGCCAGCGCTGCCAGTTGTTACGGCGGCTACCTCCGGAACCAGCATTGTTAATCAGCTGGGCTGGGGTAATGATGCGGTGTTTGGCGGCGGCAGCGTCGCGCAAAGCCCACTTGAAGCCCTCACCGAATCAACAGTAATCAGTGATAACTTTGCGACGTATGGATTCATTGATGAACTGACCCTGGATCAGTGGGAAGAAATCGGAGCCTGGAACCAGGCGCAGAACATTAAATACATGGCGTTAGTTCCGGTTACTTATGACAATTCCGACGACTGGTATGAGGCGCTCGGGAGCTATTCAGGCGTGACGCTCACGCTGGTAGCAACGCCAAATACTGAGCACGACGAAGATATCCCCGGAATTATTCTGGCAGCCACCGATTACACCAAACGTAATGCCGTCAAGAATTACATGTATCAGGAATTCTCCGGCAAGACCGCAAAAGTAATCGATGACGATACTGCAGATGCGCTGGACGCATTGCGCGTTAACTATTACGGGCAGACCCAGACCGCCGGCCAAAAACGCAGTTTTTACCAGACAGGCGTTGTATGCGGGACCAGTAATTCGCCTTCTCAAATGGGCGTTTTCGCCAATGAGATCTGGTTTAAATCGCGCGCATCAGCAAATCTGCTGCAGCTGCTGCTGGCGCTGGAGATTATCCCTGCTACTGATGAAGGCCGTGCAATCGTACTGGCAAGCTTGCAGGAAATCATTGACGCGGCTTTGTTTAATGGCACGATCGCTACCGGTAAAGACCTGACAGTTACTCAAAAACTGTACATTAATCAGATTACAGGTGATGAGAGAGCATGGCATCAGGTCCAGAATATCGGTTACTGGGTCGATGCGGCAGTTACCCAGACTACCGGCCAAAATGGTGTAACGAAGTACCAGGTAGATTACACCTTACTTTACAGCAAAGCGGACGCCGTGAATAAAATCACTGGCCGCGATATCCTGATCTGAGGAGAATAAAATGCAAGATATTGCTGGCTTCGGCCTGTCCGTACGCATCATCGCGTCTAAAACCTTCCCGCAAGGGTTTACGGTAACAGAGTTTGCGGATGACACAGACCCGTTTGATCTGCCAGAGCTTCAGATCGCAGACGCGGCGATGAACTTAAACGGCGGAATGGCTACCTGGTCAACTGCTAACGTTATACAGTGGGCGATCGGTGTAATGCCTAACACCGAAGATGATAAAAATCTTCAGGTTCTGTTTGAAGCAAACCGTCCAGCCCGTGGTAAAAAACCGGCCAAAGATATTATCACGGTGGTCGGCATGTACCCGGACGGATCTACCCGTGTACTATCGCCGGGGATTATCTATTCCGCTACGCCGGGGAAATCGGTGGCATCCGCAGGCCGTCTTAAATCAAAGACGTATAACTTCCGCTTTGAGAATACAGCTGGCGCGGAGGCTTCCTGATGGCAGAACTTATTGAGCCGCAGGAAGTCGAGATCACCGACAGAAACGGCACCGTCAATAAGTATTTAATCAGCAAATTCCCTGCCGTTACTGGCAGGGAGATTGCGGCTAAATACCCAACCAGTGTTGCGGCGATGGCGAAACAATGGGAACAGAACCAGTATGCCGAAAACGAGAAGATCATGCTGAAAGCGATGACTTTCGTTGAGAAGGTGAACAGCGACGGAACAACCGTCAGACTGGTTACTCAGGCCCTGGTGGATAACCACGTATCAGACGCAGAATCCCTTATGCAACTGGAAAAAGCATTGCTGGAATATAACTTTTCTTTCTTCGAAAAGTTCGTCCGCTCAGTTTCCTCCGGCGGTTTGAAAGCAATTATCAGCAGGTTGATTATGTCAACGCTGACGGATTCATTGCAGTCATTATCGCAAGCGGGAAAGCCACCCTCACAGAACTGAAAACAAGCCTCTCTCTTGAAGAGGCTTATCTGATCTGGGAAGTTGTGGTCACGTCCAAATTTAATGAATGGTGGGCGTCTGAGCAGGCCGCTAACAAGAGTAAATAATAATGGGACTTCTTGACAGTTTCTATTTTGCAGTACGAGCGGATACGAAAGACGCGGTCACTGGGATAAACAAAGCCGGTGAAGCGTTCGACGATCTGAAAAAAGACGGCAAGAACAGTACTGAAACTGTTTCGCGGAACGTTGAAAAAATGGGCCGCGTTACCCAACAGGCAAGCGACATTTCTACACGTGCGCTGGCAGGGATCGGTGCGGAGCTGCGCGGCCTCATTCTTCCCGCTGGTGCAGCTGTCGCCGCGCTCGGGTCCGTCGCTGCGTCCTGGCAAAGGATACAGGGATTTGTTCAGACTGCGAACAACGCTGACGCGCTCAACATCCCTGTAGACCAGTACGACACTTTCGCTAAAGTTCTTGAATCCGTTGGCTATGAAGCTGACGAAACCCGCGACCTGTTTGTTGATCTGGCGGAAGCCATAGGCGAAGGGGCAAGTGACCCGGAATCCCAGCGTGCCAAAACCTTTAATGCCCTCGGCGTATCCCTCAAAGACAATCAGGGCCATTTACTGAATGCTACTCAGGGCATTGAGGCGCTGAGCAAGGCGATTGAAGGTCTGTCACCCGAAAAAGCTATTTTCCAGTTACGCCAGCTCGGCATTAATGATCCCAAATTTCTCACCCTGTTGACTAAAGGTAACGCAGAGCTTGAAAAACGTGTCCAGCTGGCACAGAAATACGGGGTGATGACAGAAGAGCAGGCGCGGGCCGCCCGTGAACTGCAGAACGAGCAACAAAAACTCTCCCTGACTCTCGCAGGGATTGGTGAGTCTATCGCCCGCGGCGTGCTGCCCTATGTGGCCGGATTTTTCAAGGCGGTTAATGAAATCATTGACTACGTCAATCAGCACAAAGTCGCCTTTGCTGTATTCTTTGGCATACCGGCTACGGTTATCAGCACGGCGTTGATACCAGCGATTATCAACGCGACCATGGCTACCGCACGTCTAGGCCTTGCTACGATAGTCGCTACATGGCCCTGGCTTCTGCTGGCGGGCGCAGTGGCCGCCGTAGCGATCGCCGCAGAAGATCTGTACCTGTATTTCACCGACCCGGAGGCAAATACCGTAACCGGCGAACTGGTGAAAAAATTCCCTGAGCTGGGTAAGTTTTTGCGTGACTGCAAAACTGAAGTGATGAACCTGGTTAACGGCTTCATTGATCTGAAGAATCAGGCAATGCAGACCTGGGATGATCTGGTTAATAAGATAAATTCCTTTAATCCGTTGCTGGATAAACTGACCGCTAAAGCTAAGAGCCTTGGCGGTGAGCTGTTTGACTGGTTCCGGGCGCAAGGGCTGTATATAGGAGATTTCTTCAGGGACATTTTTGCAAATATCATAAACAGCATTGTTGATGCCATCCCCGAAGCTGCGCAAAAAGCCCTGGGCATCTCACGTATGCGGACCGGTGCCGAACGACGGGCAGACCAGGGCGCAGGAGGGAGCGGTAACACTCCTGGCGGCGCGGACATGGCAATACCCGGGGATGCTGTAGCAAGTCCTGCGGCGTCTGCCGCAAATCGCGTGCTGTCTGGTGCAGGTAGTTCACCTATTAACTCGGTGGCCGGCACCAATTCGGCCATATCGCGTACCGTCAATAACAACGGCGGGAATGTGCAGATTGATAAAGTCGAGGTTCATACCCAAAGCACAGATCCGGAAGCCATAAATGGTGCTATTGTAGGTGGACTACAGGGCGAATGGCGTAATGCAGTCGCCCAACACGACGACGGGATAAACCACTGATGAGCCTTGTTAACCAGATAATAGGCGCCGCACAGGCCGCATCTTCCATAATCGGAAGTTCGCTCGCGCGCGATGTGGTACGCATTCTGGATGCAGACGGAAAGCCCCTGTTCGCTGTGGCAGACATTATGCGCGCAACGGTCAGGGAAGAGTCTCTGTTTTTTGAACATCCGCTTGAAAATGGCAGCAAAGTAGCTGACCACATAATAGAAAAACCGATAGAAATTCAGCTTGCGGTTATTATATCAGGCGATGCATACGGCGATGCGTATGCGGCGATGCAACGGGCTCGGCGAAAAGGCACGGCATTTATCGTTCAGACTAAAACTGCTACCTATGCAGACCAGTATATCCAGTCCATGCCCCATGAAGAAACCCCAGAGGCCGGGGATTCGGTTGCCATTGCGTTGACCTTCCGGCATGTTCAGTGGTTTAATTCTGAAATACAGTCTTTGCCTGCTACTGAAGTTGCACCTAACGGAAAAGGCGATAACGCGGCGGCTAAACAGGACGCCTCCACCGTGAAGCAAGGACAGAAAAAGACAACAGATGCTACCGCTAAACAGCGGAGCAGTATAGCTGCCGACATCTTTCTATAGGTGAAATAATGGCCGAGCAGATACCTCTCATCGCCACCGAAAAACAATCCCTGTCACTTCTGCTGGAAAATATCCGGTACGACCTGACGGTTAAATTATGTAATGGCATAATGGCAGTTACCGTAATTCGTGACGGCGTAACAGTCATAGAGAACCGTCGGGCCGTCGCCAGCGTGCCCGTTATCCCCGGCGGCCCGCGTGAATTCGGAAATTTTATATTCATTACCCAGGATGACGATCTACCTTACTGGGATAAGTTCGGCGGTTCTCAGCAGTTTTTTTATCTGACAGTTGCTGAGATGGAGGCGATGCGCGATGGCTGAACTTGATCCGCGTGTTCTTCAGATAGGCGTCGAAGTAAACGGCGCACTGCGTGTGTATAAAGACGGCGCGCTGACGGTAAAAATAAACCGCAGCTCCGATGGCAAGCAGAACACCTGCCAGGCTACTATCGCCAACCTCGCGCCGGCTATCAGAAATTATCTGTTAACCGAAACGAGCCCATGGAAAAGCAATCGTCAGGACAAAATACTTACCGTTATCGCTGGCAGGGAAAAAGCGGGGCTTCAGCGCATCTATACCGGGGCTATTTCCTCCAGTAGCCCCAGTGACCGGCCAGACATTCAGCTGACATTAAATGCCCTGACGGCTGACAATCTTAAATATAAATTTATCAGCCGTCAGTCACCGCCGACAATATCCCTGTCTAAACTCAGCCAGGACATAGCCGGTGATTACGGCTTTTCTCTTCGGTTCGAAGCTGATGATAAAACCGTTGCTAACTACCTTTACAACGGATCTGCGGCAGATCAGGTAAAAAGGCTGGCGTTGGTCGGGGATATTGACGCCTTCATTGATAACAATATTTTGGTAGTAAAAAATCTTGGCAAGGCCAACAAGGGGCAGGCCCGACTCTTGTCTGAAGCTACCCAGATGATCGGAACCCCTTTGGCGGATGAGAAAGGGGTTAAGGTCAGAATGCTGTACGATCCAACGGTTAATGTCGGCGACGCCGTGCAGATAGAATCAATCCTTAATCCGGCCGTTAACGGTCAGTATGTAATATATAACATGGCGGTATCACTGGCTAATCGCGGGCAGGACTGGTATGCGGATCTGTCTTGCAATAATGCAAACATCCGCTCAATTCTTGAGAAGCGAAAAGCTGAAGAGAAGAAAAATGCTAAAGATAAGGCGAAAAAATCATGACAGATAACGCGCCTGTTCCGAGCAGAAAACCAGGCGATGACGATGGCGCGGCCTCCGCACTGGCATTCGTCCTGAAAAAAGCCATTCAACGCCTGAATAATCAGCTTCCGGCCCGCATCATTTCCTATGACCGGGACGCTAACCGCGCTCAGGTCGAGATAATGTATAGCGTGACAATGACCAACGGCGCTATCTTCCAGATGCAGGCACCTGTACAAATCCCTGTTGTACAGGCAGGCGGCGGAGGGATAGTTTTAAACTTTCCGTTGAAGAAAGGCGACCTTGGCTGGATAAAAGCTACCGACAGGGATATATCCCTCTTTCTTCAGTCATATGAGGCGGAGCGCGGTAACGAAGAACGGATGCACAGTTTCGAGGACGGGGTATTCTACCCTGACGTTATGAAAGGCTGGTTTATTGATGATCCTGATTCCGCAGTTTTACAGACGCTTGACGGAAGCACGGCAATTGCCCTGAAGCCCGGGAGCGTCAGCATAAACGTAGAGGATTGTATTTTTACTATTACGTCCGCTGGTGTAACATGCAATAAGCCGATAACCGCGCCGCAGTTCACAGGGGCAGGTGGCCTGAATCTCGTAGGGCACATCCACGATGACAGCAGCGGCGATAACATTGGACCAGCGAGAAACCCGGAATGAGAACTTTTGCGACTAATAGCCAACGGGATATCTATTTCGGAACAGACGGTAACCTGGTAATAGTGACAGACCTTGAAGCGTGTCTTGAGTCCTGCAAACGCGCAGGGCTGGTGGCGCTCGGAGAGCTACCGTACTCGCTCTCTCGCGGTACTCCTTTCATTGATATCATGGACAGTAAAGATCTGTCTTTATTTGAATTTTATATCCGGAAAATGCTGCTTTCCGTGCCGGGCGTAACGGCGGTGGAATCAGTTCAATTCAGCGTAACCGAACGGCGGATCGATTATACTGCCCAGGTTGACACTATTTACGGATCGGGACCGGTGACAAATGGCCTATAACTATGTTTCCCCGGACGGCGTAATCGTCCCTGACACGTCAGAAATAAAGGCGAACACTGAGCAGGAGTGGCGGGATCTGTATGGAGAAGATATAGATCTTAATGATGAAACTCCACAGGGAATGATGGTCGGCCAGGAAACAGTGGTGCGTTCCGAACTTGTGGCAAATAACGCCGCCGTTGCCAACCAGATAAACCCTAATATCGCGGGCGGAATATTTCTTGACGATATCTGGTCTCTGACCGGCGGAAAACGCCGCCAGGCAACCTACACCACTGTATACAACGTAAACCTGGGCGGGTCTCCGGGCGCGATAATCCCGTCTGGTGTGCGCCGGGCTACTACCCGCGGCGACATGTTTGAACTGATAGCTACGGTCGTTCTTGATTCAGTAACCGGTGTCGGCGTAGGGACTTTTCAGGCACTGGAAGCAGGCCCTGTTCCGGCCGCCGTTAACACGCTCACCGTACCTGTGCCGGGTTATACCTCAGTAGGCTGGGAAACCAGCAACAACCCTGTTGCCGCCAGTACAGGATCTAGCTCCCAGAGTGATATCAGCGCCAGGCGAGAACGTAAGGAAACACTGGCGCTGCAGGGTCGTAGTATAGCTGAGGCCGTATACAGCAACGTCCGGGCATTGGACGGCGTTTTATCCCTGTCTTTCCGTGAAAATACTTCTGATGAGACTCAGACCATAGACGGAATAGAGCTGGTTGGTCACAGCGTATGGGCTTGCGTAGATGGTGGCGAAGAAGACGAAATTGCGATGGCGCTTTACCGGGCAAAAACCGGGGGCGCCGCATGGAACGGGGATACTGCAGTTCAGATCGTCGATGAATTCTCGGGCCAAAAATCAACGGTTAAATTTGACCGTCCCACTGCAGTTCCTATCATGGTTCGCTTCACTTTATCTTCTACAGGGAATGTCTCAGATCCCGCTGGTACTATTCGCAATGCGATAATGTCGTATGCAGGCGGGGAGACTGACGAAGAAGGATTCAGACTCGGAACCGACGTATCCCCGTTTGAGCTGGCCGCCGCAGCAAACCTCGCAGCAGCCGGGATGTTTATTTCTAAGGTCGAAGTTGCGCCGCAAAGCAGCTCTCCGGCCTGGCAAACGGCGACTCTTGACATAGGGCTGGACCAGAAAGCGACGGTAGATGCTGCGTCTATACTGGTAGTGGTGCCATCATGAATATCCAGCTATTCGACTTCAGCGTAAATGTGCTTAAAGTCATCCCGTGGATGAGTGACCAGTCACCTAACCTGCGATCGCTGCTTGAGCGTTATCAGTTATGGTATACGGAAGAGCACACTGCCTTCTGGGAAAACTGGGAAAGGGACGTATTTAATCTCAATACGGCCAATGATTTTGGCCTTAACGTCTGGTCTATCATCCTTAACCTTCCTCTTTATGTCTCAGTGCCCGCCCCACCAAAAGATTATCCAGCGTTTGGTTTTGCTGATTTCGGAACCAATTTTGATAACGGTAATTTTGCTACTGATGTTGATTACGCGGCAAGTTTAACCCCTTTTCAGAAACGTCAGTTGTTAAAACTTCGCTGGTGGCAGATAACGAGTAGCGGTACTATACCTGACATAAACAGGGCGCTTGCGGATGTTTTCGGAGCAGGAGCGGCCTATGCGCTCGACGGTCACGACATGACCATAAGCTATATTTTTCTGGACCAGTTGCCCGATTCCATGTTCAGCATTATCCAGAAATTTGACATTGTGCCGCGGCCGTCTGCTGTACAAGCCAGGTATCTGATCAAGCCTCGTCGCTCATTTGGTTTTGAGCCATACGGGGAGAATTTTGATCAGTATTATTCAACATTTGCGAGCTGACACTATGACCAATTACATTCGCGTTCCTTTTGCCGACAGTGGCGATAAAGACGTCGTGCCGGTAGCAACGCAGACAGACGGCAGCGTTTCTTTTGTCCAGGGTTACCCTCTTTCGTATTCACTGGATCCAGAAACGGATACGGCCGCCAAACGTATCGAACGTACAAAAATGAATTTTCTGTTCAATCAGATAAGCGCAGCTATCCAGGAGATACAGCAGAACGGCATAGCCCCTTTCATCACCAGCGATGATAATGGCGGAACCGCTTTTTCTTACGGGGCGGGCGTGGTTGTGATGTATAACGGAACCGCCTATCAGTCCTTAGTTGCCAATAACACACAGTTGCCAACCGTAGCCGCTAACTGGACACCAGTCAGTAATCAGGTCAACAGCGTGGCAATTATCCCTGGCACGTATGGCGGAGATCTTAACGCTATTACCTCACAGGGGTTATACAGTCTGACGGCTGCTGCCACTAACTCGCCTCTGTCTCAGACTGCGTTGCTTGAGCATTATGAACGTTCTGGCACTGCTCGGGTGCAGGTATGGCATTCCTGTAGTGCCACGGCGGCTGTGTCTAATCGTCACTTTATTCGCGTGGGCACGGTGACCGGAGGTGTTACTACCTGGTCAACGTGGACGCAGACTACGCTTAAGCCGGTAGAGCTGAGTGGCTCTCAGGACGCAAACACCCTTACCGAGGCCGGAACCTTTTATGCGGCTACCTGGACCAATACTCCGGTATCAGCCTCGGCGTTTCTTGAAGTCATAGCAACGGGTGCCGCCTCAACCATTAAGCAACAGTTTACCGTAGCAGGAACCAATACTGTCTATACCCGTACGCTTACCGGCAGCGCCTGGACTAACTGGTCTCAGCTGGTAACTACTGACAACAACCCCGGCACATTGATCGCGCTGAAGACGATAACTGCGTCCGGCAACTGGATTCCTTCACCGGGTACTAAAAGAGCCGAGGTTTTAGCGGTAGGTGGAGGGGCTGCAGGGATTGACTACGTATCCTCTGGCTCATTTCAGGCGGGGTCAGGCGGCGGCGCGGGCGGCATGATACAGGTAATGCTGACAATTATCCCTGCTTCCGTGGCGATAACCATTGGATCAGGCGGGTCAAACGGCGGTCCGGGGGGTTCTACCGTGTTTGGTACGATCTGTTCGGCTGCAGGAGGCCTGGCGGGTGACAGGGCAGCGACTACTGCTAACCCTCCGTTGCAAGGCGCAGCAGGCGGAACGGGCGGCGCTTATACAGCTGATCTTACCAAATGTACCTTGATAGCTGCTTCAAGAGGCGGCGCAGGTTCACCGGGTTTGCTGTTGGGAGAAACCGCAATTGGCGGAAACGGCGGAAACTCTGTTTTCGGATCCGGCGGTAAAGGGCCTGCAACGTCGTCGAACATTGTAGGAAATGATGCGGCAATATATGGAGCTGGAGGATCTGGCGCAGCTAAGCGCGTTAATAACAGCGACAGCGGCGCAGGCGGATTGGGGTCTTCTGGTGTGGTAATAATCAGAGAATATTCATAGCATAAGAGGTTAGCATGTCAGGAAACTTTGCAGTGATCAAGAACGGCGACAATGTAGTTGTAAATATCATTGTCGCCGATGAAGATTTCAAAATTGACGGGTATTTCATCGTTCCTTATGACAATTACGATAATCCGGCGCGCATCGGGGATTTATGGATTAATGGAAAATTCGTGCGGCCGGATGCCGTCCAGGAAGATGATTCTAACGACTCGCCCGAATAAGTAAAACCGCATTCCCGGTGGCGTCAGTTTCGCAATAAATGCCACCGGGGATTCTGTTATTCAGTCCGTTGACGGCAGTAAACCTGTATTCCACCACATAACGCGGCCCTGTTTTAGCTGCCACAACGCTTCCGTAATCAGGCTTCATTGACGGGATTCCGTTAACCCCTTCCGCAAGACATCTTACCTGTGCCGTACGCTCCGGAGAGTCAGGTTTTCCGCTGGTTTTTGAAACTACCCAGGCGACTGCACACAGCACAATAATGGCCGTAACTGAGCCCACTCCGTCTACCCAGGTCGCTCTGATTTTTCCGCCGGCCGCCTTGAAGGCTTTCTTCTCTTTGCGACTCAGGCGGCGATACTCACTCGCTTTCATTTCCACGGCTCTTACCCTTTCTGACATACTCCCCGTTACGAAGGCGTTGCATGTATTCACGCTGTGCCCTGGCACGGGCCGCCTTGCCTTTTTCACTGCTGGCATATTCCGCCTGATAATCGGATACGCACTGATTGCACCAGCTTTTACGCTTGTACATATACCGGGTATCAGGCGCGAATTCCTGCAGATCCTTTACTTTTGCGCACTTAGTGCAGATTTTCTTAGCCACGAAAACAGCCCTCTGATTAATTGTTTCCGCGAGTTTATCACAGATATTATACTCGTCACAACCTGACTTCGTTCCAGTCGCAGAACTCAATCACGTACAGGCATTCGCGGGGGTGCTCACGTCCCACAAGCACCTCGCAGCCCCCGGAGTTAGCCGCACAATCCCTGCACAAGGCACCCGGTATCACAAGATGAAAGCCATCGCAGCCACCCCCTCCGAAGCGGTGAGGGAATGGGTACGCCGCGCAGCGGCAAGTTACCTGCTTACGTTTCCGTTTCATAGTAAAAAGCCCGGCGAACCGGGCAGCTATTTTACGGAGCGATTTTAAAGAAATCAGCGAGTTTTTGGTGACCTCGATCAACTTCTTCCAGACGCTCAGGACGGTTCATGCGATGGGCCTTGCGCCGGCCTTCTAAATTATTGCGCGCAGCATGAGACGAATTACGACGAGATGCGCGGTTTTCAAAACCAGAAATTGATAAATAAGTTTTGCCTGCAAATTGTACTTTGTTCATATACTTCTCCTGTGATGCGCTGCCTTATTGCCGCGCTATGGAAAATAATTTATCAGTGATAAAATCGAAAATCAAGCATCTTTTTTATGCCGCCAGTAATCAAGCAGGGACTGCATCACTCCGCGCTTTTTATCCGATCGTTTCATAACCACTTCATCCACGGTTTTACGCGCTATGATTCGGTAGACAAACACGGTGCGCGGGTGGCCTGCCTGCATCTGTCGTACCGGCCCAATGCGCTCCAGCACCTGCAGCGTGTGCTCCAGATTCCATCCCATTGAGTAATAGACCATGATGCGGCCGCCATCCTGCAGGTTTAGTCCGTGGCCCGCGCTGGCCGGATGCGCCACCAGTACAGGCACGCGGCCTTTGTTCCAGTCAGTCACGGCTTTCTTATCCAGCTCGCGCGCCTGTTTGAAGCGCTTCAGGATACGGTCTTTCTCATGCTTGAAGTTGTAGGCAACCAGTACAGGCTCGCCGTTCGCTTCCTCAATAATCTGTTCCAGTGCGTCCAGCTTCGCGGCATGGATCTCTTCCCAGACGTCAGTAGCATCCCCGTTGGCGTCGGTGAGGTAACACGCGCCGCCTGCAATCTGGAGACATTTGTTAGACCGGCCGGCCGCGTTATGCGCCTCTATATCCCCGGCAGCCAGTTCGGCAAACAGTTCCTCTTCCACCTGGTCATAAACCTTTCTGGCCCGCGCTGGCAGTTTTACTTCGACGTCGCGGATAACAGGTTCATCTGTCCCAAACCACTCAGCCGGGTCAATGTAAACGGATGTCTCTGCCATCTTTTCCCTTATCTCTTTATCCGCGAGCGCGCTCGGAACCAATACTGTGTGATACTGATCGGCGAACTCCTGCCAGAAATAACGCTGAGTGAATGACTTAAATGACGTCCCCAGGGCTTTCCCGCCATCGATAAACCAGTGCTGCCCCCACAGGGATAACAGCCCGCCTGCGCCCGGCGTGCCGGTCATGTTGTACCAGTACGGAACCTTGTGGGCGATCTTAGCCAGGACAGCCGCTCGCTTGCTTCCGGCGCGCTGGCGGTATCCGGCCAGCTTCGTTGATTCGTCACAGACAACCATCTCAAAGTAGCCCGCAAAATCCTCTCCCAGCTCTTCTGCCAGCCACTGAATGTTATCCCAGTTGATAACGAACACGTTTGCAGATTCATCGCGCAGGGCTCTCTGCCGCGCTCCCTTCTCGCCCAGCACAAGAGACATGCGGATGCGAGGGAACCTGAATTTCTGGATCTCTTCAGGAAAGGTTATCTCGGCCACGCGCAGCGGGGTAATGATCAGCGCCCGCCCCTTCAGCTTGTTAGCCATCAGGAGCCAGTCTATAAGCTGCAGGATAGCGCTACTCTTGCCCGCTCCCATCCCCGCAAACAGGTTCCCTCGCGGGTGATTCAGGAGAAACTGCATCATCGGCACCTGGTGCGGGCGGGGTTTCCACTTAGCCTGCGTCATTGGCGTGTTCCTTAAAGAATGCATCTATCGCCGGACGGCTGTCTAAGGTATAGACCCTCAGCCCGTAACCCATCATGCGCGCATGCTCCCGCAGCTGATGCGGATCGGGTTTCTTGCCCGGTGACTTCAGTTCGACAAAATAGCAGCGCCCGTCAGGGAAAGTAATAAAACGGTCAGGGGCGCCGTTACGGCAGCCCCATTTCAGTTTGCGGTTAAAGCAGTGGTGTTTACGGGCTGTCTTGTTGAAATAATCCTCAATCCCGCCGCGTCCCGTTTCTCGTTCATACGTCATAGTTATTTCCGGTAATGATAGGTTTCGAATCCAGCGGCGCTGACTGGCAGCCCTTTGTCCCAGCCTACTGACAGACCCATCAGCTCGCACATCTCGGCACAGGTATAGTCTGGCGAGTCAGGGACTTCTGCTACTACTTCGTCATGAACTTTTAACGATGCCAGATACCCGGCTCTGGCTGTAACCGGCAGCGTATGCATCAGCCTGTCACGGCTGCCAGCCTGGGTAACGTTTTCCACCAGCTTACCGCCGAACGTGGAAATGTCGGTCCATTTCTTCTGGCGATCAGTCAGCGGCTTTTTCTTTGCTTTTGCAATCGCGATGGCTTTACCGTCGGCTTTTCCTTTGTAATAAAGCGTGACGCCTTTTGTTCTACCTTCGTCGTCGATCTCTTCTTTCAGTTTCGGGTCGCGGTAGTTCATGATCCGGCCGCTCGGCAATTCGATACAGAGATACCGTCCGGGCTTTCCTGACTCAGTAGTTGTGCGCCAGAACTTCAGCGCCCGGCTGCCGTCCGCCCGTACTTTCGCCCCTGCGCTGAAAACCATGCCCGGATTGCGCATAGCCTGAATTGCGGCGTCTTCGCAGTCGTGCCACAGCTGCTCTATTTTACTGTTAGCTTTACGCCACATCTTTACCAGCGCGTTAATGGCAACCCAGGTTTCCTTGTTCAGCCCGTGACGGCTGATTTTATGGATCTTGTGCCATTCCCATGACGACAGCGCTTTGTTAACCGCCCACTCCGGCAGCTGCGGCGTAACAGTTTCCGCCAGTTTGTCAAGGTCGATGCCGTAATTTTTAGCCATGGAGATATACGCGCCCACGCCCCCTGCGTACCCGAGCGCGAGCACCGACACTTTGCCAACGCTGCGCATAAATTTTGTAACCTCGGAGACCGGAACGCCAAACATCCCTGCCGCGGTTATTTTATAAATGTCGTCTCCTGTGCGCTCGCCGTGTGCGTCCAGCGGCGACGCGTCGTAGGCTTCAAAGGTTTTCAGTGGTACTTTCTCTCCGGCCAGCCACGCCAGGAAACGCGCCTCGATCTGGCTGAAGTCAGCAACGATCAGCTTATTGCCAGGAGCTGCCTGAATGCAGGGCCGTACGGCGCTCGCGAGCAGTTTTGGCAGGTTAAACGTCCCTTTATAGGTATCTTTCTTCAGCGCAACTATCCCTGCGTCAAGAATTGTCCCGCCATAGATCCCGCGTGATGCGAGGTTCTGCGTCTGCAGCAGGCGTCCGGCGTCACGTAATGATCGGTAAGCTCCGCCGTATACAGTAGTACCCCGCACGCGTCCGTCGTTGCATGCCGCATTAAGCATGACAGCATATTTGGATGCGGCTTTACCCATGGCTATGCCGTAGATTCTCAGCATTTCTGCGGCTTCTTCCGGAAAATCAGGATCTGCTACCAGCTCGGCAACTGTCCCTTTCTGACCATTCGGGATATGAAAACCCGACGCCTTGTTGCGCACAATTTCCATCCAGGCCTTTGGCGATGCCGGATTAGCGCCATATTTTGCAATAGCGTCTGCTTTCAGTTTCGCTACCATCACCTTATTTGCCCTGTCGGCCGCCGCGGCCAGCTCCTTATCAATCAACAGGCCACGGCGCTGGCCGGCCATGTCTATCTCTAAAATCAGATCTTCCATGTCGGTATTACTCCACGTCGGCAGACGGGGATAAATCCACTGCATAGCGGCGATGTCGCGCCACGAATAGTTATCCCTGAACTCCTCCCAGTTAACCGGATCGTGTTCCGGCAATAAAAACTCGCTTCCCAGTTCCTTCGCCTTCTTAGGTGGCAGAGGTTTTGAGAAACGGTAGTCGCTGAACGATTTCGCGAACTCCTCTGGTACGCCCATTGCCTCGCAAAGCATATCCAGAGATCCCGGCATGCCGTGACGGTACGCCAGGAACATGAGGTCGTGAACGTTGCGCATAGGGATATCGCGGCCTTCCTGGTGCAGGATAACTTCCCGGTCGAAGTGCGCCCAGTTAGCGCCCACGATAATTATCTCTGTTCCGTGCTCCGCTTCATCGAGTGCTTCAATAAGCCACTTAGGACGCGGCTGCCCTTCCAGATCAGACACGATTGTCGGCTTATCGTCATTCAGTGCCGCGCACGTAAGAATTATTTCGCAGTCTTCCGCATAGCGAAAAGAGCCGACTCGCTTTAAATCGAGTCGGCTGCGTGTTTCATGGTCGTGATAGAGTAAATCAGGCATGCTGTACCCCAAATAAAAAGGCCGGGTTTCCCCGGCCGTCTGATTATGCTTTTTTCTTTTTGGCCGGTGCCGCGACTTTCTTCGGCGCTACGTCTTCGTCGTCATCGTCCAGATCGTCATCATCCACCGTTTCGCCCATCTGCTGCTCTTCACCGTCTTTACGGAATTTAATTCCCAGAAGATAAGTTGATACGCCTGTACCGTTATCGTTCTTCCAGGCAACAACGTTTACTGAAGCATTGACAAAGCATCCGGCATAAATCTGGCGCCCATGTTCGTCTTTCTCCAGTTCGATATCATCGCCGTCTTCATCGCGCACGGTGCCTTCACGTTTCTGCTTAAAGCCCAGAGACGTCTGAATTACCGGCATGTTGTCGGATTTAGCCGTGAAGTAACGTGTGCCGTCGAAATCTTCGCTGGGTTCGTCGCGCTTGTCGCCCCAGTGCAGCACGCCTGTTTTCTTATCAATACCGAAGTTGTTTTTCATCCAGCGTTCGGCAGCATCAGCGCCGACTTTAGCTGTCAGAACTTCCAGTGCAGCTTCGCGGATCTGCTCTACGGCTGCATGGTCTTCTTCCATGGTCAGGGTTACACGGTACTTCGGATCCTGATCAGCTTTTTTGGGCTGGTCTTTAGAGAAGAGGTAGGGATAAAGTGCGCGGACGTTCTTGATATTTACTTTCATATTTTGGGTCTCAGGATTAAGGGTTTCAGGTAATCCGGGATATAGCCCCCGGTGGCTTGAGTTACATTATCAGAGATAAATTACCGCTTGTCAATCATCTAAATCACTATTTGTTACGGGAGAATACGCAGCGCGTTTATCGTCAGCCGTGGTGACGGCGGGGCCGCCCTGAGCACGCGTGATAAGTTTATCGAGCTCTTTATCTTCCGGTAGCAACTTAGCGGCCGCCGTCGGCGTGATAAGCTTTTTGTCGTAGGCTTTGGCATAAAGCTTGCCCAGCAGATACTGCTCTGCGTCTTTCTCATTGGCCCATTTACGGTTGCCCATACTTCCCTGAACCACTTTGAGATCGCCAACTGCATGGCCTGCCAGGAGCCGCTTTAACACCTCGGCCTGTGTCGATTTAATCTGCGATTCGAGCAACGGTATTTTCTTCCAGGCTTCGAATAATTCAGCGTCACTTATTTCGTTGCTGGTGGATTCAGCGCCCGTGACAACTTTCAGCTTCGCGCTGCATTTATCACGGAACCTGCACCACTCACAGCCGCCAGGCGTCGGGTTGAAGTCTGCAGCCACCAGTTTCTTTTTACCTTTTTCAACGCAGGCATACGCCGCCAGCGCGCGAGTCTGCGCATAACCGGCGAACGTATGCAGCGCAGCGACAGGGATATCGTCAAGGAACTTCAGGCCACCGGCGCGCGGCTGTGCGATCAGCAGCGTAACCTTGCGGAAGTTTTTAGCGCGGTACTTGTGTTCGACACCAGCGCCGTACAGCGCCATCTGCGTATTCAGTTCCTTCAGCGTGCCTGGTGATACCGCGTTGCGCCCCATCTTCAGATCGCCTACGATCAGGTGATCGTCTTTGAAGGCAATCAGGTCAGCGGTTCCGAAAGTTTTAAGGGCGCGTTTTCCCAGAGTCCCTTCGCTCGGCACGGTCAGGCCCGGATGCAGAACTGCTGTCAGATCAATACGCATCTCCGGAAACACAGTATACCCGGCGTCCAGCAATCCCTGAACATAGTCAACCATCGGCTGAAGCAGCTTTGCCTGGTCTTCATTAAATTTTTGTTTCGGATGATCAGAGAGTAGTGCCAGCCCGACGTAGTCAGCAGGGTCACGGCCTTCGTTTTTCGGCTGAGCGGGGATATTAGCCTCTGCCCAGATGCGTCGGTTAATGATACATTCCAGCACCGCGTGACACAGCGTACCTTCTACCGCAGCGGCTCCGCTGACGTTCGGCTCGTCAATGCCTGCTGCCAGCGAGGCGGCACAATTCAGCCACGTTTTGCTGTAAGAAGGGGAGAGCAGCGCATGCGCTGGCGCAGGTTCTGCGATTTCTTTAACCGGGATGACGGCCGCTTTCTTTTTCTTTGGAGGTGTGAGCTCCAATGTTTCCGTCGTCACACTTTCCTGACTTACTACGGTAACTGGTTGTTTCTTTTTCTTAACGGGGGCAGCTGGCGCTACAACCGGTTTTTTCTTTTTGACTACTGTATCCATGATACGTTACTCCAGAAATTGAAAAGCCCGCGCGCGGCGGGCCTGACGATAAGTGGTCGTTATTTGGTCGGAACTGATGGCACGCCGTCGAAAATTCCGTCTACCAGCTCATGAAGCTCTTTCGCAAATTCGCCCAGCTGGTCAGCTGCTACGCCTTCCAGATCTTCACTTTCGAATTTCTGCAAAAGGTCTTCCAGCTTCGGCGCTTCTTCTGCGTCGTTCAGCAGGTAGGCGGCCAGTGTGCCGGTGTATTCGCGCAGCGTATCTTCAGACGGGCCGCTGGCTTTCTTAGGTGCTGGCTTTTCTTTGGCCGCTGCTTTTTCTTTTTTGGCAGTGGTCTTTTCTGGCGCTGCTTCTTCAGCTTTGGTTTCAGACTTAACAGCGGCCTGTGCAACGCCTTCCTGAACATTGGCGCCCATGCGCAGAGCCTGCGCCAGTGAAAGCAGTTTGGTAACCAGTTCAGCCTGATCCTGTGCAACGATTTCTAATTTAATGGTCATTCGGTGTTTCCTCTATTGGTTAAGTTTGTGTGCTACGTAATGGATATTATCAGCGATAATGTATAAGTCAATAACTGTTTTACTTCAGAATGAAAATATTCTGCCGCGCACGCGACAGGCCGACGTACTGCAGACGCAGGCGCGTGTCAGAATCTCCGGCCGCGCGCATGTCATCGAGGTCCATGTAAACGTTATCAAAGCTGCTGCCCTGTGACGCATGGACTGTGCGGCAGTAGTTGAAATCCATGGCGAATACCGTGGACTCGAACGACAGAGCTTTGGCCCACGCGCGACGGCGTTTCCCTACCAACGGGTGCCCCTGATTCTGATTACACCAGAACGCGATACCTTTCTGTGACACGTTGCCCTCGTCCATTATTTCCTGGTTCGCATCCATGGCCGCCATTTTCAGGCGCTTCAGTGTGCTGCGGTAGGTCTCAGTGCCAAAACACACGAAGGCGTTGAACTCCTCATCCGGGGTATCGATGTTGCGCAGGCGGAATACCGGGAACCCGTCGTCGGACAGAAAGCCGCGCGTGTTGTAACGGTCGTTTTTATCCGTCAGGTAGTATTCCCCGTTCGACTGTTTCCGGATCGTGCGGATGGTTTCCCATGCGTCAACGTCCGTATCCAGCACTTCATAGCGGTCCTTTGTCGTTGGACTGAATACAATGTCCGCCACATCAGGGAATCTTTTGCCGGCCTGCACCGCGTTGATCTCCTGCACAGTTGCGTTACGGAACGCCAGGAACGTGTCGTTCACGCTCAGCGGATATTTTGCATAGCGGTCTGCGTGCTTGATATTCTCCGACGGTTTCAGCTGGAAACGGCTGTCCGGCGCGCCTGATTTAATCAGGTCATGCAGCGTGATGATAGCCTGCTGAATATCTGGCTTGTCGCTACGCTTAATCTCCAGCAGTTCGATCTGATGATTGCCGCGAGGTTTAATGCCGTGCTTCCCTTTGATCGGCTTCAGCTGCTGCATATCACCCAGGAACAGGCATTTGACAAACTTACCCTCGTCGCGGATTTCTTCCAGCTTCGCCGCCAGTTCCTCATCAACGAATGAGAACTCATCGACTATAATCAGATAACATTCTGCCGCTTCGCCTATCTGCGCGTTGATGGTCAGCTCGCGGTGCTTCACCGCCTCCTGATTATCGATCGGCACCATTCCCGCGAACTTGTGGATCGTTGTGACTTCGACGTCATCAATCCCGTAATTGAGCAGCGCCTCCCGAAGCACGCGCGCCGCCTGGTTAGTGAACGCCACGGCCTTAATATTCAGGTCATAGTTCTCACGGATCCACGGGATAATCTCAGTGGCCGTCGTGTACGTTTTCCCTGTGCCGGGCTTGCCGAGTATGAATGCGTTTGCGTCCTCTGAATCGAAGAACTCTTTAAACATTTCCAGTGCGGCGCTCATGATTTCGCCTCTACTAAGTTAAAAACTACTATATCTCCGTCACCAGGAGAGTTGATCCCAAAACCTTCTCCCCTGACGTGGTCAAAGGCAGCTTCCGCAGTGAGTGCCTGTACAAGGCCGGAAGTTCTGCCACTACCATCAGCCCATTCAATTACGTAAAAATAGGTGTTCATGATTTCACCCCCGTCACAAACGGATCAGTTGAATTAATCAGCATTGCATTAAAACCTTCGTGCCTGGCCATCGCCCAGATTTGCGGGCAGTCTTCAATGATTAGGTCAGGTTTAAGGCGACGGAACCATTCGCGTTTGTAATCAACGCTCGGTCGGTGATCGTTCATGTTGCGCATGATTAACCGGTCAAAATAAACGCCGTGGGTTTCCATCCAGCGCCGGGTTTCCTGTTCAACGGCTGCGCCGCGGCTGGTGAGCAGAATCACCTGATCCTTATTGTGCAGGTAGCAGGCATTCACCAGACTGATAACCGAAGGGCGCGGGGTATCCCTGACGCTGGCCGAGTTATACGCTACCCAGTGCAGCGTGTTTGTAGTATCAGCGCGGTGCTGTGCGTCGGACAGCGTGCCATCAATATCAACGACGAGGATCATTCTTCCACCTCGACTTCGATGTTTACTTTTGCGGTTTTGCCGTCAGCAATGGCAAATTTTATTTCAACTCCGGTAGTGCCTAACTTAGCCATATACTGCACAGCAGACACTAACAGCAACTTAAGTCCGCGTTCCGGATCAGATTTGGTGAGCGCATCCACCAGCATTTCTACATGGTCAACATCATTATTCATCACAGCTTCCTCGATTTTATCAGCCGCGCCATTGCGGCAAACCGTAATATAAGATAACTTATAATTTATTGCAATACAGACTTGCACCGATTGATAAGAATCCTTATTATCCGTAGCCTGACCGAACGAGGAAAATCATCATGGCTTTATCTACCCTGGCGACCCGCTGCCGCGAGCGTCGCAAGCACCTGAACATGTCACAGCTTGACCTTGCCGAGGCGTCCGGGCGCACACAGGCGGCCGTAGCGCAGATTGAGGCGGGCATTACCACGCATCCGCGTAACCCGCTGAAACTCGCTACCGCCCTTAAGTGCAATCCTTTCTGGTTACTCCACGGTGAAGACAATGACGAAAAAGAAACTTCCGAACATCGCTGATATTACCGTTACTTTCGGTAATGCGTGGTGGCCGGACCTGCACAGCGCCGGATGCCCCCAGGGCAGGCATGACGAGAGCGACGTCAAAACGTTCCCGTCCCTGGCCGCACTTGCCACCTTTATTGAAACCCGCCGCCGTCCGCTGGATGCAGCGCTGCCTCGCGATATTGCCAAAAGCCACCAGCCGTATATCGTCTGGGCAGGACTGAAAGCCACGGACTATAAAGACCGCAATGGCGACATCTGCCACGGGATCGTCCGGCGCGTGCCTAACGTAATGCCGTCACGACTGCTGCCGTTCGATATAGACGGTGCCAGCCCCTCCGCCCTGAAGCAGCTTTTTAAGGCAATGAAGGGCATCACGCATTTCTACTATTACACCGCCAGTGATAACCCCATGTCGCGCCGCGCGCGTCTGGTCGTACTGTGCGATACCGTCATGCCGTACGTGAAGGAAGCGTGCCTGCGGTTCGAACAGTTCATCATGCTGAAGCTCGGGGCAACCATTCAGAAAAACGTCTGGACCCTCCCTGACCAGGGCACGATCACTTTCGACCGGTCAATGAACGATCCGGCGCACTACGCATTCCTTCCGCCCGGCGACAATCAGGTTTTTATGTGGGACGGCGCCCCGGTAAAACTGGCTGAACTTCCAGAGCTTGAAGAATCCATGCGTCACAGCGTGCGAACCACGCACCACACGAAAGACCACGATAAGCGCATGGCCGAATTCCGTAAAAACCCGGAGCAGAACCAGGCACTGATCGTTGAGCATCTCAACACTCACCTGAAGGACGCCGCCAACACCAACGCGCGCAGCGATGGCTCGTACGGCTGGGGCAGGATCTGTGGCGCGCTGGGGGATTTCATCGGCACGGAGTTCGAGGAATGGGCCGAAGATGTGCTGGTTTCCTGGTCAATGACCCATGGCGAAGAGTGGGCTACGGCGGCCGGCATCAACCTGTACGACTGGGAAGCGTCGATCCGTAACGAGTTCGGCAAGTGGATCAACCCCTACAAAACCATTTTCTCCCTGGTGAAGGAAATCCGCGAGAAAGAGAAACAGTATTACATCGACTCGCTGACCGACGAAGACCTAGCCGACGAGGATGAAAGCGAAGAGGTCGTGCTGCGCGGCAAGAAACAACTGCCGGCGATTGCCACGTCTTTCGAGCCATACGGCGCTGCCTACCACGCCGAGTATGACAACAAAGGCAACGTCACCTCGACGTATAACTGCTCTGATAACCTGCGATGGGTACTGGACAAGCGAAAGGCGCAGCTGTGCATTAACCAGATGACCGGCCAGCTGGAAATGTGGTACAGCAGCGGGCGCATTATACAGGACTACGATCTGATCGTCTCCGACCTTTGCGACTATGCAGCCTTTCACAAGATAGGCACAGCCACTATCGAGCGCCACCTGCGCAAGGTAGCCGTTGAGCGCAGCTATCATCCCGTCGCCGCCACCCTTCACGGCTACGAGTGGGACGGAAAAAAGCGCGTTGATCGCGTGCTCGACTGCTTCAACTTCGAGGACAGGGATTTTTCTCATGCGATCATGAAAAAGTGGCTGTTGTCCGCCTATGCCGCTATTGCCGTGCCGGAATACTTTGAGGCTAAGCTTGTGCCAATCCTGGTCGGCGGCCAGTCGGCGTACAAGTCCAATGCCGTATCCCGCATCGCGGGCCTTGTGCCGCGCCAGTACCACGATGAGCAGATCGACCTGCGCGACAAAGACTCCCTGATCCGCGCCACCAGCGCGCACGTTATCGAATGGGCCGAGATGGGAAACCTGCACAAATCGGATGTTGATCGCGTGAAGTCATTTATCTCGCGCAAGACCGACACCTACCGCGCAGCGTACGCCAGGGCAGAAACACGTAAACCCCGCCAGTCTGTTTTCATTGGCACGGCTAACGACAGCGGGCGCCCGCTCCTGGCCGATCAGTCAGGCAACCTGCGTTTCGCTATCCTGACACTGAACCGCATTGATATAGACGAGATGAATTCGATCCTTGGCTGGTCGTACGACAACGGACGGATCAAGCAGGTAGCCAAAGAACTGCTGATCCAGTTCTGGCTTGAAGTAAAATCCTGGTTCGATGCCGGGGAGTCGTGGCACGTAGAAGGTGAGCTGCGCGGAAAACAGGAATCTGTTAACCGCCAGCATACCGGAATGGATCCTACTGAAGTCCTGTTACGTGAGTATCTGGAAGAGAACGCCGGAGAAGACAAACGCGCCATGCGGGCCGGAGAGATAACCAAAGCGCTGGGGCTACCCGTTCTGATGAACCAGGTTGTCGGCTACGCCCTCAAACGCATGGTCAAAGATGGCACGCTCAGGATAAAGGATTACGGTGCGGCAAACGCTAACCGGTACTGGTGGCCTGTGCCAGGAGGCACTGATTTAGACGACTGACAGCGGCCCTTCGGGGCCGTTTTTGTTTTACGGGGTTTTTACCCGGTTTTAAAACCCAGTAGGGTAGAAAAATCCGTTACTTTTCAATAACGATTACTCTCTTTTACTGGGTTTACTGGGTTTTAAGTAAGTAAAGAATATGAAAAAGTGAGCGACACCAAAGAAACGCATTTTTCTATTTATAAAATACTATATAGGGCAAAAAACCCCGTAAGTCCGTAAAAGGGGTGATAAATCCCTGATTTTATTAAATTTTATCTGTACACTACCCAGTACAATGCCAGTAAGAACTCAGTAAGAACTCAGTAGGTTTTACAAAAGCGCAAAAATGGGTCTAAGAATAATCCTAACGAGTTTATCTGTAGATAATATTGATCGCAGTTCCGTAGTTTATCAGCAATAAAATCACAGCCACACAAAACCCAGTATTGACGGCAAATATTATCAGTGATAAATTATTTACTACAGCGCGGCACAAGGCCGGGCACTGAACGGAGAAATCCCTGATGACTGTCATTGAATTGATTAACGAGCTCGAAAACTTGCCCGATGATGCGGAGGTTTATTACTGGGCACACGGCAGCTTTCGTAAAGTAGAAGGTTTTAGTTTTGAGCCTTCTGAAGGAAAGTACGGAGAAGTTTGCCTTAAGGAAGATAAGTCATGAGCAGATATCTTTTCGAAGGAATAGAAACTGACGTGTCGGCGTTAGACCTGATACAGAACCTGGGTATCCAGGTTGACTGGAATTATGAAGCAAATTCGGTATTTAAACTTACTCAGGAAGAGACGGGTTCTTACTGTTTCGCGTATTCAGATGAGAACGACCGGATCAGCAAGCCTTTCCGTACAGAAGAGGAGGCAAGATCCGCAGCAAAAGCATGGGCAGAACGTGAAGACCGGCCAGTTAGCATCGGAGGGATCGGAAACTACTACGGCTGCCTGTCAGTTAAGAAATCTGACGGAAAATACTGGTGGTCAATTGAGAACTACGACGGGCACAACTGGGAAGAGATTGATAAATCCCTGTATGACGAACTAATGAAGAGGGCGAATAAATGATCAAATCTGAATTCCACTGGCGCCGCTCGCGTGCATGCACTGTAACTGCCGTCGAACAGCATCAGCTCGGCGCAGAAGGGCTGGCGCACGTGCTGCTTAATATCGCGCGTGACGAGGGCAGGAAGTACCGTATCTCCTGGAAGGTCGAGAAACGCATCAACCCTTCGCTGGTTCATGAAATCGCGCTGAGTGAATATGGCAGGGTGATGAGCGTTCCGGAGATTGTGGAGGAGATGCGCCAGCATGCGATGCGTGATGCCGCTGAGCTTCAGAAATACTCCGATCAACTGCTGGCCGACTGGCGCAGGGATAATCCGAAGATCGTTAAAGTTGCTGACCAGTGGTTCATGGACAAAGACGGTTTGACCCAGGCTCGCGCCGTTCACGCCTCAGTAACTGTGTCTGAACGTCCGCTGTTTAATTTCGGTGACGGAACCGTACAAGATCTTGAGGAAACAAGCGTCAGATATTATTTCTCCGTGTCAGAAGGGAAACGCCGTGACCATTAACGAGCTGGAATTCATTTTCAAGCGCCAGGCGGCACGGGCCGGGGATAAATTCTCTGTGCAGCGTGAAAACTATATGCCTGCTAATGCCATCAGCCGGGCCATGCTCGGCCAGCGCATCCAGAACCTCTGCTCGGCGTACGGGATGATCGCTACCCTGCGCAATGCCGGAGACAGTATTAACGTGAAGATTGAGAGGATCGTTAAATGATTGCTGAATATAAAATTAAAGCGTATCGCTGCCTGGCTATTAATTTACCTTTTGAGATAAAAAGCCGGGACGATAAGCGCTGGCACTGGGTTAATAAAATACAAAAGGACGCTTTCGGCGATATTATTTTTATGCACAACGACTCCGTAGTGCGACGTCTTAATCCGGCCACGGAGTGTCGTATAAAGGTTTTAGTTAACATAAGGAACGCCATACAATGAACGCAGTAAAAGCCATGCTCATTATCCTGTTGTGGATAGCCGCCGCGCTGGCGGTGATATGGGCCCAGAATGCCGCGGCGGCCAGTGAATGGCGGTTCGACTGCAACGGGACGCCGGTACGTTTCGGGTTCAATGCGCTGACGGTGGGCGACCAGAAATCCCTGACGCTGCTCACCAGCTCAACAGGAGTAGCCAGGAAGGCAGACGGGCACGAGATACCGGTCATAACATACGAGTTCGAGGGAAGCGTTTACCTGGTAGTTGATGACAGTGGAGATCCTGACGCTGCCGGGCTGATTTCAGAAGGCCAGGCGATCTGGTGCGAAAGGACTTGAGTTTTCGATAATATCAGTGATAAAATCCAAAAATCATCTGATACGAGGAAACTTAAATGAGCAAGTACGGGCTGGTAATCGAAATGATCATGGCAGGCGCGCTGGTAAGCTGGTGCGTCTTTTCTTCCTACTCTCTGGGATAAAATAACATGAAGAAAATAACTGACGAAAAGCTGGCAGAGCGGATTGCGCTGCTGGAACAAGCCGAAGCCGATACGGGCCAGCTGTCACTGCACGGCGAAGCTGAACTGGCGTGCCTGCGTGAATTGTGGGGATATCGTGAGAGTCATGGTGCATTGCAGCAGAAGCTGGATGCGATGGCGGCGGAGAATGCGGCGATTAAAAGTGTAATCGCAGATTATGCAAAGGTTAAACAAGACTTCGATGATTTCGACGGCGACCGCAGAGGGATCGCGGAAAGTCTCTGTGAAGCTGAAGATGCCCTAGTTAGTGGCATCAAAACCCCAGCCACCGACACTTACCTGAACTCGGTGCGAGCGGAAGGCGTGGATATGGTAGCAGAAGCTATTGGCAATTCGGCAGCTAAGTTGAAAGTAGGCAGTAAGGACTGGAAGGCGCTTAAAAGCATCGTGCTTACCCTGGTTAACTGCGCCGCGCAACTACGCTCCGGCACCCATGACACTGCGGATAAGGCGGGTTGATATGAAATTAAATCATTCTCAACGCGCCGCTTTGCGAATGAAGTTTGGCGGACGGTGCTCCTATTGTGGTTGCGAACTTCCAGAAAAAGGCTGGCACGCTGACCATGTAGAAGCTGCACTACGCAAATGGGAGTTTGGCCCGCGTCGTCAGGATGGAACGCGCCGGACAATATCTACGGGAGAGCACTGGCGGCCAGAAAATGACGTTATGGAAAATCTCTTTCCGGCATGCGCACCTTGCAACATTTTCAAAGCGACATTCAGTCTGGAAAGGTTTAGAGGGGAGATTGCCGAACAGGCTGAGCGTGCCAGGCAGTACAGCGTGAACTTTCGCACCGCTGAGAGATTCGGGCAAGTTAAGGTCACCGCAGCCCCAATTGTTTTCTGGTTTGAGAAATATCAGGAGGCCAAAAATGACAACTAATTCCCCCAATCCAGTTGATGGTGATGTGCAGGCGTTGATTGAGCTTGCAAAAAGAATTTCCCATACACCTTTGAAGGTCATTTCAGAAACGGTGGTGTGTCCTGGCGTATATTCTTCGATTACTAGCGCGGAGATTCATAGCTTGGCGAAAGTAGCACTCGCAGCGCTGACGGCTGAGCCTTACGCATACGCGTCGCGCAATACGGATATGCGCAAGGAATCACAATATTTCTCTGGGTCAATATTTAATAACGCATGGGGCTATGAGTACACATTGCCGCTCTACACCACCCCACCCGCTCAGCTTTTGCGCCCGGTAGAGTTGCCAGACCTTAAGGTTTGCTCAAGCGATTACGCGGGTAGTCAGTTATGGATTGAGTCTAAAGTTTGGAATAAAGCAATTGATTCGTGCGCAGAAGCATTGCGCAAGCAGGGCTACGAGGTGAAAAATGATTAAGTTGACGGGTGAAGTACAAGAAATAATCAGTGAATACAACGCAGCTATGTTTGCTTCTAACGAAGCAGGTTATGCGGGGATAACTGCGGAACAAACTATTCGTTATTTAACAGAACGTGCGGAGAAAGCAGAGGCCGAAGTCCAGCGCCTTAACGCCACCGCACAGCCTGTAAGCGATGACAGAAGTCAGGTGCGCTCTGAACACGCGGAATGGTCTCAGGCAACTTTCGGTAACGTTGGGCCGATTGGTCCTCTTAAGCACCTATCGAAAGAGGCGCTGGAAGCCGCAGCAGAGCCAGACGACCTTTCCGAATGGGCTGACATGCAATTCTTGCTTTGGGATGCACAGCGCCGCGCTGGTATCACTGACGAGCAAATCACGCAGGCCATGATTGAAAAATTGGCGGTGAACAAAGCGCGCGAATGGCCGGAGCCGAAAGACGGTGAGCCGCGGTTGCATGTCAAGCCAGCAGCGCCGGGAGGTCAGGATGACTAGCCACTGTTATAGAAAGCCGGGCTACCCCTATACCACGCCTGTCCGGAATAAATCCGGCACGCGCTGGCTGGCACAGGGGTATGCACCAGGGCAAGGCACTACTTCTCTCGGAACATTCGATTCACCGGAGCGCGCCAACCTGGCAACGCGGCTCTATAAACACTGGCTGTCAAAAGGCTGCGCGCCCGGTGATATTCCCCGGTCACCACAAACACGGGAGGCTGTCTGAGTAATCTGTGATAGCCTGTGAAAGCACACTCACTCTCACAGGCTAAATATAATGGACGTTTCTTTAAAGAATATTCAGAAGGCAATCGAGCAGCAGTATAACAGCAGCATCGGCCAGGAAGATCTTGACAAGGTATTTGGTCACGAAAAACTGGTTGCGACGCTGATTATTTTGCAGCATCTGAAAAAGCTGCCAGGGAATACGATGGTCGAAGTGCTGGCCGTCGCACATCTGGCAGCAATGAATCAGGTTATCGAGGACAGTTAATTATGCCCAGAGACAAGGTTGATCCACGCCGTAAAAAAGTTATCGCAACGCATCTGCGCACAGGACAGGTGCTGGAATTTATTGGATTACCGGCGTGCGAAGATGCGGGGTTCGTGGCCGCCAACGTCAGCCGCTGCTGTCGCGGTCTGCGCAATCACCACGCGGGCTATTCGTGGAGGTATGCGTAAATGTGGCTCAGCGGACAGGTATTTCTCACAATGCGCCTGCAGCGGATGTGGGCGAAAGGTACCGACATTCCGGGCAACGACGATCGGGGCGGTGACTGCAAAAGAGCATGGACATCTCACTGGCGCTATTGACTGAATATTTTATCACTGATAATATCAGCTCGAGTCTCACCAATAACTGAAACGAGGAAACGTTAGAATGAGTAAACGCAAAATGATATGGGTACATGGCACGGAGAGTAACCAGGTTTTCAGGACGTTTGTGCCAGAGGAAAAACACAGTAATCAGCTGCCTATGATGACGTGGGCAGACTGGGAACTTCTGCAGGAGCTGCACAAGGCACGCGCTGGCAAAAGCCAAAACGTTCATATTGAATTAAGCCGTACTGTAGCGCCAGCTGAGGCAGTATCTCTTGAAAACGCGACAGCCTGTATCGCTGAACTTCAGGACCAGATAAAAGACTGGGAATCGAAATGCAAAGGGCTGGAAGACAAGATCCGACGTATGGCAGATAGCATTTCAAATCAGGCCGGCGTGATTGAGTTACAGCAGGCAGAAATCGCCTCGCTCAGCAAATCCCTGCAGCATTATCGCAATGCGTATTTCGCTGATAAATCGGCAGGACAAGGGGGAAATTCTGTAATTATTCCAGAATTACAGCTAGCGACAAAAGACTATCCTGGATCATCAGTGCAGTCTGATGTTTCAAAATTGGGTGGCGCAAAAGGTATCTTACGATGAAACGCAGATCATCCCGCGTGACACTGTTCTGGTTCATGCTGTATGGCATCTGCCTGCTGGTGCTGGCACAGTCGTTTAGCGTGCTGGCGTCAGAGGTAACCTGTCGCATTGACGTGAACGGGGATAAGGTGTGCAGCGATGGTTCGCGCACGCGTACTAACGTATTCGGTGACGAGGTAACAAAGAATGGCTCTTGAAAGGATTAAAGCGTTTGAAATCTGGCTGAATGGCGAGTTAGCAGGTTATTCGAAAAATAACGAAATAGATATCCATAACGGGTTCGTTGTTACCTACAGAGGAATCGAAGGTCCGAACAGTTATATCATGCAGGGGGTTAAACTCAGCGAGGTTTATGACTGGAAAGCTGTTCCGATCTTTGAGGAAAAAGAGGGGGTCGGAAAGTGAAAGCAGATGCGATCGATTACGACAACTTGCCGAAATGGGTAGTCGGTGGAATAGACCCAGTAACGGGTCTGCTCGGCTTCGGAAAAACTTTCGAGGTTGACTCAGAAGGTAATACGGTTAACTGGCGCATTGATTGCTTTCACACTAAAGAAGAGGCGCAGGCTAGTCTTGATAGTGTACCCGATGAACTCAACGGAACTGGATATCAGGTAATGCATTTAGACGATCTCTGTCGGGAACTTATCAGACTTCACACAGCCCCGTAACAGGGGCTTTTCTTTATCAGATAACTCCTGAATTAAGAACAATCCGAATAAGTTACATTCATGACTCATCTTATGAGGAGTTCCCGCCATGAATATTTTAAAACTCACCGAAGGGATTAAAGATACCGGCAAGGGGCTGCAGGGCTGCGCGGTATACAGCCGGCCAATTATTCACGACATCAAAACGCATAAAGCCGAGCTGGATAAAGAAGGCGCCAGCCAGACGAAGAAAATTCTGTTCCTGACCGGCTTTACGCTACTGCATATCCTGGAGCGCTGGGCCGAGATTAAACCGGCTGTCATGGAAGTGAAAGATGGCGCGCTGGAGATTATCCAGGCGATCAAAGAGCCGGGCCTGCCGGACTTCGAATTCGAGAAGGAAAAGCAGCGTATTGACGACAAACAGTATCAGCAATGCGAGGCGCTGCCGAAACGTAAGCCAGAGGTCCGACAGCCTGAGAAGCCGCAGCCGGAAGCGCCAGTGAATATCCCTGATGCGACGACGGTTCTTGATCCGGAGCCTGATCCAGCGACCGAGCCGGGAAAGGCATAAGGCAGATTGATCTGGATGACCCAATATTGCGCCATCGCAACATCATGTCGCCAGGCAAAATAGTGCATAACCTGAAACACGGATGGGGTCCGCCAGCTGGCGCAGGAGCAGGGACAGTGGCCGCGTGGCTGGGAAGTCTGTTTCTCGGTCCTAAATAACCCCGGCAACGGGGTTTCTTTTTATATTATCGCTGATATAATCGAAAATGTATTCAATAAACGAGGAAACGTAAGATGGAAAACAAATCTGCTGCAACACTTTGCTATAACCGCGGGCTAGCGCCGCGCGAAAAGAACGCAGTGCGTAATACCAAAACTGATATTACGCTGGAAAAAGTAACGCACCTGGACCTTGATAACATGTTTCGCCTGATGGATAGTGTCGGGCCAAATGATATCAGCTGGCTCGTGACTATCGCTGAGGACGGATTTAGTTTTGTCAGGAACTATGCAGACGCTATCAAAGCATACAAAGCCGGAACTCTGTATATCGTAGACGGGGAGTGGTAACGATGGCTATTCACTGCAAATCAACAGGATTAATGGTAGCAGGGCGAGTTCTTGAAGAAACCGCGGAATACTGGAAGTTTCATGCCGCGGATGAAAAGCGCTCAAAGAAGATACCTAAAGGCGACCCAAAACAGAAAGTCTTCAGCGGAACTTCGACGCGCGTGCTGGATCAAGTAGAAAAATGGATGCAGCAATGGGAGAAGGCTGATGACTGAATATTCAATCATCTACGCTGATCCGGCCTGGTCCTATAACGACAAGGCGATGAACCGGGGCGGCGCCGAGCGGCATTATGTTACGACGGACGCCGACCTGATGGCGAAACTCAATATCCCTGTCGCAAAGGATGCGGTGATCTTTATGTGGGCCACTATGCCTCAGCTTCCCGTGGCTATCCGACTGATGCAGGACTGGGGATTCAGTTACAAAACGGTTGCTTTTGTCTGGGTAAAGGCCAACAAGAAAGCCACCGACTCGCCATTCTGGGGCATGGGTCACTGGACGCGGGCTAACGCCGAGCTGTGTCTGATGGGCGTTCGTGGCAAACCAAAGCGCGAGGGCAAAGGAGTCCATCAGCTGATCGTTGAACCTGAAATTATTACTGATCCGGTAATGGCGCACAGCCGTAAGCCAGCTGTCGTCAGGGATAAAATTGTCGAGCTGATGGGCGACATACCGCGTCTGGAGATGTTCGCACGGGAAGCGACAGAGGGCTGGGACGTCTGGGGAAATGAAGCGCCGGGCAGCGTTTCGTTAGTTAAAAAGAAATCACTGCCCGTGAAGAAAAAGGCTTTACCGAAAACGTGATTAGGATTATTCTTATTTCAGAGAGTAAACCCTGACCTGTGATGTGTAACTGTGCCTTTGGATGTTTTATCCAGCCCCGCGAACGACGGGGCTTTTTCTTGTCTGCAAACTGGGGTACTGTGAGCGTTATTAAATCCGATCTCAACAGGATTAAACACAAATGCCCTTTTTTAAGAAAATTCTGGACGCCTTAGATTTGGATAAGGTAGTCATTGCCGGATTCCTCGGCGCGCTGTTCGGCTTGTTGTTCCTGACAGAGGTCAAAACCTTTAAGCAAAAGCTGGCGTTACTGCTCTTTGGTACAGTTTTATCCTATTATTTCGCAGAGCCTGCTGCGGCCTATTTTCATATGGACGGGCCAAAAGGTCTGGCAACAGCGGGGTTTGGCGTTGGCTTAATTGGGTATACTGTCCTGCAGGCCGTCTTCCGTTCACTTAAATCACTGGACATTGTGGACCTGTTGAAGAATGCTGTATCTCAGGCGTTCGATAAAATAACAGGCCGCGCAGGCGGCGGGAGTGATCCAAAATGAACCCGCATTTCTCCGTTCAGGTGTTTTATTCTCTCGGTTATCAGGTAGCGGCAATATTATCCCTGTCAGTAATTATGTTTTTCTGTCTGTGGTCAATCTTCAGCGATCGCGTTAACGATGGCCTGCTGGGCCGTGTGCTGTTCAGCGTAGCCGCGTTTGCATGTTTCGCGGGACTCTACCATATGGCACAGGGAACGTACCCTCAGCGAACCACGATTACGGTGTTCGCCTGTCTGGCAATGCTGTCAGCGCGCAGAATGATCATTTATTACTTCTGGGATACCGTGCGCCGTAAATATTACTTCGAGCTGCGGAGGCTGAGATCTCAGCGAAAAGCGAATGAGCGAGATATTTAAAGCGTATCGATACATCATAATCGCGGCAATTCTTGGGCTAGTTGGTGCGGGAATTGGTGGGCTGATATTCCTTTATCACCATCAATACAACAAAGGCTACGATGCAGGGATTGCTCATCAGGTCGCTGAACAGCAGCGTATCAACACCGAAGCGAGGCTGGAAAATGAAGCTGCAAAAACCCGTCTTGAAAGACAGCATGCCGCAGAGATGGCCGCCGTTAACGCTGATGCTGTTGCTGCCACTGCTTCTGTGCGTCGGCTGCAGCAACAGCTCGACAAAATCGGACGGATCACCGATGACTATTCCGGCGCTGTCGGAATCAGCCCGCCAACCGGCAGCACCTCCCGAGTGCTCGCCTACGTGCTCGGCGAATCTGTCGAAAGAAACAGAATCCTGGCAGGATACGCTGACAAAGCAGCAGCTGCCGGGCGACTCTGTGAAAGACAGTACGACTCGCTGACAGGGGTTAAAAAGTGAAAGATGAATTCGAAGGATTTTAAAATTATGCGCGAAGAAGACTGGTTGGTATGAAAATAAGCCCCGTCTATCGGGGCTTTTCTTTTACTCAAATACCGTATACGTCATGTACGACTGGCCGTCATATCCGCGCGCCTGCCGCACCCAGGGATTAATTCCTTCGGGCAGTTTCAGCTCGCCGTTGAGCAGATGGCAGGCATTATCTGCGGCTGGCTCAGTGGCACAGTTGCACCATTCAAGAATGCCCTGCATATGCACCTGACCGCCGTTGCTTTGTATCTGCTGCCAGTTGCCGGTTAACTGCATTGGTTGAGTATCTGCCATGGTCTGTACCTCACAGTAACGAAATGGTAATTTTAAGGGTCGATTTAACGCCGGTCGGAACGTGAGTAACCGTGAGAGTCGCTCCGCCTACGCCGAGGATTAACAGTTTCATGCTGCGGGCATTGACGACGGACCACACGGCAACCTTAATCCCTGTTGAACTGTACTCAAATCTCAGATCGCCGTCAGCAACGCCAATATCATCCGTGATGGTTACTGTCAGGCTACCCAACGCCAGGCGCACTTTTAACTGAAAGTCATCACCGACTTTCGTGGGCGCTACTCCTGCGCTGACCTGAAACCCGAGGATCGGTCTCTTTGGTGGCTCAGCGGGTGGATTCGTGCTGCCACCGCCGCCTGTATCGGGTGGATTCGTGCTGCCACCGCCGCCTGTATCGGGTGGATTCGTGCTGCCACCGCCGCCTGTATCGGGTGGATTCGTGCTGCCACCGCCGCCTGTATCGG
>JAAIGG010256729.1_pt1 | contig 44610 bp, 34 predicted proteins | sample 6487391 | NCBI WGS metagenome assembly JAAIGG01 (sample SAMN13974130, study PRJNA590717) | phyllosphere metagenome | biome: asymptomatic weeds; feature: pooled weeds collected from a community garden; material: weeds; isolation source: pooled asymptomatic leaves from various weed species from...
GAGCAGATTGTTGAAATCGTGGGCGACGCCGCCAGTCAGCTGTCCCATCGCCTCCATCTTCTGGCTCTGCCGCAAGGCTTCCTGCGCCACCTCCAGTTCGGCGCGGGCCGCCATCGCCACCGACACGTCGTTGGCCTGATGGAAAGCGCCGATCACATGCCCGGCATCGTCCCGCAGCGGCGTGTAGGAGATTTCCCAGGACGGCGTCCCGAATTCGGCGCGACCAAAGGCTTCGGTCACGGTGAAGCTCTCGCCGGTCAGCGCGCGGTGCATCAATTCCCGCATGGTCGCGCGCTGGGCGTCCTCGAACTGGTCGGGAAACACATCGCCGATCCGCGTCTCGAAGCCATTGACGCGGTGGAACTCGCTCTGGTGCGCGCGATTGAAGGCGATCAGGCGATAGTCGGTGTCGAAGGCGCAGATGGGCGAGGACGTCGCCTCGACAATGTCATGATAGCGGCGAAGATCGGCGGTCCGCTCGATCACCTGCTGCTCGAGCGTGCCCTTCAGCGCGCGCAGGGCGGCCTCGGCGCGGGTACGCTCGACAGCGGCCTTCACCCGTTCGCCGACCTCCTGGACCAGATCCTCCTCCGCCGCGCTCCATATGCGCGGGGTGGCGTTCTGGACGGCAAGCAGGCCGACCCATTCGTCCTCCTGGAACAGCACCACGTCGATGAACGCGCCGACCTCGCGCGCCTGTAGCCCGGTCCGTGCCCCGTCGCTCAGCCTCGGATCGCCGCCGACGTCGCGGACGACGACCGGCGCTCCGTCCCGATAGGCGGCGAGCAGGTCGGGGCCGAAACTCTCCAGCGAATGCCGACCGACGATCGACGACACGCCCCGCGCATAATCGCGCTCGACCGTCATCCAGCCGCGCGTAGTGATCTCGGCATAGAAGACACGGCTGGCCGCCATCTGCTGCCCGAGCCGTTCGGCGGCGACCTCCATGATCTCCGTCGGGGTTTCCAGCGTGCGCAGGTCGTCGGCCAGCCTGAGCAGGAAGGACGATCGCCTGGCGGCGGTGACCCCCTCCGTCGTCTCGGTCAGGACGCCGATCACCCCGGCGGGGGTGCCTGCGTCATCGATCAGTGCCGAATAATCGAGATGGAACCAGGCGGGCTCGGCGCGCCCGTTGCGGTTCAGCATCACTTCGCAATCGCGATATCGAACGGTGCCCCCGGCCAGGCATTCGGCCACGACATGGTCGTCGAACAGGATGTCGTTCGGCCAGCCGTCCCGCATCCGCGATCCCAGAAGGCGCGGGTGCCGGTCGCCCGCGATCGTCGCATAGGCATCATTGTAGAACAGGACGCCGTCTGCGCCCCACAGCATCGTCATCGCCACGGGCGAGCGAAGCAGCATTGCGAGGGTGGTTCGCAGACAGCCGGGCCATGCTTCGATCGGCCCCAGGCCGGTCCCGGACCAGTCCTGCCGACCGATCAGCTCCGCGCAACGTCCCCCGCCCCGCAGAAAGGGCGGCATCGAGCGCGACGGCGATGGCGTTGCATTCCCGGTATCGGGGTCGGCAGGCCCGCACGGCGCGATGGCTTCGGATGGGCGGACTGTTGCCATGATGCGCAACTACCCCATGCCGCACAATTAGGTAAGTCGGATTCCACGCGGCGATGGTGGGGGATACCGGTTTCTATCGTCCGAAAAGATCATGTTGCATTTAATTAGGTAGGTATCTATCGAAATAGACGTGACTGATTCCACTTCCCTTCGCCGCCACTTCTCCGCGCGGCTCGTGCCGATGGCGCGGGCGTATCGACGCTATCTCGATCGCGGGCTTGCCGGCCTGTCGCTGTCGCACACGGCGGCGCTGGCGGTGATGCTGATCGGGCGGACCGAGGACGGCATGCGGCAGGGGGCGCTTGCGGACCAGCTGGGGATGGAGGCGCCATCGGTCGTGCCCCTGATCGACCAGCTTGAGCGAAGCGGGCTGGTGGAGCGTCGGGTCGATGCGACGGACAAGCGCGCCCGATTGCTGCACCTGACGAACGAGGGCCGGACCGCCGCCGCCGAGGTGGAGGAGCGGACCGCGCAGATCCGGGCCGAGCTGTTCGCCGAGGTCGATGACGCGGACCTCAAGGCGGCCAGCCGTGTGCTCGACCAGCTTTATGCCGCATTCGGCGACGACCGGGAATGATCGCGATGCCCCGGATCGGCCTGCGCGAGACGGTCTTCTCGCTGAACTGCTTCGCCGCTGCGATGCTGGCCCTGTTCCTGTCCTTCTCGCTCGGGCTGGACCGGCCCTTCTGGGCGATGATGACCGTCTATATCACCAGCCAGCCGCTCAGCGGGGCGGTCCGGTCGAAGGCGGTGTTCCGGCTGATCGGGACGGTGATCGGCGGCTTAGTGACCGTGTTGCTGGTGCCGATGCTGGTCAACGCGCCGGTGCTGCTCAGCCTGGCGCTCGCGCTGTGGGTGGCGGGGTGCCAGTTCGTGTCGCTGCTCGACCGCACACCGCGAGCCTATGTCTTCATGCTGGCGGGCTACACCGCCGCGCTGATCGGCTTCCCCTCGGTCCTGCATCCGGAGGCGATCTTCGACACCGCCGTGTTGCGCGTGCAGGAGATCGGTATTGGCGTGCTGTGCGCGGCGATCGTCCACTCGGTCGTCTGGCCGCGCAGCGTCGCGGGTGTCTATGGCGCGCGCGCCAAGGCCGTCCTCGCCCATGCCGAAAGCTGGATCGCCGATATTTTGGCGGTGGAGGCGAGCGCGCGGACCTCGCCCGAGCGGCGACGGCTGGCCGCCGACGTGACCGACCTTCACGTCACTGCGACCCATATCCCTTTCGACACCGCACGCATCCGTCCGACGCGCGCATTGCTGACCGGCTTGCAGGACAGGCTGGTGCAGTTGATCCCGCTGGTGTCCGCATTGGAGGACCGGTTGCGCAGCCTGACCGCCGAAGGTCCGCTGCCCGAAGGCGTGACGGAACTGGTGGCCGAGGTACGCGACTGGGTTCTAGATCCGACGCTCGACGCGCCCGTCATTCCACCGCCCCCGGCCGCGTCGGACTGGCGCGGGCTGGTGACGTTGAACTTGACCATGCGCCTGGCCGAACTGGTCGAGGCGCTCGGCACGACCCGCGCGCTGGTCGCGGCGGTGGCCGAGCCGGAGGCGCCGCGCCCGGTGATCGCCGAGGGCGGCGGCAGGCGGCTGCACCGCGATTACGGCCTTGCCCTGCTGTCGGCGACGGCGACCTTCCTGACCATCATCGGGTGCTGCGCCGTCTGGATCGTCACCGCCTGGCCCGAGGGGGCGGTGGCGGCGATGATCGCCGCGGTGGTCTGCTGCTTCTTCGCCACGCTGGACGATCCGGTACCGGCGCAGCGCGGCTTTCTCGTCTGGACGCTGGCGTCGGTGCCGCTGGTCGCCGTCTATCTCTTCGCTATTCTCCCGGCGATCGGCGGGTTCGTCATGCTCTGTCTCGCGCTCGCTCCGCCGCTGTTGGCGCTGGGGGCGGCGATGGCGGTGCCGTCCTGGTATGGGCGGATGCTGCCGATGCTGATCGGCTTCGCAGGCGGGCTGGCGCTGACCAATATGTACAGCGTCGATGCGGCGAGCTTCTTCAACAGCAACGTCGCCCAGATCATCGGGATCGTCGCGGCGATGACCATGACCCGGTTGGTGCGCAGCATCGGCGCGGGCACGGCGATCCGCCGCCTTCGCCGTGCGGGCTGGCGCGATCTGGCCGCCCTGGCCGAGCGTCCGGCGCTGCTGCCCGTCTGGCGAAGCCGGATGCTCGACCGTGTCGGCCTGCTCGCCGGGCGCGTCGGCGAGGTGGAGGATGAGGATCGCGACGATGCCGCCGCCGCTCTGCGCGAACTGCGGATCGGCTATAATCTGGTCCAGCTCGCGCCCGGTCCCGAGCATCAGGCGCTGCGCGTGTCGCTGGCGGGCTGGTTCCGGCAACTGGTCGAGGGGCGCGACCCCGCGCCGCCGCCCGATCTGCTCGACGCGATCGACGGCGCGATCGCCCGAAGCCCGGAGCCGGATCGGCTGGCGGCGCTGGTCGGCCTGCGCCGCAACGTCTTTCCCGCCGCGCCGGGCTGGACAAACGAAAGGCTGGCGGCATGACGGGCGACCTGGATCTGGCGGGCGTGTTCGTCCACCCGCTGCTGATCGCCGCCGTCCTGGCCTTCATCGCGGCCGAAATCATCGGCTGGGCGCTGGCGAAGGTGCGGCTCTACCGCTTCGTCTGGCATCGTGGCCTGTTCGATGTGGCGCTTACCATCATTCTCTGGGCCGGGATCGCCGGTCTGATCACCGGCAGCTCGCCCGCTTCGGCATTTTTCGGTTGAACACGCTATGACATTCCATCCCTCCCTGCGCGTCGCGGCGCGCATCGTCGTGACCCTGATCGTGGTGGCGCTGGCGTTGCTCGCGGGGCGCCGCCTCTGGGCGCATTACGAGACCGAGCCCTGGACCCGCGACGGCCGGGTGCGCGCCGATATCGTGCAGGTCGCCCCCGACGTCTCGGGCCTCGTCACCGATGTGCTGGTGCGGGACAATCAGCAGGTGGTTGTCGGCACGCCGCTGTTCCGCGTCGACACGCCCCGCTACAGGCTTGCGGTGTCGCAGGCCGAGGCTGCCGTTGCGTCCCAGGCGGCGCAACTGGCGCAGGCCCGGCGCGAGGCACAGCGCAACCGGACGCTCGGCGACCTGGTCGCGGGCGAGGTGCGCGAACAGGGCAATGCCAAGGTCGTCCAACTCGCCGCCGCGCTGGACCAGGCGCGGGTCGCGCTCGCCACGGCGCGGCTCAATCTGGCGCGGACCGAGGTGAAGGCCAGCGTTGCCGGGACAGTCAGCAATCTCGATCTGCGACCCGGCGACTATGCCAACGCGGGCCATCCCGAATTCGCGATCATCGATCGTGGCTCGCTTCATATCATCGGCTATTTCGAGGAAACGAAGCTGCCCCGCGTCCATGTCGGCGATCCCGTCCGCGTCCGCCTGATGGGCGACGATCACGACATCATGGGCCATGTCCAGAGCATCGCCGGAGGCATCGAGGACCGGGACCGCAGCGCCGGCGCGAACCTGCTCGCCAACGTCAATCCGACCTTTAGCTGGGTTCGCCTGGCGCAACGCATTCCGGTCCGTATCGCGATCGATCGCCTGCCGGCGGGCGAGACGCTGGTGGTCGGGCGTACCGCGACGGTCGAGGTCCTGCCGCGCAAGACCGGAGCCGCCGCATGACGCTCCGTCGCGCCGCCGCGCTCCTGACCGGCACGCTGCTCGCCGCCTGCTCGACTGTCGGTCCCGACTATCACCGCCCGTCATCGGCGGTGGTCGACAAGCCTAGCGCAACTGCGCCCTTCGTCAGCGGGAACGAGACCGCCTTCGCCGCGCTCCAGCCGGTGCCCGATCATTGGTGGCAGCTTTATCGGGACCCAACGCTCGACCGCCTGGTGCAACAGGCGCTGGCGGCGAACACCGACCTTCGCATCGCCGCCGCGAATATCGCGCGGGCGCAGGCTTCGGTCGATCTCGTCGAGCAGGATCGCCGACCTCAGGCCAGTCTCCAAGCCGCCCCTGGCTATGCCCAGCGATCGGCGGAGGAGGAATTGCTGCCGGGCGCGGCCCTGCCCAGCAACTTCGTCTATTCGGCAACAGCGGGCATTTCCTATCAGGTCGATCTGGTCGGGCAGGTCCGGCGCGCGGTGGAGGCGGCGAATGCCGATCTGGCCGCGACCCATGCCGCCTATGATGCGGTGCGCGTCACGGTGGTCGCGGACACGACCCAGGCTTATCTCGACGCCTGTTCGGCGGGGCGCGAGATCGGCGTGGCGGAGCGGGCGCTGGCGCTGCAGTCGCGGACCACGGCCCTGACCCGGCGGCTGGTGCGCGGGGGGCGGGGTATCTCGCTGGATGCCACGCGATCCTCGGCGCAGGAGGCGCAGGTCCGCGCGACCATGCCGGGGTTGCAGGCGGCGCGGCGTCTGGCGCTCTATCGGCTGGCGACCCTGACCGGGCGTCCCCCCGCCGAGTTCGACCGCGATGTCGCCACGTGCAGCGCGGAGCCGCGTTTGACCCGGCCGATCCCCATCGGCGACGGTGCCGCGCTGCTCCGGCGGCGGCCCGATGTGCGCCGCGCCGAACTGGAACTGCGCGCCGCCACCGCACGGATCGGCGTAGCGACCGCTGCGCTCTATCCGCAGGTTTCGCTGGGGGCCTCGGTCGGCTCGGTCGGTCTGGCCGAGCGGGCGCTGTCGAGCGACACCTATAAATTCTCGCTGGGGCCGTTGATCAGTTGGCAATTCCCCAATCGCGGGCGGGTCCGGGCGCGCATCGCGGCGACCGAGGCGGAGCGCGACGCGGCCTTTGCCCGCTTCGACGGTACGGTACTGGGCGCCCTGCGCGAGACGGAGAGTGCGCTGACCGTCTATGCCCGCGACCTGGACCGCACCGCCGCGCTGCGCGATGCGAACGCCCAGGCGGCCAGGGCGGCGCGCGATGCCGAGACGCTGTTCCGCGCGGGGCGTACCGGCTTCCTCTCGGTCCTCGATGCCCAGCGTACCGCAATCACCGCCGAACAGACGCTCGCCGCCGCCCGGACCCGGTTGGCGACCGATCAGGTCAGGCTGTTCCTGGCGCTCGGCGGCGGGTGGCAGGGCTGAGCGCGCTCAGTCCACCCAGTCGCGGCGCAACCGGGGCCCGGCCAGCCCGATCAGCAGTGCGGCGAGCGCGTACAAGACAAGCGCATAGAGCATCGAATAGCGCAGCGCATCGGTGCCATAGATCGGCGTCAACGCATCGGACAGCGCCCCCATCGCATAGATGCCGCCGCCCAGTCCGATCAGGTTGTTGATCAGCAGGAACAGCGCCGCCGCCGTCGCCCGCGCATTCGCCGCGACGAGGTTCTGTACCGCCGACAGGACCGGCCCCAGCCAGACATAGGCGAGCGCCTGGGGCAGCAGGAAGAGGGCGAAGGCGACCCGCACATCGCCGCTATAAATGCCGCCGGCGAAGAACGGGATGCTGACGATATAGGCGATGGCGGGGACATAGCCGAACCACGCCCGGTCCCGCGCGCCGAGCTTGTCGGCCAGCCAGCCGCCGCCCAATATCCCGCTGGTCCCGCCGATCAGCAGAATCGCCGCCAGGAAATGTGACGTGCCGATCAGGTCGAGCCCGAAGCTGCGCCGCAACAGGCTGGGCAGCCAGAAGGCGAGGCCGTAGCCCAGCATCGAACTGCTCGCCGCGCCGAAGGAGAGCAGCCAGAAGGACGGCTTGGCGGCCAGGGTGCGGGCGACGTCGGCGAAGCGGGGGGCTTCGACCGCCTTGTCCGCCGGTGTGACACGCGGGCGGTCGCGGACGACGCGACGAACCAGCGGTGCGATCAGCACGCCCGCCAGCCCGACTGCGATGAACGCCGCGCGCCAGTCCACCCGCGCGGCGATATAACCCCCGGCCAGCACCCCTGCCGCCGACCCCAGCGGAATGCCCAGCGAATAGACGGACAGCGCGAAGGCGCGCCTGCGCGGCGAGAAATATTCGCTGATGATCGCATAGGAGGGCGCGACGCCTCCCGCCTCGCCAATGCCGACGCCCAGCCGCGCGAGGAAGATATGCCAGAAGCCTCCGGCCAGCCCGCACAGCGCGGTGAAGCCGCTCCACAAGACCAGCGACCCGGTGATGACCCAGCTTCGGCTGGTCCGGTCGGCCAGCCAGGCCAGCGGCACGCCCAGCGTCGAGTAGAGAAGCGCGAAGGCGATACCGCCCAGCAGCCCGAGCTGACGGTCGCTGAGGTGGAGTTCCTGCTGAATGGGCGCGGCGAGGATCGCCAATATCTGTCGGTCGACGAAGTTGAAGATATAGACGAGCAACAGCATCGCCAGGACCAGCCCGGCGCGGCGGTCGCCCTGCTCCGTAGCGCTCATGCGGGCCACCAGCGGGACAGGAAGGCGGTGATCGCCGCCAGTGCCGCCGGCTCGTCGAGCAGGGGGGCGTGGCCGCGCCGGGGTATGTCCTGCGCGACGAAAGGTCCGTCATGACGACGCGCCATCTCGGCCAAGGTGGCGGGGGCGAGCAGGTCCGACAGGGCACCGCGCACGACGAGTGTCGGCGTCGCCGACAAGGCATCCCAGAGCGGCCAGAGATCGGGCGGCACCGTGCCCGGCGTGTCGCCGCGGATGCTGTCGGCGATGGCGGGATCATAGGCGAAGGCGATAAGACCGTCCTTGCCCATACGGCAGGTCCGTTTGGCGAAAGCGGTCCAGTCGGCGGGACCGAAATCGGGAAAGGCGGTTGCGTTGATCGCGGCGCAAGCGTCCGCCGCCTCATCCCAATCGGCGAAGCTCTTCGCCGGTCCGACATAGCCCTGGATACGGCGCAGCCCGACCGGATCGAGTTCGGGGCCGATATCGTTCAGCATGATCGCCGCCACTCGCTCGTGGGCCTGGAACGCCATCAGCATCGCCATCAACCCGCCCATCGAGGTGCCGATCAGCGCGACCCGATCGATCCCCAGATTGTCGAGCAAGCGAAACATGTCGGCGGCATAGACGTCCGGGCGATAGCGGCGCGGATCGGGATCGTGACCCGATCGCCCCCGCCCGCGCTGGTCGGGCACGATCAGCCGGTATCGCCCGGCCAGATGCGGGACTAGTGGGTCGAAATCGTCGCCATTGCGCGTCAGGCCGTGCATCAGCAGCAGAGGCGGGCCATCGGCAGCATGGATATGCGCGAACAGATCGACCGCATCGTCCGCGCTGCGATAGCGATAGGGCAGGGGGGCGGTAGTGGATGCGTTCATCCCATGCTCCTTTACGGGAAAAACCGGGCCGGTCACCCGGCCCGGTCAGGACCGGGCGCTCAATATTTGAACGAGGCGGTCACGAACACCTGTCGCGGGTTGCCGTAAAAGGCGGTCAACGTCCCCTCGCGGCCCAGCGTCGGGCGCAGCGTGCCGTTGGCGTTGGGGATCAGCGCCCCCGTCACCGCATCGGCCTGGATAAAGGTATAGCCCGAGGTCTTGTAGAGCTTGTTGGTCAGGTTCTTGCCATGCAGCCCCAGCGTCCAGCGTCCGCCCGGCGCGGTATAGACCAGATTGGCGTCGAGCAGCGTATAGCCCGCCTGGTCGATATAGGGGTTGGGGATCTCGAACTGATAGGTGCGGCTGCGATAGGAGGCGGTGGTGCTGGCATCCACCTCGCCCTCTCCGACCGGCAGATGATAGGCGAGCGTGCCGCTGGCGGTCCAGGCGGGAGTATTCTGGACCTTGCGATATTGCGCCACGTCCACTGGCCCGCGTCCGGCGATCTGGGTGATATATTCGCGGTACTTGGCATCGATATAGCCCAGCGAGCCCGACAGGTTCACCCGGTCCCCCGCCGCCGCGAGATCGCGGCCCAGCCGCGCATTGGCTTCCAGCTCGACACCCTGGAAACGCGCCTTGCCCGCATTGGTGATGATCCCGCAAAAGGTCGGGATACCGCCCACGACGCAGCCCGCCGAGCCCGGAATCTGCACGTCGCGATAATCCATGCGGAACAGCGCCAGCGCGGTGTAAAGCGCGCCGCCCATCCAATTGGCCTTGTGCCCGATCTCGTAGCTGTCGACCGTCTCGGGACGGAAGCTCAGATAGCTGGCCACTTCGGTATCGGTCGGGCGACCGGGAATGGCGGCGGGCGCATTGACGCCCACGCCGCGCGGGTCGAAGCCGCCGCCCTTGAAGCCCTGCGAGAAGCTGGCATAGAGATTATGGTCGCGATTGGGCTGGTAGCTGACCGAGACGCGCGGGGTGAATTTGTTGAAGTCGCGCGATCCCCGGAAATTGGTGCTGGGCGCCCCCGATGCGACGCCCGCACCGCCGAAGACCGGCGAACCCCCGCCCAGATAATTCTGCCGCAAGATGCTCGCCGTCCGCTTGTCCCAGGTATAGCGCCCGCCGACCGACAGGCTGAACTGCTCGGACAGCTTGTAGGTGAAGTCGCCGAACACGGCGAAGGTGTCGGTATCGACATTGGCCTGGGTGAAGGCGGTCAGGCCGCTGAGCGTCGTGAACAGCCGCACGTCGAACTGCGTGTCCGCCTTGGCCCCCAGATAATAACCGCCCAGCAAGCCGGTCAGCGGCCCGTCATTGTCGTAGAGTAGCTGGAATTCCTGGCTGAACTGCTGGTTGCGGTAATAAGCGGGCACGTCGACATCGACCGAGGGCAGCGCGTCGAAGTCGATCGGCGAGGCGCTGTCGTCGCGCCGCCAGCCGGTGATCGAGCGGACGGTGAACCCGCCGCCCAGCTCCGCCGTCGCATTGGCGGCAAGGCCATAGGCCTCGACGAACTGGCGAGGATCGTTGAGGCCGCCGCGCGTGTCGAACACATCCGACAGCACCGGCGCGCCCGACACCTGGCCGGGGATCAGGCGGTGGCCGCCGCGTGGGTTGCTATCGTCCTTGGTATAGTCGCCCGAGATGCGGATCAGCACCGGCTGCCCGTATCCGCCCATCTCCAGCGTCGCGCGGCCCGCCCATATGTCCTTGTTGTAATTGTCCTGCCCCGTGGTCAGGTTGGTCCCGAAGCCGCCGCGCGACAGCCGCGCCGCCGACGCCCCGACCCGCACGATGTCGGAGATCGGCGTCGACACGGTGATGACGCCGTCCGCCTGATTATAGCTGCCATAGGTGCCGCGCACCTTCAGCGAAAACTCCTGGGGCAGCGACTTGGTGACATATTTGACCGCGCCGCCGATGGTGTTGCGGCCATAGAGCGTCCCCTGCGGCCCGCGCAGCACCTCGATCCGGTCGACATCGTAAATGTCGAGCACAGCGCCCTGGGGCCGGTTGAGATAGACATCGTCCAGATAGATGCCGACGCCCTGCTCGAACCCCGACACCGGGTCCTGCTGTCCGACGCCGCGAATGAAGGCGGAAAGGGTGGAGTTGGTCCCGCGCGACACCTCGACCGTGATGTTGGGCGTGGTCGCGCCGATATCGGTGATGTCGATCGCCCCCGCCTGGGCCAGTTGTGCGCCGCTGAAACTGGTGACGGCGATCGGCACATCGACGAGCCGTTCCTCGCGGCGGCGGGCGGTGACGACCACGTCGCCGTCATTGGTGCCGCTGTCCGTTTCCGCCTGTGCGTCGGCAGTGGTGGTTCGCGGTGCGTCCTGTGCCGCACCGGGGGCGGAAAGCCCCGCCATGCCCAGCATCACGCACGCCACGCCGCCCAGCAAACGAGCCTTGCCCATCTTCCATCCCTCCCTGACTTTTATCTTATGAGGGGAAGCATATTGATAGTTGAACCGACTTTCAACTTCCCATTTGCATGGCACCGCCCGACAGGATAGCGAGAGCAATGCGCATGACCGGAACCGATCCGCATCCCGAGACGGACAAGACCCCGCGTACCGAGCGAGGGCGCCGGACGCTTCGTCGTCTGCTCGACGCGGCGGAGATCGAATTCGGGCAGAAGGGGTTTCACGATGCCTCGATCACCGGCATCACCGCCCGCGCCGGGACCGCGCTCGGCACCTTCTATACCTATTTCGACTCGAAGGATGCGATCTTCCGGGCGCTGGTCCAGGATCTGAGCGACCGGGTGCGGGTAACGGCGGGGCGCGCCCAGGCGGAGGAGACGCCGCCCTTCGAGACCGAACGACGCGCGCTCGCCGCCTTTCTGGGGTTCGCGCGCGAGCATAAGGAAGTCTATCGCATCATCGACGAAGCGGAGTTCGTCGACCCCGCCAGCCATCGCCGCCACTATGAGACCACCGCCGCGCGTATCCTGGACCGCCTGAAACGGGGTATGGACAGCGGTGTATTTCGCGAGGGTTTGGGCGAAGAACATGCTTGGGCGATCATGGGCATGAACGTGTTCCTGGGGCTTCGCTACAGCATCTGGAACGAGGAGCGATCCGTCGAGTCGATCGCGGAAGTGGCCAACGCGCTGCTACGCGAGGGGATCGGGGCGAAGGGCTGAGCCCCGTATCATCGGCCCGCCCCGGACATATCCCCACCGGGCAGGCGCAATCGGAAGGTCGCAGGCGCCGCCGCCAGAAGATCGAGCGTGCCGCCATGTCCTCGCGCGATCTGGCGGGCGAGGGTCAGGCCGATGCCGGTTCCGGTCACTTTGGTGGTCGCGAAGGGGCGGAAGATCGCGGTCACCTGTTCCGCCGGAATGCCGGGACCGTTGTCGCTGATGTCGATGGTCAGCGCTCCGTCGCGGCAGCCGACCACCAAGGCGACCTCCGGTTTCGTGCCGCTTGCCGCCTCCACACCGTTTTGCAGTAGGGCCCAGATCGCCTGATTGAGCTGGTCGCGGTCGATGGCGGCGCGGAGGCCCGGCGGCACCGTCACGCTCAGCACCGCCTCCGGCCAGCGGCTCGCGAAGAGGCGTGCCAGATCCTCGATCAACTCGGCCAGATGGACGGGCTGCTTCATCGGCGGGGGCAGACGCGCGAGAGAGCGATAGGCCTGGGTGAAACGCTGCAATCCCTCGGCGCGGCGGGCCAGCGTCGTCAGGATTTCGGGCAACAGCGTGGGGTCGTCGTCCTGCGTTTCGATGGCCGCGATCCCGCATTCGGCGAGCGAGACGATGGGGACCAGGCCGTTGAGCATCTCATGGCCCAGCACCTGGATCATCTCGGCACTGGCGCGCGCCTCGGCGGTGCGTTCCTCGCTCTCCACATCGATCAGCGCGACGACCGAGCGCGTCCCCACGTCGACCCGATCCGCCCGCCAGTTACGACCGGCATGGCGGACATGCGAGCTCTGGCCATCGAGCAACGGCGGGGGAGCAGGCAGGACGCGATCGTCGGTGTCGAACAGGCGGCGCGCGGCCCGGTTGAGCGCCCGCACCGCCGCGCCATCGACCGACAACAAGGGCGTGGGGGAAGCATCGAGCAGCATCCGGTGCAGGATCGTCTCGGGCTCCTCGGCCACCACCGGCGCGGGGGGAAGCGCGGCCGGACGTCGCGCCGCCAGCAGGTTGAGCAGCAGCAGCCATCCGATGGTCAGGACGCCACCCGTCATCGCCAGCCACAGGCCATGCGTCGCGGCCATGCCGACCACGCCCCCGGCGGTGGCCAGCGACAGTCCGATGGTGATCGCGGACCGCTGGGCGCTAGAGGCCATGCTGCGCCATGCGTCGGTACAACGTCCCCCGGCTGATCCCCAGCGCGCTCGCGGCGCGGGAGATATTGTGCCGATGCTCCTTCAGCGCAGCGGCAATCATCAGCTTTTCGGCATCGTCCAGGCGGAAGGGCGTGGTCGCCTCCTGTTCTGAAGCGACCGATGCGGTCATCGCCGGGCGGATCGCGGCGGCATCCACCACGCCGTCATCAGACAGCAGCACCGCCCGCTCCACCGCCGCCGCCAGCCCGCGCACCTCGTCGGGCCAGTCGGTCGCGGTCACGATCGCCTCGGCGGCGGGGGTTAGCCGGGCGGCGGCATGGCCATAGCTTTCCCCGGCGACCCGCGCGAAATGCCGGGCCAGGATCACCGCATCTTCGCGCCGCGCCGACAGAGGCGGGACCGCGATCTCCAGCGTGCAGAGGCGGCGGCACAGGGCGGGCGACAGCGCCGAAATCCCGTCCGCCACGCTGATGCACCGCAAGCCCGGTTGCAGCCGGTCGAGCAGCCGCGCCTGCGCCACCGCATCCAGCCGGTCGGGATATCGCAACACCACGGTCCCCCGCGCTTCGTCGAGCGACCGCCACTGATCGGTATCGCGCAGGTCGATCCGGGGGGGCGGCGTCGCGGCGTCACCCGATGCGGCATGAACCGCCATCGCAGTCAGGGTCCGTCCCGATCCCGAACGCCCCGTGACGCAGATATTGGCGACGGTCGGTCCGACCCGCTGGATCATCGCCCGCACCTCCGCCATGGCGGGAGAGTCGCCCAGCAACATCGAGCCGCCACCGACCGGGCGCGGGGAGGGGGCCAGGCCGCCCTCCCGCTGTCCGACGACGGCGGCGCATTTGGCGAGCAGATCGTCCTTGCGCCACGGCTTCATCAGGAAATCCCGCGCGCCCGCCTGCATCGCGGCGACGGCGATGCGGATGCCGCTATGCGCGGTGATGACGATGATCCGCGCGCCGGGATCGTCCGCCATGATCCGCGCGATACAGGCCAGCCCCTCTTCCCCACTGGTGCGCCCCGCCCCGAAATTCATGTCGAGCAGGATCAGGTCGTAGCGCCGACCGGCCAGCATCGAATAGGCGGATTGCGGATCGGTGGCGACTTCGACCTTGTGGCCAGCCAGTCGGAACAGGATGTCGGTCGTCCGCGCCACGACCGGATCGTCCTCGACCAACAAGATCCGCCATGCGCTTGACAGGTCCGGCGAGTGTCCGTGCGCGGACATCTTGTCCCATTCTGTCGGATCGCCGAAAGCCATTGTCGAAGATAAGTCTTTGTTCATAGCGATTTGGCGTTTCCGACGCTGGACAGTGACAGTGTCGCCATGATGACCGAACAGCCGATACGCGCAAGGGGCGCGCGATATGTCGCCGAGCATGGCTTTTCGCCCGCCTTGATCCTCGCGTTCAGTCGGACGAGGTCGAGACGAATGCCGAAAGGGCGACGATCGTGATGGTCACCCACTTGCCCGGGCATGCCGATATTGCCAAGCGCCGCATCGACATGCTCGATGGGCGTATCGTCGCCAGTGCGATGCGCGCGATCTGATCCGGGCAGGATGTCATGATGAACGGCTTCGCGCTCACCTCGCTCTACCGCTCGCTCACCCGTCACAAGCTTTACGCCGCGCTCAACATCGGCGGACTGGCGGTGGGGATCGCGGTGTTCCTGATCCTGGGCCTCTATGTCCGGTTCGAGACGAGTTTCGAGCGGTGGCTGCCGCATCATGACGAAATCCATGTCGTGCGGACCGAACTCCATCTGCCGGGCAGCCCGTTCAACGGCGCCTATCCGGTGACCATGGCCGGGCTGTTCGAGCAGATGCGGCAGGAGTTTCCCGGCCTGGTCGGCACACGCCTTCGCGGCGGCAGGCTGGGGGGCAGTGTCATCCGCGAGGATGATGCGATTGCGGCCGACGTCGTCCAGGTCGATCCGTCCTTCTTCGATGTGTTCGACATTCCGATGGTGCGTGGAGACGGGCGCCGCGCGCTGGCAGAGCCGTCGGGGGCGTTGGTGAGCCGTAGCGAGGCGCAGCGATTGTTCGGCGATGCTGACCCTATCGGGCAGACCATCACCATCGCAGTCGACGCACCGCAGGTCTATCGTATCGCCGGGATCTTCGAGGATCTGCCGAAGACGACCGAGCTTCAGGCCTCGATCCTGATCCCGATGCCGCGCACGCCGCCGCCCGCGGTGCAATGGTCGTGGTACAGATGGGGCATGGTAGACGGGGCGACCTATCTCCGCTTTCCCGATGCAGGCGCGGCACGAGCGTTCGCTGCGAAGATGCCCGCCTTCATCCGTCGGCACGCCGGACAGGATCTGGGGCCCGATCCCACCAGGATCATCTCGCTCTCCCTGCTGCCGATCACCCGACTGCACTTGGAGCCGCCGGGCGGAGCGGAGAGCAATGGACGCAGGCTGACCGTGGCGACGCTGGGGATGGTCGGCGTGCTGACGCTGCTGATCGCGATCATCAACTATGTGAACCTGGCGACGGCACAGTCCGGCATGCGCGCACGCGAGGTGGCGGTGCGCAAGGTATTGGGGGCCAGCAGGGCGGCCCTGATCCGCCAGTTTCTGGGGGAAGCAGCGGCAACGGTCGCGATGGCCAGCCTGCTCGGCATGATCCTGACCGAAGTGAGCCTGCCCGTCATCAATGCCGCCGGCGGCCTGTCACTCCGCTTTCCCTATGCCCTGGCGCTGCCCTTGCTGGTCGCGTTGGTGCTGATCATTGCGCTGGCGGCGGGAGCTTATCCGGCGGTGCGGCTGTCGCGCTTCTCCGCCGCCGCTGTCCTGGCGTCGGCGCAGGCGCCGGGCGGCGGGCGTCGTGGCACCCGCACTCGCGAGACGCTGGTCGTGATCCAGTTCAGTCTCGCGATCGCCTTCCTGATCGGCACGGTCGTGCTGGTCGCGCAGACGGCGCATGTCCGACGATCGGATCTGGGTTTCAGGCGCGACGGCCTGATGATCGTGGCGTCGCTGGCCGACAAACGCATCTTCCCGGATCAGGCCCGCCCGATCGTGGCGGCGCTCCGCCGCCTCCCCGGGGTCGTCGCGGTGGGAACCAGCGGATCGGCGCCGGGGATGGTCAATTACGGCGTGGACTCCATCGATCTGCCGGGTCGTCCGGCCCTGACGATCGGCAACGTCATCGTCGGCCCCGATTTCTTCCGGACCTACGGCCCCAGGTTGCTGGCAGGGCGCGTCTTCGATGATGCGCACGGTGCCGACGATGCCAGCGACTGGACCAAATGGAAGAACGGGCGCAACGTCGTCGTCAACCGCAAGGCCGTCGAGCAACTCGGCTTCCGAACGGCCGAGGATGCCATCGGCAAGACCGTCGGCCGTCTCGCGCCCCGGACGATCATCGGCGTGATCGACCAACTCCGCTTCGCCTCGCCGCGCACCGCCGAGACGGCGACATTCTACCAATATGTCCGCGACGTTCCGTACCCCGCCGTCGCCGCGATCCGGTACACGGGCAGTTCGGCTGCGATGCTGGGCCGGATTCGGACGGTATGGCGACGCCTGTCGCCGCAAGTGCCGCTGGTCGTAGAGACGGCGGACCAGCGTCTGTCGGAATTCTACCAGGCCGACGACCGGGCCACCCGTCTGTTCGGGATCGGGGCGGGATTGGCGGTGCTGATCGGCTGTGTCGGATTGTGGGGGCTGGCATCGTTCAACACGGCGCGGCGCGTGCGCGAGATCGGCATTCGCAAGACGCTGGGCGCATCGTCCGCTGATATCGTGCGGCTGCTGGTCGGGCAGTTCCTGCGCCCCGTGCTGATCGCGAACGTGATCGCCTGGCCGCTGGCGTTCGTCACGATGCGGACATGGTTGTCGGGCTTCGACGATCGCATCGCGCTGTCGCCATTCTACTTCGCGGGAGCGAGCCTGCTGGCCATCGGCATCGCAGTGCTGACCGTCCTGGGCCAGGCCCTGAGCGCCAGCCGGGCGACCCCGGCATCGGCGCTTCGCCAGGACTAGGGCCGGCCGTAGCCGCCACCGCCCGGCGTCTCGATCACGATCCGGTCGCCGGGTTTCAGTTCGACCTGGTCGGTGCCGCGCATCGCCTCGATCCGGCCATCGGCGCGCTCGACATGCTGGGTGCCCGCCATGCCGTCCGCGCCGCCCGCCAGGCCGAAGGGGGCGATGGTCCGGCGTGAGGCGACCAGCGTGGCGGTCATTGGCTCCAGTGCGGTGATCGCCCGGATCGCACCGTCGCCGCCGCGATGCCGTCCTTCGCCACCCGAGCCCCGGCGGATGGCGAAGCGGTCGAGGCGGACGGGGTAGCGGCGTTCCAAGATCTCGGGATCGGTTATCCGGGTGTTCGTCATATGGGTGTGCACCGCCGAGGCGCCGTCGAAGCCGGGCCCGGCACCCGCGCCGCCGCAGATCGTCTCATAATATTGGTGCCGGTCACTGCCGAACAGGAAGTTGTTCATCGTGCCCTGCGCGGCGGCGGTCGCACCCAGAGCCCCGAGCAAGGCGTTGCACACCGCCTGGCTGACCTCGGTATTCCCCGCCACCACCGCGCTGCCGGGTGGGGGAGAGAGGAACGACCCTTCCGGAATGACGATGGTGAGAGGGGCCAGGCAACCCTCGTTGAGCGGCAGGTCTTCGCCCACCAGACAGCGAAAGGCATAGAGCACCACCGCGCGCGTGACGGCGGGGGGCGCGTTGAAATTGCCTGCGCTGGCCGGGCCGGTGCCGGTGAAGTCGATCGTCGCGGCCCGCACGGCCCGGTCGATCGTGACCTTGACCTTCAGCGGCGTGCCATCGTCCATCGCATAGTCGAACGCGCCGTCCGACAGGTTGCTCAGGACGCGGCGGATGCTTTCCTCGGCATGCGCCATGACATGGCCCATATAGGCGCTGACCATCGGCCAGCCCTGGGCCGCGACCATCGCGTTCAGTTCGGCGATGCCGGTCGCATTGGCGGCGAGCTGCGCCTTGATATCGGCGACATTGGTATCCGGACTGCGCGCCGGATGGCGTGCTTCTCCCAGCAGACGACGAAATGCCTCCTCGCGAAATTCGCCGCCGTCGACCAGCAGGAAATCGTCGATCACGACGCCCTCATCCTCCAGCGTCCGGGAGTTGGGCGGCGTCGATCCCGGCGTCAGCCCGCCGATATCGGCATGATGGCCGCGATTGGCGACGAAGAAGCGAATGTCGCCGTCCTCGCCGAAGACCGGCGCGATGACGGTGACATCGGGCAGGTGGGTGCCGCCGTTGAAGGGATTGTTGAGCGCCACGACATCGCCGGGCTTCAGGCTGCCACCTCGGCTTGTCAGCACCGCGCGGACGCTCTCTCCCATCGCGCCCAGATGCACGGGCACGTGCGGTGCATTGGCGATCAGATGCCCCGATGCGTCGAACAGCGCGCAGGAAAAGTCCAGCCGCTCCTTCATGTTGACGCTGACCGAGGTGTTGCGCAGCACCACGCCCATCCGCTCGGCGATGCCCATGAACTGGGTGTTGAACAGCTCCAGCCGGACGGGATCGACCACCGCCGGATCGGGCAGGCTCCGTCGGCTTGCGCCGTCATGGGTCAGCAGCAATTCGCCGCCCGAGCCGACGTCCAGGGTCCAGCCGGGCTCGACCATCGTCGTCGCGATCGCTTCGCGAATCAGGGCGGGGCCGGTGATGCGGTCGCCGGGGCGCAGATGATCGCGGTCATGGATTGGCGTCGGGTGCTCCGCGCCGCCGGTCCAGACGGCGACGGTGGCGAGCGGGGGCGGCAACGGTCCGTCGCGCGGGGGCAGGGGCGGGGGAGCCACCGGCTCGCCGGACAGGATCGCCTCCACGACCAGCGTTTCGATCACGATGTCCCGCTCGGGACTGACGAAGCCGAAGCGGGCGCGATGGGCCTGTTCGAACGCCGCACGCATCGTCGCGGCATCGGCCAGCGTGACGCCCAATGCCGTATCGGTGCCAGCGTAACGCAGATTGACGGTCACCACCCGCCGGGCGTCCCCGCCGACCTCCGCAGCCGCCGCATCGCCCAGTTCCGCGGCCAAGTCGTCCACCGGCGCGCCCAATGGCCGCTCGACCGAACGTTGCCGGATCGCGACCTGATCCGCCAGCCCCATGCCATAAGCCGACAGCACGCCCGCCAGCGGATGGATCAGCACCCGGCTCATCCCCAGCATCTCGGCGACGCGACAGGCATGCTGTCCGCCCGCGCCGCCGAAGCACTGAAGCGCGAAGTCGGTGACATCCTCGCCCCGCTCCAGGGCGACGCGCTTGATCGCCGCCGCCATATGCGCGACCGCGACCTCCAGAAAGCCTTCGGCGACCCGGCGGGGATCGTCCATGCCGGTTGCCGACGCCAGTTCGGCGAAGCCGCGTGCCGACGCCTCGGCATCCAGCGGCTGATCGCCGTTCGGTCCGAACACGGCGGGGAAATGGGCGGGCTGGATCTTGCCGACCACGACATTGGCATCGGTCACGGTCAGCGGGCCACCGCGTCGATAACAGGCGGGGCCCGGATTGGCCCCGGCGCTGTCCGGGCCGACCCGGAAGCGCGCGCCGTCATAATGCAGGATCGATCCGCCGCCCGCCGCGACCGTGTCGATCGCCATCATCGGCACGCGCATCTCGACCCCGGCGATCTCGGCGTCCAGCACCCGCTCGAAGCGCCCGGCATAGAGGGCGACGTCGGTCGAGGTGCCGCCCATGTCGAAGCCGATCACCCGGTCGATCCCCGCCGCCTCCGCCGTCCGCGCCGCCGCCACCACGCCGCCCGCCGGGCCGGACAGGATCGCGTCTTTGCCCTGAAAGACCGAGGCTTCGGCCAGACCGCCGTTCGACTGCATGAAATGGAGCGGCACGCCGTCCAGCGCGCTGGCGACGCGATCAACGTAGCGACGCAGGACGGGGGACAGATAGGCATCGACCACGCTCGTCCGCCCGCGCGCGACCAGCCCGATCAGCGGACTGACCGCATGGCTGGCCGAGACCTGCGCGAAACCGGCGGCCCGGGCGAGGGCCGCGACCCGCTGTTCGACGGCGGGATGCGCCCAGGCATGGGTGAGCGCGATGGCGACCGCCTCATAGCCCTCCGCGCGTTTCGTGGCGAACATCGCGGCGACTTCCGCCTCGTTCAGTGGCGTCACCTCGCCACCGTCCCGGTCGATCCGGCCATCGATCTCTACCACGCCGTCGTAAAGCGGCTCGGGCAGGCGGATGGCGAGGTCGAAAAGGCGGGGGCGCGCCTGGTTGCCGATGGCGAGCAGATCGGCAAAGCCGCGATCGACCACCAGCAGCGTGCGCGTGCCCTTGCGCTCCAGCAGGGCGTTGGTCGCGACGGTGGTGCCCATCTTGACCTCGGCGATGACGTCGCCGGGCAGCAGGTCGTCGTCGGACAGACCCAGCAGTTGGCGGATGCCCGCCACCGCCGCATCGGCATAGCGTTCCGGGTTCTCGCTCAGCAATTTGGTGGTGGTCAGCGTGCCGTCGGGCGCGCGCGCGACGATGTCGGTGAAGGTCCCGCCACGATCGACCCAGAATGACCAGCGCGCCATCGCCAACACCTTGCCTATAAATTATCGACGAATCATCGCTATCATATTGACAGCGTGATTGGCCAGAGCGATCATCGCCGTATATGGGAGGCTGTATGACGACTGGCAGGCGGGCAATCGTTTCCTCGGCGCATCTCGCTGAGGGCTCCGCACCCGCTTTGTCGGAACTGGAGTTCAGCCTGACCCTGGCGGCGGCGGCCTATCAGCGGTGGATGACGCGCTGTGCCGCCGCGGTCGGACTGTCGCTGACGCCGATCGAGGTGTTGATCCTCCACACCGTCCGCCACCGCGACCGGCCCAAGCGGATCGCCGATATCGCGCTGGTCCTGGATGTCGAGGATACGCACCTCGTCACCTATGCCGTGCGCAAGCTGGAAAAGGCCGGGCTGATCGCGACCCGGCGAGAGGGCAAGGAGAAGCTGCTCGTCGCAACCGAGGCGGGGCGTGATTTCTGCGCGGGCTATCGCGACATTCGCGAACGTATCCTGTCCACGGCGGTGGAAGCCGACGGGCCCGACGCCGCCGCTTTGTCCGAGGCCGCCGATCTGCTGCGTCGCCTGTCGGGCCAGTATAACCAGGCGGCGCGTGCCGCCGCGACGCTGTAGGACGGGGCGGCCATGCTGGTCCTGTCGGGCATTGCGATCATCATCATCGGCTTCGCGCTGGGGGTGAACCCCTTGCTGGTCGTGACGGTCGCGGCCTTCGCCAGCGCGGCGGCGGCGGGTTTCGGCCCGGTCGAGGTGATCGCGATGATCGGCAAGGCCTTCGTATCCAGCCGCTTCATGGCGGTCGCCTGGCTCGCGCTGCCGACGATCGGGTTGCTGGAGCGGGCCGGGTTGCGGGAGCGGGCGCGCGACGTCGTCCGGCGTCTACGCGGGGCGACGACGGGGCGGGTGTTGCTGGGCTATATGATGCTGCGCCAGATCACCGCCGCGCTGGGGCTGACCTCGCTCGGCGGGCATGTCCAGATGGTCCGCCCGATCATCGCGCCGATGGCGGAGGGGGCGGAGGAGCGGGATGAGGCGAAGCCGCTCGACCCCGAGACGCGCGACCATATCCGCGCCCATGCCGCCGCCGTCGACAATATCGGCGTGTTCTTCGGCGAGGATGTGTTCATCGCGATCGGATCGATCCTGCTGATCCGCGCCATATTGGAGCAGGAGGGGATCATCGTCGCGCCCCTGCATGTCGCGCTCTGGGCGATTCCGACCGCGATCGCCGCGCTGCTCGTCCATGGCGCGCGCTTGCTGATGCTCGACCGGCGGCTGAAGGCGCGGCGTCGATGATCGGGCTCGACGCGCTGGGGATCGCGGCGGCGGCGCTGCCCGCGACGGTGGCGATCCACCACGCGCTGGATCGCGCAGAGGCGACGCGGTGGCGCAATGTCGGCTTCTGGGGCGTGTTCGCGATCCTGCTCGGCGCGGGGCCGTGGCTGCCCGATCTGTTGAACGGGTGTCTGGTGCTGGCGATGGTCGGACTGGCGACATGGGGCCTGCGTCCGTCGTTGGTGGTGAGCAGCGACCGGCCTTCGTCGGTTCGCGGAGGTTCATGGCTTTTCGCGCCCGCGCTCGCCTTGCCCGCCGTGACGCTGGCGGGGACGTTGCTGATGCCGGATGGCCGGATCGCCGGGGTGGCGCTGATCGATCCCAAGCAGGTGTCTTTGGTCGCGTTGGCGCTCGGGGCATTGGTCGCCCTGCTTCTGGCGATCCGGTTGACCAGGCCGCCCGCGACCGCCCCTGCGGCGGAGTCCCGGCGGCTGTCCGATGCGGTGGGCTGGGCGATGATCCTGCCTCAGATGCTGGCGGCGCTGGGCGGAGTGTTCGCGATGGCGGGGGTCGGCAAGGTGGTCGCGGATGGCGTGACCAGCGTCATCGCGCTCGACACGCCGCTGACCGCGACCATCGCCTATTGCGTCGGCATGGCGCTGTTCACCATGGTGATGGGCAACGCCTTTGCCGCATTCCCGATCATGACGGCGGGGATCGGTTTGCCGATCGTCATCCACCGTTTCGGGGGCGACCCCGCCGCCGTCGCGGCGCTCGGCATGTTGTCGGGCTTCTGCGGGACGCTGATGACGCCGATGGCGGCGAACTTCAACATCGTGCCCGCCGCGATCCTGGAGCTTCGCGACCGGTTCGGCGTGATCCGCGTGCAATGGCCGACCGCCTTGCTGCTCCTCGTCTTCAACATCGCGGTGTTGGCCGCCTGTGGCTTTTCCGGAAGGATATCATGACCCCCGAACTCGCCGCCCGTTTCGCGCGTATCGCGCTGGGCCATGTGACGCGCGAATATCCGCACAAGGCGGACCATGTCTATGTGGGCGACGACGACCTCTATAGCCCGCGTCGCGTCCATCCGATCTTTTATGGCAGCTATGACTGGCATAGTTGTGTCCATGGCTATTGGCTGCTCACGCGGATACGCCGCCTCTATCCCGATATCGTCGAAGTCGGTGCGATCGATGCGCTGTTCGCCGAGGCGCTGACGCCGGAGAAGGTAGAGGCCGAACGCGCCTATCTGGACCGGCCGGACTCGCGGGGGTTCGAGCGGCCTTATGGCTGGGCCTGGCTGCTGATGTTGGCGAGCGAACTGGCCGTGGCGGACAGCCCCCATGCGGCGACGCTTCGCCCCCTGGCGGAGGCCTTCGCCGCGCGGTGGCGGGAGTATCTGCCGGTGCTGACCTATCCGGTGCGGGTCGGCACCCACGCCAACACCGCCTTCGCGCTGGTCTTGATCGATCGCTATGCGCGGGTGACGGGCGATGAGGGCCTGCGAGGCCTGATGACCGCGCGTGCCAAGGCCTGGTTCGGGGAAGACCGCGCCGCCCAGGCCTGGGAACCGAGCGGACAGGACTTTCTCTCTCCGGTCCTGATCGAGGCGATGGCGATGCAGCGCTTGTTGCCGCCGGAGGACTTTGCGACCTGGCTCGCGGATTTCCTGCCCGGCCTGGCGGATGGACGACCGGAAACGCTGTTCACACCCGCGCGGGTCAGCGACCGGAGCGACGGGCAGATCGCCCATCTCGATGGCCTGAACCTCAGCCGCGCCTGTGCGATGCGGAGCCTCGGGCCTGCCCTATCGGGGCCTGTCGCGACGCTGCTCGAAGATGGCGCCGCCCGCCATATCGACGCCGCGCTGGATGCGGTGGCGGGGGATTATATGGGCGAGCATTGGCTGGCGAGCTTCGCCACGCTCGCGATGACGGGCGTGGATTGACGGGATTTCTCCCCGGCCGAGGGGAGGAACGGGTCGGCGTCGCGGCCAGCGCCTAGGGAAACCCCGCTCCGCCATGCGCGCCCACGGCGGTGCCGGTCGAGTAGGTGGTTTCGCCCGAGGCCAACGTCACGAACAGCGCGGCCAGTTCGGCGGGCTGTCCGGCACGGCCGAGCGGCGTGTCCTGCCCGAACTCGTGCATCTTGCCCGGAAGCTGCCCGCCCGCCACCTGAAGCGGGGTCCAGATCGGCCCGGGGGAGACGGCATTCACCCTGATGCCCTTCTTCGCCAATTGCTTGGCCATGCCGCGGGTCAGGTTCTGGATCGCCGCCTTGGTCGAGGCATAGTCGATCAGATCCTCGCCCGGATCATAGGAATTCTGCGAGATGGTGTTGATGATGACCGACCCCGGCGGCATCGACGGGATCGCCGCCTTGGAAAAGCGGAACACATGGAACACGTTGGTCTCGTAGGTGCGGACGAACTGCTCGTCGCTGATCTCCAGGATATCCGCCTTGGACTGTTGATAGGCGGCATTGTTGACCAGCAGATCGAGTCCGCCGAGCTGTGCGATCGCCTTGCGGACCGTGTCTTCGCACGCCTTCTGCGTCCGGATGTCGGCGGGCAGCAACACCGCCTTGCGTCCCGCCTGACGGATCAGGTCGGCGACTTCCCGAGCATCGGGCTCCTCGCTGGGGTGGTAGTTGATCGCGACGTCCGCCCCCTCGCGGGCGAAGGCGATGGCGGCGGCGCGACCGATGCCGCTGTCGCCGCCGGTCAGCAGCGCCTTGCGACCGGTGAGCTTGCCCGATCCCCGATAGCTGGTTTCGCCGTGATCGGGCCGGGGCGTCATCTTGCTCGCCAGGGCGGGCCAGGGCTGGCGCTGTTCGGGGAAAGGCGTGCGGGTATAGGCGTTGCGGGGATCGCGCAGGCTGGGGGTGGTCCCCTGGGCGTTGCCACCGGCTTGCGCGATCGCGGCGCCCGGGCTGGCGGCTGCGGCCAGCCCGAGGGCGGCACCGCCGAGCACGCTGCGGCGGGAGGTGTCGACGTCGCTCATATCATGTCCCCTGTTCGGATAAATGGAGGTCAGGCGGCGACTTCGCCCTCTTCGCTGCCGTCCCAATAGCGGATGCGTTCGGCATGGACCTGGATCATCACTACGCCCGGCGTATCGATCCCGTCGGGGAAGTAGCGGTCGAGATCCTTGGTCCAATGATCCTCGAACCGCGCCCGATCCTGGATCAGCGACGCGCGCCCCTCGATCGCGATGAACAGCGGCGGGCCGCCCAGCATCCCGGCCGCGCCGGTATAGCTGAGCATCACTTCGGGATGTGCCCGGATCTCGGCGATCTTGCGCGACTGTTCATAGGCGAAGAAATAGCTGTCGCCGTCATAGTCGACATCGCCATTGTTGCTCATCGGGCGGGCGGTGATCCCGCCGGTCGCGGAGTGGGTGCCGAGCATCGCGAAGTCGAGCTTCGCCATCTTCTTGGACAGGTCCGATAGCGTCCATTGCGCCATGCGCTTGTTCTCCTGTCGGTGATGTCGAGCATGGCGAAGTGCCAACCCCATGAATCTCCGATGGAACTGCAACGGGCGGATGCGGCTATGGTTCATTTGCGGTTGACCGGAGGAACCGCGCGACTGTCATGCCGTTTGCCCGTCATGACAGATGGGCCCAGCAGCATCGGTGATATCCTGTCCACGCTGGACGATCTGGCCAAGGATGATGACCGCGTCTCATTGGGTGACGTGATCGAGGCGTTCGGGAACCGATCGTTCGGGCCGTTCCTGCTGCTGCCCGCGCTGATCGATATATCGCCGGTCGGTTCGATCCCCGGCCTGCCGTCCGTATTGGCGGTCGTCATCATCCTGGTCGCGGTGCAACTGGCGTTCGGGCGGCGGCATTTGTGGCTGCCCGAATTCCTGAAGCGGCGCTCCATCGGCAGCGACAAGGTGCGCAAGGCGGTGAAGAAGGCGCACAAGCCCGCCGCCTGGGCGGACCGGTGGTTCCATGGGCGGCTTCCGGCGCTGACCCATGGGCCGTTCCCGCGCATTGCGGCGGTGGCCTGCATCATTTTGGCGCTGACCGTGCCGCCGCTGGAGCTGCTGCCGCTCGCGACCACTGCGCCGATGGCGGCGATCGCTACCTTCGGCCTGGCGTTGATGGTGCGCGACGGATTGGTGATGATCGTCGCGCTCGCCCTGGCGGTCGGCGCGGTGGCGATCGGGATCGGATTGGCCGTCAGCAAATTATAGGCGGCCCTTCACGGGATCAGGGGATCACGGGGCCGGGGCGACCTGCTTCGGCTTGACGTACCGGTCGAGCCAGTCGGTCATCTGCCACAACGTCTCTTCGGTCGACTCGAGTGCGCGATAGCCATGCGGTTCGTTGGGCAGGACGACATAGCGCACCGTCGCGCCATTGCCCTTCAGCGCGGCATACATGCGCTCCGACTGGATGGGAAAGGTGCCGCTATTGTCGTCGGCCCCGCCATGGATCAGCAGGATGGGCGCCTTGATCCGGTCGGCATAGGTGAAGGGGCTCATCTTCGTATAGGTGTCGGTCGCCTGCCAATAGGTGCGCTGCTCCGCCTGGAAGCCGAAGGGGGTGAGGGTGCGATTATAGGCTCCCGACCGCGCGATCCCCGCCCGGAACAGGTCGGTATGCGCCAGCAGATTGGCGGTCATGAACGCGCCATAGCTATGGCCGCCGACCGCGATGCGGCTCTGGTCGGCCACGCCCAGCTTGACCACCGCATCGACCGCCGCCTGTGCATCCTCCTGAAGCTGTTTGACATAGGTGTCGTTCGCCTCCGCCCCGCCTTCGCCGATGATCGGCATGGCCGGATCGTCGAGCACGGCATAGCCCTGGGTCAGCAGGAACAAATGGCTGATCCCGCGCGGACGGACAAAGCGGTTGCCCTGATCGACCGTCTGGCCCGCGACCTTCGCATCGGTATATTCCGCCGGATAGGCCCAGAGCAGCGTCGGCAGCGGCCCGTCCCGCTTCGCATCATAGCCCGCAGGCAGATAGAGCGATCCCGACAGCGGCAGGCCATCGGCGCGGTTATAGGTGATGGTCCGCTGCGTCACGCCCGCGAACACCGGGGCGGGATCGGCGAAATTCGTGACCGGCTTGGCGCCGCCCCCCTTGATGCTGCGGATCATGTAATTGGGGGGCAGCTTGGCACTTTCGCGGCGGGTCAGGATGCGGCCCGACTTGTCGTCGAACAGCGCGACCACGTTTTCGTAATAGGGTGCCTTGGCGCTCCACAGCCGCTTCTGTTCGCCGCCGGTCAAGGCCATGGTGGCGAGGAAGGGGAAGGCGCCCGCATTGGTCGCGCCTTCGCCGGTGACATAGACGCCGTCATGCTTCGGGGTGAAGCGCATCACCCGCTTGCCCGCCCCATTCTCCTCCAGCATCGGGCGGCCCGGATCGCCATATTGGTCCTGATAATTGCGGGTCAGCACGGGGCGTGCCTCGCCCGGTCGGCCCGGCGCGATCGCCAGCCGATGTTCGGTCCGCGAGCGCCATTCGCGGTCGACCAACAGTGCGAAGCCGTCATCGCCCCACCATGTCGCGGCATAGCGGGCGGGCATCCGCGCCAGTTCGACCGGCTCGGCGGTGAAGGGCGCGGCCTGCATCATCAGACTGTCGTGATAGGCGATCCTGACGCGGGGATTGCCACCATCCAGCGCCTCCGCCCAGACCAGGGTCGCGGGCGCGTCGGCGCGCCATTCGGCCTCGCGCGGACCCTTGACCGTCGCATCGAAATCGACCGGAAGATCGTCGGCGAGCGGACGGTCGACCAGCGTCTTCACCGCCTGTCCGTCGATGGTCGACACCGCGATCTCGGTCGGGAAGAAGCGCGCGGGCAGCAGATAGGAATAGGGCCGCTTGAGCCGCTCGGTCAGCAGATAGCGGCCGTCGGGCGACACGCTGAAGTCGGTGATCAGGCCGGGCGTGCCGATCGGGCGGGCGGTGCCGTCCAGATCGATCCGGAGAAGCTGGCCGGTGAAGTAATAGTCGAACAGCGCCTCGTCATGCGCGTCGCCCAGCAGATCCTCATAGGTCCGCGCGGCGGAGCGGCGACCACTGCTCTCCTGCACGATCGGGCCGGTCGGCGTGGTATCGGCGACCGGCGGAGCGCCCCGGTTTGCGACCACCGTATAGGCGATCAGCGACCGGCTGTCGGGTGTCCAGACGAAGGGCGTGCCGAACGTGCCGTTGAGCCCCGTGGCGACGGCGCGTGCGCGACCGTCGCGCTCGGCGATCCAGAGCGACAGACCATCGGGCGCTTGCGCATAGAAGGCCAGACGGCTTCCGTCCGGCGACCAGTCCGGCGCGGCGAAACGGGCGCCCGCGGGCAGCTTGACTTCGACCGTTCGCCCGGTGCCGACATCCTTGAAGCTCAGCGCGTTCAGCCACTGGACGCGGACCTCCGCCTGACCGTTGGTTGCCGGATCGATGCGATAGCCCGCCAGGCGCAGGATGGGCTTGGACAGATTGGCGATGGAGGGCAGGCTCTCGCGTCCCAATATCGCCAGCGTGCGGTGATCGGGGCTGACCGCGACGGCGGGGGTAGGGGGCGTTTCCAGTGCCTTCGCGATCGCGTCCGGGGCGCGGTGATAGCCCGTACCCGGCGTCTGGGCATGGGCGGTGGTGGCCAGAAGGACGGCCACCAGGCAAACTCCGACGCGCATTCGTAACCCCTTGTTCTACTGTGCGAAGGGGTGTGGCACGTCCGGCCTTATCGCCGCAAGGCCGCCGCCAGCGTCAGCCCCGCCGTCAGTTGCATCAGCCCATAGGCACGTCGGCGCAAGGGGTGACCGGCAAAGGGGCGGACCAGCGCGTCCACCGCCCCGACCTCCGAGCGCCAAAGGTCGACATGCCGCGTCGGTTGCAACAGGCCTAGCATCCCGTCGCCTATCATGAAGACGGCGGCCATTTCCGCTGCGCGGCGAATGCCGATCCCGGTCGAGCTTGGTTCGGTCATGTCCATTCTCCAAAGCGCCTCAACGTCTTGGCCTCGCAATCGTCGCAAAATCGGGAACACCCGGTGGGCACGGCTCGTCTGTTCGGTCGGCTCGATAAGTCTGACGAAGATAGTCGGCTTTACAGGTCAGACCTTATCCGGCCTTATGCGCAGGTGCCGGGCGGCTGACGGCGAATGTCGCGGCCTGGACCGAATTCAAGGAGTGGAACGAATGGCTTCCGAGATCGAAGAACGGCAAGGCCCGAACGCCGGGGAATGCCCGGTCGCACATGGCGGTGGCGGCGGCGGGGCCGGAAAGCGCGGTGGTCGCGGCGGCCATGGCAACAAGGACTGGTGGCCGGAACGGCTCCGTCTGGAGGGGCTGAACCAGCATAACCCGCGCTCCAACCCGCTGGGCGAGAATTTCAACTATGCCGAGGAGTTCGCGAAGCTCGACCTCGACGCGCTGATCGCCGATCTGCACGCGCTGATGACCGACAGCCAGGATTGGTGGCCAGCGGACTTCGGCCATTATGGCGGCCTGTTCATCCGCATGGCGTGGCACTCGGCGGGCACCTATCGCACCACCGACGGGCGCGGTGGCGCCGGCGGCGGGCAACAGCGTTTCGCCCCGCTCAACAGCTGGCCGGACAATGCCAATCTCGACAAGGCGCGTCGCCTGTTGTGGCCGATCAAGCAGAAATACGGTGCGAAGATCAGCTGGGCCGACCTTTACGTCCTGACCGGCAATGTCGCGCTGGAGTCGATGGGCCTCAAGACCTTCGGCTTCGCGGGCGGCCGTGCCGATACCTGGGAACCGGAAGAGCTTTACTGGGGTCCCGAGGGTAGCTGGCTGGGCGACGAGCGCTATTCGGGCGAGCGTCAGCTTCACCCGGCGCTGGGTGCGGTGCAGATGGGCCTCATCTACGTCAACCCGGAGGGGCCGAACAGCAATCCCGATCCGGTCGCCTCGGCGCACGACATCCGCATGACCTTCGCGCGGATGGCGATGAACGACGAGGAAACGGTCGCGCTCAACGCCGGTGGTCACACCTTCGGCAAGACGCATGGCGCGGGCGATCCGTCCTTCATCGGTCCCGAGCCGGAAGGCGCGGTGATCGAGGATCAGGGCCTGGGCTGGCGTTCCAAGCATGCCAGCGGCTCGGGTGGTGACGCGATCACCTCGGGCCTGGAAGTGACGTGGAGCCAGACGCCGACGCGCTGGTCGAACAACTATTTCCGCAACCTGTTCGAATATGAGGACCAGTTCGAGCTGGTGAAGAGCCCGGCGGGCGCCTGGCAGTGGGAGGCCAAGTCCGCCCCCGCCGACGTGCCGCATCCGCACGACCCGTCGAAGAAGCAGCATCCGCGGATGCTGACCTCCGACCTCGCGATGATAAAGGACCCGGAATATCGCAAGATTTCCGAGCGCTTCTATAAGGACCCGGACTATTTCGCCGAGACCTTCGCGCGCGCCTGGTTCAAGCTGACGCACCGCGACATGGGTCCGGTCGAGGGCTATCTGGGACCGCTCGTGCCGCAGGAGCCGTTGCTCTGGCAGGACCGCGTCGACCCGCTCGATCACCCGGTGGTCGATGAGGCCGATATCGCGTCGCTGAAGGCGAAGATCCTGGACTCGGGGCTGTCTGTCCCCGCGCTGGTCGGTGCGGCCTGGGCTTCGGCCTCGACCTATCGCCGGTCGGACAAGCGTGGTGGTTCCAATGGTGGCCGCGTGCGGCTTGCCCCCCAGAAGGATTGGGAGGTCAACAACCCGGCCCAGTTGGCGGAGGTGCTGGCGAAGCTGGAGGCGATCCAGGGCGAGTTCAACGCCTCGGCGACCGGCGGCAAGAAGGTGTCGATGGCCGACCTGATCGTGCTGGGCGGTTGCGCGGCGGTCGAGAAGGCGGCGAAGGATGGCGGGGTCGAGGTGACCGTGCCCTTCACGCCGGGCCGGATGGACGCGCGCGAGGACCAGACCGATGTCGAGTCCTTCGCGGTGCTGGAGCCGTTGGCGGACGGCTTCCGCAACTATCGCCAGGGGCCGCAATTCATGGTGCCGGAGGAAGCGCTGGTCGATCGTGCCCAGCTTCTCGACCTCAGCGGGCCGGAAATGACGGTGCTGGTCGGTGGCCTGCGCGTGCTGGGCGCCAATGCGGTTGGCGTGACGGATGGCGTGTTTACCGATCGGGTGGGCACCTTGTCGAACGACTTCTTCGTCAACCTGCTCGACATGAACACCGAGTGGGAGCCGACCGACAACGACAATCGCTTCGCGGGACGCGACCGCCGGACCAAGGAGCACACCAAGTCGGCGACCCGCGTCGACCTGATCTTCGGATCGCATTCGGAACTGCGCGCCCTGGCCGAGGCCTATGCCTGCTCCGACTCGAACGGGCCGTTCGTGCGCGACTTCGTGAAGGCGTGGGACAAGGTGATGAACGCCGGTCGCATGGACATCTGATCCATCCTATCTGCGTGACGGAAGAGGGGGTCGTGCCGACATGGTACGGCCCCTTTTTCATGCCCTCTGGCCGCGATGCCATGCCCAAGACCTTGTTCCAAAACCGTTAAAACCAAATTCCTATCGGGCAGATAGAAATTGTTGATCCGAAGCCGACCGATCGCGCGTTAAGGCCGGACAAGCCCGCCGCTCGGCAATAGGCGGGTCAGAACAAGGATTTCAGGGAATGACACAGGGCCGCACCATCGCCCTTCTCGGGGTTTCGCTCCTCTCGCTGGTCGCGCAGACCGCCTATGCGCAGACCGCCACCTCTTCGCCGACGCAGCAGGGCCAGGCGGAGGATCAGGCCGCACAGACCGCGCCGACCGCCGGGGCCGCGACGACGGGCGACGAGGGCAACGACATCATCGTCACCGGCACGCGCACCGAAGGCCGAACCCGGCTGGACAGCGTATCGCCGGTCGACGTGCTGAGCGGCGCCAGCCTTCAGCGGCAGGGGACCACCGAACTGGCCTCCGCGCTGGCGGCGGTCGCTCCCTCGATCGACTTCCCGCGCCCTTCGGCCAATGACGCCACCGACGCGATCCGCCCGGCGACGCTGCGTGGCCTGTCGCCCGACCAGACGCTGGTCCTGATCAACGGCATTCGCGGTCACACCTCGGCCAATCTCAACACCAACGGCACGGTCGGACGCGGCTCGGCGGCGGTCGATCTCAATACCATCCCGACCGTCGCGCTCGACCGGATCGAGGTGCTGCGCGACGGCGCTTCGGCGCAATATGGCTCGGACGCGATCGCGGGCGTCGTCAACCTGCGGCTGCGCGAAGCCCGCTCGGGCGGCGGCGCGTCGGTGACCTATGGTTTCTACAATACCCAGGTCGATACCGCCGCCAACAGCCGTCACGTCAATGGCGAGCCGGTGGTCACCGCATCGGCCTGGCAGGGCATCGGTTTCGGCAGCGACGGCTTCATCACCGTCTCGGGCGAATATACCAAGCGCCAGCCGACCAACCGCGCCGATATCGACCGCCGCGTCACGCCCAACCGCATCACCGGCCGCTATGGCGATCCGGAGGTCGAGCAGTTCACCGGCTTCGTCAATGCGGGCACCTCGCTGACCGATAATCTCAGCCTCTATGCCTTTGGCGGTTATCAGGACCGCGACACGCGCGGTGCGGCCTTCCCGCGCAACGCCAATGCCTCGACCACGCTGGCGGGCTATCCCAATGGCTTCCTGCCGATCATCAACACCAAGACCAAGGATATCAATTCCGCGGTCGGGCTGCGGGGTGAATTTGGCGGGTATAATGTCGACCTGTCGCTCAGCTATGGCCGCAACACGGTCGACTTCCGGACGCTCAATTCGGCCAATTACGCCTATGGCGCGGCGACGCCAAAGAATTTCTATGACGGCCAGGTCGCCTATGACCAATATGTCGCCGGGCTGGATGTGACGCGCAAGTTCGACGTGTTCCAGTCGCTCAACGTCGCCTTCGGCATCGAGGGGCGTCGCGAGGGCTACAAGATCTCGCCAGGCGAGCAGGCGTCCTACGGCTATCCGACCACCGGCGCGGTGGCGGGCGCATCGCCGGGCGCGCAGGGCTTTGGCGGGTTCAGCCCGGCCAACGCCACCAAGCGCAACCGTCACAGCGGCAGCATCTATCTGGATGTCGAGGCGCAGGTGACCGACAAGCTGCTGATCGGCCTGGCCGGGCGCGGCGAGGATTATTCGGACTTCGGATCGACCGGGACGGGCAAGGTCTCGGCGCGCTATGACGTGACCGACTGGTTCGCGCTGCGCGGCACCGCCTCGACCGGCTTCCGTGCGCCGTCGCTGCAACAGCAATATTTCACCCAGATCGCATCGGTCGTGACCAATGGCGTGCCGATCCTGACCGGCACCTTCCCCTCGGTCAGCGAGGTCGGTACGGCGCTGGGCGGTCTGCCGCTGGAGCCGGAAAAGTCGACCAACCTGTCGGTCGGCACAGTGATCCGGGCAGGGGGCTTCGACCTGACGATCGACGCCTATCGCATCCATATCCGCAACCAGATCGGCCTGTCGGAAAATATCCAGGCATCGGCCAGCCCGCAGGTCGCGGCGCTGCTGTCGCCCTATAATGTCTCGGCGGCGCGCTTCTTCATCAACGGTCTGGCCAGTACCACCAAGGGCATCGACGCGGTGGCGCATTATCGCCTCCGCACCGAAAGCGCGGGCAGCTTCGACTTCACGCTGGCGGGCAACGTCAACACGATCGAGGTGACGCGCGTGCCCACCTCGACCGCGACGCTGAACCCCGCGCCGACGCTGTTCGCGCGCAGCCGCATCCTGACGCTGGAAGAGGGGACGCCGGGTGAGAAGGTCACCGGCACGATCGACTGGTCGCTGGATCAACTGGGCGCGCTGGCCCGCGTGACCTATTATGGCAACGTCAACCAGCCGGGCACGACGCCCGCCGCCGACGTGCTGACCGGCAATCGCGCGATCACCGACCTGGAACTCCGCTATACTGCGCGGAAGGGCGCGCAGATCGGGCTGGGCGTCAGCAACCTGTTCGACGTCTATCCGCGCGCGACGCCGATCGCAAACAACTCGACCGGCGTGCTGGGCTTCCCCTATTTCTCGCCCTTCGGGTTCAACGGACGCTACGTCTATGCGCGGGCCGGCCTGAACTGGTGACGCGGGCTTGAGCGGGGGGAGGGGGCGACCCGTTAGTCGTCCCCTTCCTCCATCTCACGGTCGATCTCATCCATGAAGTCGCGTGCGGCCTCGCGGTCCGCCTCATCCTCGAAGGCCTCTTCCAGATCGGGGGCGGCGCCCAGCATATAGGCGAGGCACCAGAGGGCGAAGCGACGCCCGCTATCGCGCTCCAGCCCGAATTGCAGCCGTAACCGCTCGATACCGGTGGTGAGCTGTTCGGGGGTTAGGTCGGCAATCTCTTCGGTGCCGAAGAAGCGGACGAGCAACTGATCGAAATCCATGACGCCTGATAGCCGAAGCGGGGCCCGCTCCCAAGGGGCCCCGCGCTGCGACGCTCAACGAAGGCTGGTCGCGCGGCGCACCATGGCGTCGACCGGGACGTCGTGCAACACCCGGTACCGCGCCTCGATCAGGCTGAACAGGCCGAAGCCCAGCAATCCGGCCCCGACGATAAGGTCGAAGGGGTTGGTCAGCCAGGACAGGACATGCGCCATGCCCCCGGCTTCGCGCGCCTGTTCCTCCATGCCAGCCTTTACCAGCAGGAATCCGCTGATGAGAAAGACGAGGCCCCGCGCCGCATAACCCGCCCGACCGCTCCACATCACCCAGGCCCGGCGGGCCATGTCCGGCTCCAGATAGCGGAGGAAGGAGCCCTTCGCCGCCTTCACCAACTGAATGACCCCGAGCAGCACCAGCACCGCCGCGCCGACCAGCACCAACGCCCAGCCGCCGGGCAGCTTCAAGGCGGTTTCCGTCCCCTGCCGCGCCCCGTCGCCCGAGAGCGCAGCCCCGCGCATCAACTGGACCGCCTGCCAGGCCAGGAACAGATGAACGATCCCGCTGACCCCGGCACCGGCGCGTTCGGCGATCCCCTTGCGATCCGATCCATGCCGCTCGATGTCGAGCGTCGCGTCCGCCAGCCGCCAGATGCCATAGGCGACCAGCCCGGTCGCCATGACGCCCAGCAGGAATTGGCCGCCGCCCTTGCCCAGATATTCCAGCGCACCGCTGGGGTCCTCCGCGCGTCCCGTGCGCAGGATCAGCACGGCGATGACGATATAGAGCAGCCCCCGCGTGGCGAAGCCTATCCGCGTCAGGTTGGTCAGGCGTGCGCTCGCGTTCATGGCATCTCCTTCGATTTGCAGGAGACAACCGAAAGAGGCGCGGTCCGTTCCGCCCGGGAAACGGACCGGATGCGGGGCTCAGCTCCAGTGGCGAACCGGACCCGTGTCGACATGGACGAAGCCGTCATGCGGATAATAGCCGACACCCCCGGCACGCAGCGACAGCGCCGCGTCGCGCAGTCGGTTCAGCGGCACGCCCGGAATGGCGATGTCGGTCGCCTTGCCCAGCATATGCTGGCTCTTGCTGGCGACCCCGTGCGAACGGGCGTGCATCGCGCCGTTGGTCTTCGGGCTGCGATAGGCCGACACCAGCCGCAACGGCTTGGTAGGCGCGATGTCCAGACGATCGCGCAGGCGGACGAGCAGGTCGAGCAGCCTGGGGTCCATCGTCCGTGTCGCGCCCGTGCGCCAATCGCGCATCGCATGGTTCAGCTCGGCGAGGCCATCGGCCCGGTAGCGGCCATCGGCGAAGAAGCACACGTCGCATCGCTCGCGGGTATTGGCGTTGACGAAGGCGAGACGGCGCTCGGGCGTGCGTGCCGACACCCGTTCCGACAGCGCCGCCATCACCAGTGCGGCCGCACCTCCGCCGATCAGGTCGCGGCGGGAATAAGGGGATTGAGACAAATGCGTGTTCCGGTCGAGGAGGGAAGCCTCTTATTACAACAGGATGGTTGACGACTCCTGACCCCGTTCCGCCCTCTCGTCGCATCATGACCACCGCTCGCCGGATTGGGGCCGCTTCGGTTGATCGGGAGCCGACGCCGTTTCGGTGCGTTGCTGCTTTCGGGATAAGGGAGTGACCTGTGCAGAAGCGGATGGGGACGTCGTTGGTGCTGGCCATGATGCTGGCGGGATGTAGCGGACAGGGCACGTCGGACGGAAACGCGACCGCCCCCGCCAAGGAGCAGGCGGGGCCCGCCCAATGGAGCGACAAGACCAAATCGCAACTGCGCGAGGCGATCGACGCGCGCGCCGCGCATGGCCTCGACCATATGCCCTTCGACGCCAATGTCAGCGATGACGCCGCCCTGACCACCCAGGCGCTGCGCTACGCGGCGGCGCTGGCGCGCGGAGCGACCGACCCGACCAAGCTCTATGACGTCTATACGGTTCCCCGCCCGTCGCCCGACCTGAAGGCGGGTCTGGCGGCGGCGCTCAAGGCTGGGGATTTGGCCGGCTGGCTAAACGGCCTTGCGCCGCAGGACGCCAATTACAAAAAGCTCTCTGCCGCCTATCTCAAGCTGGTGCGTGAGCCCCAGCCACAAGACGGCGCGACCCCCATCGTCGACAGCGGCGAGGCGATCAAGCCCGGTGCGAACGATCCGCGGCTTCCGGCCATCGCGCGCGAACTGGTCATTCTGGACTATCTGCCCCGCGATATCGCGTTGAGTGCCACCTACACGCCGCAAATGGTCGCCGCCGTCCGGCAGATGCAGGCGGATTACGGCATGAAGCCCGACGGCGTCATCGGTGACGAGGCGCTGGCGATCCTCAACATGTCGGACGCCGACCGGGCGCGCGCGGTGGCGATCGCGATGGAGCGGCTCCGCTGGCTGGAACGCACGCCGCCAACCACCCGGATCGACGTCAACATCGCAGCAGCGCGGCTGACCTATTGGCGTGACGGCAAGATCGTCGACAGCCGCAAGGTGGTGGTCGGCGAGCCCGATACCGAGACGCCGCAGCTCGGCTCGCCCATCTTCCGCCTCGTCGCCAACCCGACCTGGACGGTGCCCCGTTCCATCCAGGAGAAGGAGATCGCCAAGAAGGGCGCGGGGTATCTCAAGGCGAACAACATGGTCTGGAAGGACGGCTGGATCGTCCAGCAGCCCGGCCCCAAGAACTCGCTGGGCCTGGTCAAGTTCGACATGCAGAACGACCACGCCATCTATCTGCACGACACCCCCGCCAAGGCGATGTTCGGCATGGTCCAGCGGCAACGCAGCCATGGCTGCGTCCGCGTCGACGACGCGCTGGGCTTCGCGGAGATGCTCGCGAGAGACGAGGGCGTGCTCGATCAGTGGCACCAAGCCCGGCAGACGGGCAGGGAGAGCTTCGTCAAACTGCCGCGCCAGATTCCGGTCCGGCTGCTCTACCAGACTGTGCTGTTCGACGACGACGGCGAGCCGATCGTCCGCAACGACCCCTATGGCTGGGACGACCGTATCGGCTCGGCACTGGGCTTCAAGGCGGGCAAGGCGTTGCGGGTCCAGACTGGCGCGGCGGATGTCGGACCGTAAGGGGTCGGGAGCGGGCTGACCGGCCGCGACGTTCACCGCGTCGCGGCTTGGTCTGGATGGCGGAAGAGGTGTCTGCTCCTCTTGTGTCCTACACAGTCCAACGAGGTTCACTTAACGTAGAAAAAACAATGAATTAGAATAAAATCCCGTCCACTGTGTTCCAACACGAACCAAGGTATTCCCAACATTTTTGTTGGTTGGTATGTTGGTCGGCATGACAGGCATCAAGCCCACTGGGCAGCACAAAGAGAAGCGGCTTAGCGCCGCGTTCGTTCGGACGGTAAAGGAACCCGGCTTTTACGGCGATGGGCATGGCCTGTACCTAAAGGTTGATGCCTCCGGGGCACGGCGTTGGGTTCAGCGCTTGATGATCCATGGCAAGCGGCGCGACATAGGGCTTGGATCAGCCAGCCTTGTCAGCCTTTCAGAGGCCCGTGAAAAGGCCTTAGAGCAGCGAAAGGTCGCGCGGGCAGGCGATGACCCCATTGCCCTTAAACGGCGCTCTACGGGCATCCTCACGTTCGAAGAGGCAGCGCGTAAGGTTCATGACCTTTCAAGGCCCACATGGCGCAATGGAAAGCATGGCGATCAGTGGATCAACACCATGACGACCTATGCCTTTCCTGCCTTGGGGTCGAAGCGCATCGATCAAATTAGTGGCTCGGACGTTCTGGTAGCCATATCGTCCATTTGGAATGAAAAGCCGGAGACGGCGCGTAGGGTCAAGCAGCGGCTTGGCTCCGTGTTTAAATGGGCAATGGCAAATGGCTGGCGTACCGACAACCCGGCAGAGACGATCACCAAAGCGCTTCCGAAGCACGACAGGTCCAAGGTCGAGCATCGGAAAGCCCTGCCCTACGTTCAGGTCGGCGGCGCGATTGCCCAGATACGGAATAGCGATGCTGGCATTACAACAAAGTTGGCATTTGAATTTCTCGTTCTAACCGCCACCCGATCCTCCGAGACGCGCGAAGCGGTATGGAGTGAGTTCGACCTGGAAAAGGCTGTATGGACGATCCCAGCGGCTCGCATGAAGGCCAAGAAGCCACATCGCGTACCGTTGGCACCCCGCTGCCTCGCCATCCTTACCGAAGCTAAGACATTGAAGCGCGAGACGGATGATTTGGTGTTCCCCGGCACCAAGGACACCAAGCCCCTCTCCGACATGACGCTTTCCAAGCTCATGAAGGATTTGAAGATTGCAGCCGTTCCACACGGCTTCCGATCTTCCTTCCGCGATTGGGCAGGGGAGACGACAGCCCATCCGCGCGAGGTCATCGAGTTCGCCTTGGCCCACGTCATTAAGGACAAGGCGGAAGCTGCCTATGCGCGATCCGACCTGTTCGACAAACGCCGCGCTCTGATGAATGATTGGGCAATATTCATATCTAACGATTTCGCTGCTAAATAGAGATAGTAAACCACCTAGCAACAAAACTACGTAATATTTGAAAACTAAAACCATATTTCTTTGAAATATCGGACTAAGGCTTTTGTTCGACATTTATCGTGCTATGATTTTACCTCCACCAGCAGGGAATGAGTATGACGCCTAATTCAATCTTAAGGAGGCCAGAATTGTTAAACATTATCGGCATCAGCCGATCAACACTGTACAATTGGATGGCAAGTGGTCACTTTCCACGACCCATGATCTTGGGAAAGAGGGCGGTCGGGTGGAGCAGAGAGGTCGTAGCAGAATGGCTATCGAGCCGACCTGTGTCGAATTTATAACAAATAATCTTGCAGAAGGATGCACATGGAAATTTCAAAATTAGCGAAAAATCGTAAAATGTCTCTGATCAATACAATTCGCCGAGAAGCAAAAGAGATCGAGATTTTACTGGAGCGGATCATAGCGGATTTGACAATTTCTTTAGATAGCAAAGCCATGGATTGGCAGGAGCGGGACCGCATAGATCGCGCTATTAAGAATTTGAATATGACACGTAAGGTCATAGCCGCAAAGGCAGATCGCCAAGCCGCTCCGGCGGATTGTTGAATATTTATTCTAATACGTCCAATGATATAGGGTAGATTTCATATTTTGGGCGAGAGGCACAAAAGAGCTAGCCGCCCAAATCGATATAGAATCAGATAAAAGCCCTACTCACATTATACAATATCATGATTGTCATTATCTGAATATATATGTGAGTATTTTATATTTATAGAACTTCAGTGATTTATCAGCCTTACCAACTAACTATTTCATGAATTTCGAACCTGAAAAATCAAAAAGTAAAAATATACGTCGTTAAAGTCGTTAAATACTCGGCCTTTTCCTTTAATGTTCATCTTGAAAAATTTCAAATTTCTGTAACTTATATAAATATTTTTTAACAATACCTTTGTTGTTGGTTAGAAGCAAATATACCCGACAATAACCCCGCCACTAAACTCGACACGATCTGTTTTCTTGGCGCGAAATATGTGTAGATGAATGCGCTCCCGCAGCAATCCCGCTGCTGAAGGAGCATTAAATGACCACCACCATACTTAAAATACAGCAACACAGCGACGTACAGCCCGACCCAATAGGGTCAGACCCGCGCACCAAGCCCACCGCCCCTATGTACCTTACGTCCCGTCCGCGAAGCGAGGCGGCAAGGAATGCGACCGAGGCGCTGGCAAGCCAAATCATTGAGCTTCGGGGCAACCGCAAAAAGCCAAGCGACCAATACATGCTTGCCCTTGGAGCAGCCATCGCCGAGCTTGTACGGGCTGCGTCGCATGACCCTGTTCGCCCTTGCTTCCGCCCTATGGATGCGAACACCTTCACCCCTTCGAACCCTGACGCCCTGAAAGCTGATTTGGTTGGCTACCAATCCTTCAAGCGCGTCATGGAGGATATGGAGCGGAACGGCTTTGTTCGTATCGACTCTGGGAAACGTGGCGATCAAGAAATTCCGGGCATCATCACCCGCATTTATGTAACGCCCAAGCTGACCGACCACCTAGCAACCCACGGGATCACGCCCGCCAATCGTCGCTCGCACTTTACCTACCGCCGGGCAGCCGATGATATTCCACCGATCCAACTTCGGGCAACATCGAGACGCAAAGGGCGGAACCGCGAGCGAGGGACGCTGCTTAAGGTCGATTGGACCCATCCAGCCGTAAAGGACCACGCCCGCCAAATCCGGGAAATCAACCGCCATTATGCCAAACAGGTCATTACCGGGCCAAATGGCGAAGAGCTTGATATCGCCGTGTATCGCGGCTTCAATCTTGGCGACCAGCCCGACTATGATTACGACAAGGGCGGTCGCCTATATGCGGATTTTCAAAGCCTTGAACGCGAAGAACGGGCAAAGATCAGGATCAATGGACAGGAAACCGTCGAAGTCGATATTGGCGCGTGCTTCCTGACATTGCTGCACTTCCTCTTCGGGCAATCATTTTCCAACAACGTCGATTTGTATGATTTTCCACCTTACCCACGCGAAATCGTCAAATCGTGGGTTAATTTGACTATCGGAAATTCCGACTATCACAAGGCATGGCCCAAGGAAGCGGTTGATTTCCTCGAAAAGAAAAAGAAGATACCTGACGTTATCGAGCGATTTCCGATCAATCTAGTACGAGACAACGTGCTGCAAAATCTCCCCATTGTGAAGGAATGGGTAGAAAGCCGTTATATTTGGGCTGATTTGTTTTATATTGAAAGTACTATCGTTGCAGATACGATTCATTTCGTAGCGTATGAGCATGGAATTACCGCCCTATCTATCCATGATGCCATCCGGGTTCCTGTCGCCGATGCGGCTATAGCCAAAGGTGTATTGAGCGATATTTTCTTCAAAAACACCAACATCCGTCCAATAATTAAGTGATTACTATCTATTACTATCTATCTCTCTCTTCTCCCCTCATTCCAATAGACCTTAGCAGAGGCAAGGAATCAGAGGGATGGTGAGGATACAGATAATTCCAGCCTAAAAATCTGAATGAACAGGATAGCACGGTCGAAATCCACTCTAGGACTTCGACCCTCCTTAGAAGCATATGTGTCAATACAGATGGATGACACTATGCCTGGAATAAATATTCGAATTTAAAGGACGCACAGAACATTTGTTGGCAATTGCCTGCCTGGTAACTAACGCATAATAACCGCGCTCCACGGCCCTCTAATGGCAATCCAGAGGGTATTGATTTATGCAATGCGCAATAATTGCGAGGGAAACGGCACAGCCAGCCCCAAGGCATCTTCAACAGGCGAGGTAAGCCAGCGCTCGTAGTCATCATCATCGACTATGACGGGCACAGCCTTGGGGTGGATGGCTCCAACCACATGGGCAGCCGCCCCGCCGTCATAGCCAGTGGTTAGGAAGGCGAAGGCAGCTTCGTCGCCTACTGGTCGTCATATGCCAGCAAAAGCGAAGATGGGGCGTGACGGTATGCTAAACCAATGGGGCTTCTTCTTACCCATGATCGGGTCAGAATCGGTGCCGCCCTATTCCTATTACCTCTGGTTGGATGAGGGCGGCATCCATGCTCAATATTCCCGACGCAAGATTTCGCGCTCGACCAATATCTGCTCATATCGGCGTCTAAATCGCTCCTCTTCATTGCCTTGGAGAGGATTTCTATCCGTCGAAAATGTTCTGCCTCGGATAACGTCCAGAATGCGCAATTCGTTCGCTTGAACGGAGGGGAGCGCGCGCTCGAGTAACCATAGACCCCATCTTGCAGCTTCGTCGGAAAGCGCAGGGGTTGGTGCAAAATAGGGGTAAACAAAATGGTCAACCCCATTGCCATCTCGCACAGAAAGTATACTGTCTATTTTTACCGTGGCCTCAATACCCGGAAATTGGAAATTAGCCTTAAGAGACTGCCCTTGCCGGAATGGCTCATTCGTCCATCGACGTCTCTCGTTCCACCAAATTAAGAACCCGTCCCTCAACAGAGGGTAGAGGTTGGCTCGCCCTCCATTAGCCGCAACGCGTTCTTCGACACAGGTATGAAGATCAGCAGTCCCGAAGACGTGCGCCTTAGCATCAAACCAGAAGGGTGCGTAAAAATCACCGCCTGATCCGGCCTCGCCAGCCTCCCTAGCTATCTCTTCCCTGATATCTCCCTGTAAAGCTGACCGCCTCGGGCCATCGTCCAAAAAGAGGATTTTGAGAAGCTTGCGCAGGTGAATGTTATCGAGGGCCATAATTACCTCCTGTTCGGATGCTCGCACAATATCTCCCGCCTAACCAGCGGAATTCAAACCGTTATGACTTCATACAATACCGTTTAACCGTTGCAGTCGATACGCCGAAGTGCGTTGCAGTCTTCGCGATGCTGGCTCCATTATCACGCCGCCATGCTAGAAGAGCCTCACGGTCATGGGCGACAGGGCGACCGAGACTGGCCTTACCCCGATGAGTCTTGCCAGTCAGGGCCAAGGATGCCTTGGCGGCGGCACGCCCAGCGTCACAACGCTCTTTGATGCGCTGCCGCTCCATATCTGCCATCTGGGCAAGCACGGCTACGACAAGCTCCCCTACGCCGCGACCGATAGGACCAAGCCCCCGAACGTCTACGGTGACACCCTTTTCAAGCAGCTTGCGAATGACGGTCTGAACATCAAGGGCGTCACGGCCTAGACGGTCTATAGCGTAGACGCAGATAGCATCGCCTTCACGCACATAGGAAAGCAATGCGCCAAAGCCAGGGCGGTCGACTGAAAGGACCGCGCCCGATACGCCCTCGTCCATGAACTCTTTATCAAAGCCGCCACCAAGGGCCTGACGCTGCGCTTCAATGGACTGGTCGGTTGTCGACACACGATAATAGGCAATGCGGCTCATATGGTTTCGACTCGCTCAAAAGATATGAAGATTATTGAGCTACGTAGATCAATGAGTCAAATATATCTTTTGAGCCTACTTCTACTACCGCCCCACTCTTCGATCAGAAGCTAGAACTTATGTGCCTAGCAAAGCCGCTTGATGGACCGCGCGTCTTTGTCGCGAGCTTTACGCCTTTGAAGCTGCCGTTATCCGGCTATACCAGTCCTGCGCTTGCTTCCGTGCCGTGGTGTACAGGGTGGAGCTTGTAGAAACCCCGCCAGCAATTTTGAGCATGGGCGCTTTGATCGTGGGCACCCGCGCATCACTGGTAAATACGTTCAGCGTAACCGCGTGGACTTTCTGCTCGATGCGCTTCGAACCGCTCAATCCGCCTACGATCAAACCAGCCGGACCAGCTAGAACGCCGCCAACCAATGCACCTTCGAACTGACTGCCGCGATTGCTGCGCTGTACGGAGGAACCGTCCTCTTCAATTTCGACGCCAAGGATTGAACGGAAGGTGCGAAGGTGCAGCGAACCGCCTGTCTTGATCGCCAAGCGCTGTCCGCGCTGGTCAATCGCAATATAAGAGCCACCACCAAGGCCGGTGAAGGCATCCACCGAAAAGTCTAGTGTAGCGAGCTTAGCCTTCTCGTCCTTCTCGCTACTCTCTTGCTGCTTAGCACCAATAATGACGAACGCCACGAACGCGATAGCAAGGACGGCAACGACAGCGGCGATAGCAGGTCCGAATAGCCAGTTGATGCCATAGACGGCACCGCCCAGGGGGATGAGGGCCACACCCCCCACTAGGATGGAACAACCAATCCCCAAAGCAGTCGGGCCGCTGTCGGTGGTTGGAGTGGGCGGCGAGACAGATGCGCCTTCGCTATCACGGCAGGTAAAGCCCTTGCGTGTCAGAGCCTCCAAAAAGACCTTTGCCGATACGCTATCCCTTCGCACTAGATCGGGAGCATCAGGTTCAGCTTTACCCGTTTCGATCAACCAGCGCTTAGCGTCAGGGGATAGAGCCCGGTACTCGACCGGATCAGTCCCGTTTGCGGTAAAATCGGCGTCCATCAGGCACGCCCTCCGCAATCATGCACAGCGGTTTGGCATCTCCTGCTTAAGCCGAAGCGGTGGCACCGAATGCCGATCAACGTAGAGGGACTGCGCTTCGCGATCATAATGCCTCCCAACAGATTGGAGGCGCGACCCGGCCTAAAGCCGGGTGTTAGGAACCCTGCACGTAGCACAAGGCCCGTCGTTTTTGGGACGAGTCCTTGGACAGCACGACGGCACCCGGCCGAGAATCTCGACCAGGCTACGTGACGACGGGGTTCCTACGCCCCACGCTCCGGAATTTGCCGACGCGCGGGCATCTGATGCCCATGGTTTGCGACAGAAGCAAGAAGCGCATCGAAAGGTTGCCGCCCAAAGCGCCGCAACCGTGAAGGCGCGAAGGGCTACGTTTTAATACCCCC
>JAAIGG010106878.1_pt1 | contig 43979 bp, 26 predicted proteins | sample 6487391 | NCBI WGS metagenome assembly JAAIGG01 (sample SAMN13974130, study PRJNA590717) | phyllosphere metagenome | biome: asymptomatic weeds; feature: pooled weeds collected from a community garden; material: weeds; isolation source: pooled asymptomatic leaves from various weed species from...
CGGCCTTAAATGCCTCGTCGTACTTGCGCCGTTTGTCGGGCGACGACCCGTTCTTTTTTGCTGTCATCACAGAAGAAATATACGTCCTTCTTCTGTCCGCCTTCCCTAGACCACCTCAGTGCTACGTGGTCGTGATGGAGCCCTGCGTGACCTGTCAAGTATACATGGCACTTACCGAGCAGTGCAGGAAACCGACCGAGCCATCCGATTAGCTGCCGCTGCGTTGCTGTCCATCTCCCCTGGCCCTGTGCGGTGGTTGCTCGATCAGCCAGTTTCAAACAGCGGCCGTCTCGCAGCTCGTTTACGCGAATTAGGGTCAACACTCGGGTTACCTTGGACAGCTGAGGTAGTAATGAACCCTGATAGAGTGTTGGCTGATACAACCGACGTAGTTGTAACCTCCGATTCGGAAGTACTTGACCGTGCTGGTAAATGGCTTAATCTAGCTGCTCTAGCACTAGCATTAGAGCCACCACACTGGCTACTTAATTTAGATGAACCATACTAGATGGGAGCACCATATTGTATGGTATTACCATCTAGTATGGCATCACCATCCAGCATGGCAATTTCACATGAAATCTAATAAGCATTAAGCGTTGATAATTAATAACTTTAACAAGCCATCTACTAACCTATTTGTTCTAAAAGTGCTGTTTCTTTGGCAACAGCAGTAGCTAAATCTCGTTTATAATCAGCGGGAGTCTTGTATTTCGCTTCAGTTGAGGATTCGCGGAGCCAACGCAAGCTGCCGCGAACATCTTCCAGTTCAATCAGCAGTTTCTGCTTGTTTCGTGCAGAAGTTGATTTAGGGGCGGGCTTAGCCGGTGTAGGGATAGCCAAAGACTTCCGATAGTCAGCTAGTAAGTAACCATCTGACAAGGCTTTGAATACGGCACCTGCTTCTTTCTTCACTTTGCCAGCCTGGACTTTCTTGCGCACAGCAGCCAACACAAACCAGATATACCCCTCATCATAGTAGCCTGCAGCCAATTGGGTCTTGACATTAGCTAAGCTCTTATTAGCCACTCCAATAGCTAGAAGTGCCGACTCCCAACCATCCATTACGGGCAGTGGTACAGACTGCTGTTGACCGTTTGGTGGAAATAAAAACCGTATCTCATTAACAGCCTTACCCTGACGAATCAACTCATAGGTGAAAGGCATGTCTGTATCAGCTAGCTCCTGTTGAGCGCGGTCAAGAACGCGTGCCTTGAAATTATCAAAACGGTCATACTCTTTCTCAAGACCGAGAATAGCTTTCAACTCTAAAAGCCCCATAGTTCGCTTACCAAAAGCAGCATATTCGCGCAGTAGCCAATAGATGCGATAGGAGCTAGCACTCTTCAACTTTAAGAGCTCAGCTAGTTGAGCTTTTGTGAAATTATCACGAAGTTCTAGCAGGTATGGAATCAATCGGTCATTAAACTGGGCTTCCACTAAACCCTCCCCTTGCTTGTATTCAGCATAGGCTAGCAACGGTAGCACTACAAAGTCAGGGCGCTTCAGAGGCTTACCAGTCTCGTCTAGCTTCTCAATTACGATGGTGCGGCCTGTAAATTCCTTTAGCGTCTTGCGCACCTGGTCGTACATGGTTTTGCTCACTGTACCACCCATTATTTCGCGAACTGGCACTTGGCAAGGAGCAAATCCAGAATCCTGACGACTCACGCGGCTCAGTAGGCTTACGAAAAGCCTAGTTTCTATTGTATTGAGGTCAATACGGGCATTCACTAGTGCGTTATGTTGCACTACCAACGGGTGAGGGGTAGATATCGAAATAGATGTGCTAGACATAGATGGGCTGAGAAGTAGCCGAAAGATAGCTGCAAAACCTTTAACTCCTACAATATTTTCAGCTTGTAGGAGTTTGACCCCGTTTTTGTAGGAGCAAACACTCAGTTTGACCCCGTTTTTGTAGGGACTTGACCCCGTTTTTGTAGGGACTTGACCCCGTTTTTGTAGGGACTTGACCCCGTTTTTGTAGGGAATCTTCTCTTTTATAATTTGAAAATCAGTTATTTACGACACCCGTAAACTAAGTAAACTAAGTAAACTAAGTAAACTACTAGTTTCTTGAGTAGTTTTTATTTAATCAACTGTTTATCAACATCTTATAAGTACACGTTAAGTTAGTTTTACACTGGGCGTCGAAAGATGCAACAAGGCCGTATGAAAAAAGATGTTTCATAATGGTCTGTTTCATAGTATTTTGCGGTGCATTGCACATTAAATACATAATTTAACTCCTACAAAAACGGGGTCAAGCCAAGTGTTTGCTCCTACAAAAACGGGGTTGAACTCTAGAGGGGCTGCTAAGTTGCCAAGTTTGGTAAATTGTCCCTACTTGCTAGATGTTAATTAATAGAATATCATCGAGGTATAAAATAGTACTCAAAGCCATTTAAAACACCTTGTACTCTTATAAGCTAACTGATAAACAGTGATTTATGAGATTAATTATCATAATAAGTCGTTCTCGGACAAGGTACCTTTCGGGCTTGACAGGGCTCCTCAAGTAGAATGTGCACAATCAACAATCTGCAAAGAAAATGCTGTATATTCGCAATACGCGAATCGTAAATTGCAAATCATGCGCAAGTTCAATGGCCTACGGCCACAGGATGTGGTCCTTTTGCTCAAGCTCGTTGCCCACCCCAACCAAGCTTGGCTAGGCAAGGACCTGGCATTGGCGCTACATCTGAGCCCCTCCGAAGTGTCGGAGGCACTGGCTCGCTGTCGCTTCAGTCGATTACTAGCCGCCGACCCGCACACCTTGACCGTGCACCGCCGCGCCCTACTCGACTTCCTCTGCTTCGGCCTGCCCTATGCTTTTGCCGTGCAACCCGGCGCGCCTGCCCGCGGACTGGCCACCGGGGCCAGTGCCCCGCCGCTGCTACAGACCTTCGGCCCCGAGCCCGCTTTTGTCTGGCCAAGCACCGTGGGCAGCCAGTGGGGCATCGCCGTCGAGCCCCTCTACCCGCAGGCCCCCGCTGCCGCTGTGCAGGATGGGGGGCTTTATGCCCTGCTGGCCCTGACCGATGCCCTGCGCCTGGGGCGGCCCCGCGAAGTTGTCCTGGCCCGCCAGCTGCTCGAACAGCACCTACTGGTTCCCACCCTAGCAGCTACCGCCTATGCCTAGCGAATCTCGCAATCTACCGCGCCTGATGGCCGTGGCCCGGGCCCTGGGTCCCTTGTGCAAGCGCGTGGTCTTTGTCGGCGGGGCGGTCGTCAACCTCTACAGCACCACCCCCGCCACGACGCCCGAGCCGCGCATCACTGACGACGTGGACTGCATTATCGAGGTTGCCCCGCGCACCGCCTTTTATCAGCTGGAAGACGAGCTGCGCAGCTTGGGCTTTGTCAACGATGTGGAATCCGGCGTCATCTGCCGCTGGCTTTACCAAGGGTTGACCGTTGACGTGATGCCCACCGACCCTACCATTCTGGGTTTCGGCAACCCCTGGTACGCGGAAGGCTTCGCGCAGGCGCAAGCTTACACCTTGCCCAACGAAACAACCATTCGCGTGCTAAGCTCCGTCTATTTTCTCTGCACCAAGCTCGTGGCCCTGCGTGACCGGGGCTGGGCCGACTTGCGGGTAAGCCAGGATTTAGAAGACATTGTGCATCTAGTCGATAACCGCATAGAACTAGCAGCCGAGTTAGCCCAGGCGTCGGGCGGCGTGCGCGCCTACATTCGCCAGCAGCTACAGGAGCTGTTGGCGCATCCCGCGTTTGCCGAAGCCTTAGCATGGACGGTGCCCTACGGTGCGGACTACACCTATCAGCACGTTCTACAGCAGCGGTTGCAGCAGCTGGCTACAGGCGTGGTCTAACCAACGCACTGCCTAGCAGTAGGCATAATCGACGTTTTCTCTTCTTGTCACATTTTATAAACGAGCAGCCAGAAGACGTGACAGCCTATGTATGGCCCCAATGCTCCCCTGTCTTCAGCAGCAAGTTGCTGTGCCCGGCTATCACCTGCCAAGCCCCACCTAGCCGCGGCTACGCCCAACCGCCGCAAAGGCCAGGCAGGATCGTCTTCCTTCGTACGGCTTCCCACGCGGCCCGGCCCTTATAGGAGTACCCGAGTAAGCAGCTGCCGGCCCCTGTTTCCTAGCTGCTGGAACTCGCGCCGGTTGGCAACAGCTGGTGCAGGTGGTCTTGTGAACGCCGGCATCGCTGGCTAGAAGGGGCTGCGCCCACCGAAAAAGGGGTTAGTAGGTCGGCCGCGCCTTTTATAACCCCTTTTATAACCGGTTTATAACCCACTTATAAAGGGTTTATAACCGAAAGCGGGGGGGGGTATAACCCCTTTATAACCTAAACCGAGGGGTTTATAACCTAGCACGGGGGGATTATAACTGCTTTATAAAACACTGATTCGCTGGCTGGCCGCTTCGCTCCCAGGCGCTCAGGTGTTGGAGGCCCGTGCGGGGAGCACGTGGGGGACGTACGCCCTAGCATCCGGCTACGGGCGATAACACTATCGGCGAGGCTCCTCCAATTAGCCAGATTGGGGAAGATGCAGGAGGCGAACCGAGCAGGGCGAAGCGAGACATTTTTAGCTGGGAAGCCAAAAAGACGTTTTAAGAACGACCGTTTAATTTCTGTGACAAAACGCTTGTAAGAGATACTTTTACTTTCGTAGCCAACCACGTCACCTATTTCCGGGTGAGCACCGTCCGCTAAGATTAGTCCGGCCTCGGCCTCGAAGCCCGGCAAACGGCAGTACAAAGTTTTCTGCGTGGCGAGGCGCAACTCATGGCCACTTATACCGAAGCGGAGTCGGGCAAAAAGAACGAGTAACTCCAGCTAGCGACGGCCATTGCCCGGGCGCAGGGAACCGTGCTGCTCGTGGCGAAATTGGACCGTCTTGCTTGCAGCGTCGCCGCCCGCAGTAAAGTGGTAGCTATCGCCTGTGCCAACTGGCTAAATAAAAAGGAAGCTCCCAGGTAAGAAAGAGATCACGAGATGATTTACTACATCTACAGTCCGTAGGCAAGAATATCTTCCCCTTTTTCTTTCCGCAACCCAGATGCAGTGTAGTCCAGCATTCTAAATGAAAAGGCCTCCGACGATGTGCCGGAGGCCTTTCAGGAGTTCAGCTAGGCGCAGAGCCAGCGTTATTCAATAGTAAAACGGCGCGAGTAGAGCCGGCCATCAGCAGTTTAACACAGTACCGTATAGAGGCCGGCCGCCGACGGGGCGGGCAGGGTGCTGCGCGTTTGGACCGCCGCCAGGACGACGGTACGCTGGCTTACGAGACGCCCCAAGGCATCTAAGTACGCGGAGGGTAGCCGCGCCTTGGGTAGCCAGCATCACCAGCGTCAGCTGCTGGCCTCTACCTACAGGGTTGGGATATACCTGCAGAGCGAGCGACTCAGCCGTGGTGCTGTGCGTAGCTAACACCGTATTGGCCACGGCCACGTTCGACAAGTACAGGTGGTTGCCGCGGTGGTTGAAGGCGATGAAGCGCAGGTATACCTGCCGGGAAAGGTAGCCACTCAGGTCTACGTTCTCCGTGCGCCATTGAGTAACGGAAGTCGGCGCATAGCTCGTGGTGCGGGGCAGCGTAGTGGGCAAGTCGCCCGCCGCCGACTTGAAATAGGCGCGCCCCAGGCGCGTATTGGTGCAGGCAGTGTATACATCTACGGCCAGCGAGTCGTTGTTGGCCGCAGGCACGGTGGCCACGGCGGCGTAGGCCACGTCGAAGCGCAGGAAGGCGAGAGACTGATTGCGCAAACCGAGGACAGGCGTTTGCAGCGTATCGCGCTGGTTGAGGCTGGTGTAATCGTAGAAATTCATATCAACCACCGTACCGCGGGTGCCATCCTTACGCAGTTGATTGCTGGCCGTAGCCCAGGTGATGCCGTTGTCGGGATTGATAACTGACCACGTACTCGGAATACCGCCGGCCAGCGACTCAGTATAGGGCACAGTCGAGGCCGCGCTTTGCACCTGCGCTGGGAAGGTTTTGGTACTGCTGCCGTTGGCGTTGGTAGCTGTTAGGGTAGCCACGTCAGTGCCAACGTTGGCATAGGTTACGGTAGGGTTGGCGGCGGTGCTGCTAGTCGGGCTACCCCCCGGGAAGCTCCACTGGTAGCTAGTGGGCGTAAACAGCGAAGCGTCGCGGAATTGCATGCTGCTGCCGGGACAAATAGTACCGGTAGAACTGCGCCACCGGGATAGTGGTCGCGTTGGCACCCGTCACGCTCACATCGTCGAAGGCCCGACCACCTTGCAAAACGGAATAGTAGCTATCAGCCTGGCCCGAGCCGCTGCGCTGGAAACGAATGCATACCTCGTTGCCCAGCGTCAGGTTATCGGCCGTGGCCAGGGTGTTCAAATTTACGCTCACCAATTGGTAGCTCGTGCTGGCGTTGGTACCCGTCAGGTCGGCCACCCGGTACCAGGTAGTACCGCCGTCCACGCTCATAGCCACGCCGTCAGAGTTACTACCCGTGCTGTTGCTCGTGAAAGAAGCCGGCATAGTCTGGTCGGTTTCGCCGGTGAATTTCTTGTGCCGAAACGATAGCACGTAGCCCCCGTAGCGGCAGTGCTCAGATAGAGACGCAGGGTAGCTTCAGCCACGCGCGGAATAGGCCCGGACGCACATGACAGCGTAGCGTACGGAAAGAAGCCATCGAGTACCAGGTGCCCAGGCAAAGAAGCCGGTCCGTAATCGCCGCGCCCAATGGCGCGGGCTGGCCCCCGGCCCTGAATATCCCAGGCAGTGCGGAGGCCAGCGGCGTCGAAGGATTCGGTCAACGGTGCTTTGGCGGCTACTACGCTGCCGTAAATAGCCCGGTAGGCGTTGATGAGACCGGCTCCCGTGAGCGCATCAACGCCCGTATCACCCATATCAAGAGCCGTATTTTTAGGCGCGTATTCACTTGGGTAGGCGTGAGACTCGGCTCGGCCTGTAGCAGCAGGGCGGCTACCGCCGCCGCATTGGGAGCGGCTGCTGAAGTACCAAAAAACACGTAGCCATCTTTAGGATCGGGGCTACTTGGAGCGGTTTCCAGATTTGGGTACGGTGGGTACTACCCGGAAACTGCTTCAACTGATGAGCTGCCTGGCACTGCTGGGGCAGCATACGGCACCCTACGCAGTAGCATGAATTTATACCCTTACGCTTAAACTAACTCCTGCGAACAGGCTCATTTACCGCAGTACTACTTTTTAATCTTATAGATAATGTCAAGAACTTGGATCAGCTTAGCCAGCGCTATATCTTTCGGCCGTTCAGGCCTGCTAGCCGCAGGGCAGTGGCTGGGCGATTCCGGTTCTCCACCAGCTTACTAACTACCCCTATGCCGCAGGAGGTCAGCATTCTCACCTGGAACGTACAGCAATATGGCGCAGCCAAAACCGGCTTCGCTGACTTGCTAGCCAGCATTGCCCACGTAGTAGCTGATCAACACCCCGACATTTTTGTATTATTAGAATTAACGGCCACCCCCACGGCCCCCGCTCGGGAGCTGGCTTACCAGCTGGCCAGCGCCCTGCGAGCCGCCGCTTTCGACCAGTATAAAACCGACGAGTACCGAGTTGTGGTCTTGTCGCCCGACACGGGTCCTTCCTTCTACGCCTACTTCGTGCGCGATGCGCACGCAACCACGCCGCTGCTGGCTTACAAGCTGCCCGGCGCGGCTAGTGACAAGGGCAAACCCCAGGCGGGCAGCGCGGAGGTCGTCACGAAAATCGGGCACGGAGGCGATTCCTTCGACCAGGTGTTTTTTCGGGCACCGCGCCTGGGTCCCGATATTGAGGTGCTGTTTGGCTTTCCCTTCCTAACGCCCGACCTGGTGAAGGAAACGGCCGCCAAGCCGGCCAACGACCCGCCGCAGCAACCCGTAGGCGATAGCCCGGCCGACGATAAAAACAAGCCCACGCCGCCCAAGTGGCCCAAGCGCTCACCGGTACTGGGGCTATTTCGCTGCGACGAAGCCAAGGCAGCCAATCGCGTACTGCCCTTGATCGCCTGCGCTTTCGCCGCCGACGATAAAACGGCCAGCCAGCAATTTGACGCCTGCCGCTACCTGCAACTGCTGCGCGGTATCGGGCCGCGCCCGCCCGTACCCGACCATGATAATGACGAGGACGATGCCCCCGCCCCCCCGGAGCCGGTAGCCGTGCAGTTGCGCGACACGCCTGCCGAGCTGCCCGCAGTGCACGTGCTGAGCTATTACCTACTAACGGGTAGCTTCAATACCGGCTACCCCGACTCGCTCTACGATGCGCTTACGGACGAGGAGGCTCCCAACCTGGGAGCCGTGGTGCAAAATGCCGCCCCCGGCCCCGATTATACCCACCTCACGCAGCTAATGGGCTACGACCGGTTTGGCGGCAAAACCGATGAGCTGTTCCGGCTGCTGACCGATTGCGCTGATAATTTTCTGCTGCGCGTGGACCCGGCCGTAGACTGCCCAGCCGAGTCCGATGGCGCCGAGGTGGTGCTAGTACCCGAGGCGGTGCAGGACCAGACGCTCAGCTTCGGGCCGGCCGTGGGTGACGCGGCGGCGCTCGACAAGGCGGGCTTTGGCAGCAAGCTCTACGACGGCTTTGCCACGCACTTTGCCCGGCAACTATTACGTAGCCGCCTCAGCGGCGACAACCTGGATTTGAAGGCTACGCTGGTGGGCAGTCGCCTGCTCAGCGACCACCTGCCCGTATCGCTCACCCTCACCATTGCCTGATTCCGTGGCCCTCACCTTCCAGGAACTCCGCAACCTGCTAACGCCCGGCGCCGATGGCCGCCTGGTAATAGACGCCAGCCAACTCGAAGCGCCCTCCCTGCTGACGCTGTGGCACCTGCTGCTTCCCGAGGGCAAGCTGACGCTCAGCCAGGCTACCAGTACCCCCGACGAAGCCGCCCGCACCATAACGGTGAGCGGCACGCTGGCCCCGGGTAGCCTGCCCGGCATCAGCCAGGCCCGGCTGACGGGGGGCGTATTTAGTTGCTTGTCGGATACCACCACGGCAGTGCTCCAGCTCACCGTGACCGATGCCGATTGGGGGCTCGCCAGCACGTTTCCGGCCCTCACGGGCACGCCGGCCGAAGCGTGGGAGCTGCGCAACCCGATTTTGACGCTGGACTCGACCGCGACGGGCCTGCCCACCAACTACTGGCAAACGCTGGGTTATAAAGAAGACCCGCTGAGCAAGGAAACCGCCAAGCAGCTGGTACCGGGCCTGCAACTCAGCGCCGCCGTACGCCTGCCCGAGAGCCGCCTGCGCACCATGCTGGAACAGGCGAAGGTGAGCTGGCCACTGGCCGTGAGCGGCCCGGTCATGCTGTATGCTTTCACCGATGTAAAAGTCAGCAAAGAGACCCTGCTGCTGCCGGCACTGCTACTCAAACCGGCCGCGCCGGGCGGCAAAGTAGCCGTTGGCAACGGCGAGCTTACCTGCACGCCCGAGCTGGCCGTGGTACCGCTGGAAGTAAGTGCCCCCAAGCCCGACGCGGCCGTGGTAGTACCCACCCCCCTGGTAGCCGTGCGCGCCGCCTACCAGCCCGGCCCCGGCTGGAAACCCCTGGAGCTGCTGGCCCGCTACTACCGCCCCACCGCTCCCGACCTGGTGCTGGAAACGGCCGAAGGAATAGAGGAGGAAAGCGACGTTAGCAAGCTGAAAGAGCTGTTGCAGAAGGCTGATCAACTAGATGCGCTGCTCAAGCCCAGCGTGGATTTCCCAACGGTGCAGGCCATTACCCTCGACCAAGTACGCCTGTATTTGGGTAATAACCCCTTTACGCTCGTGAGCGTGAGCGTGGCTTTTGGCATTGGCAAAAACAGCAAGTGGGAATTGTTTGGCGGCTTGCTGAAAGTAGACGGGCTGCAACTGGCCTTGGCCGCCAGTCAGGCCCAGGGCCGCTGGCAGCCCACGGGCGCGGTAATTGGCCAGGCCAGCTTCCGGGGGGGGCCGGTACTGGAGGCCTACTTCACCGTACCTACCCTGCAGTTTCAGTGCACGCTCACGCAGCCGGGCACTTTCGACCTGGGGGCGGCCGTGCGCGACCTCATCGGCGACTCCATCGGCCTGCCTACTTACACGGGCATCACGTTTCAATTGACGGGCGACGTCAAAGAAAAAAAGTACACGTTTGAGACCGCCATTGCCGAAGAATGGCGGCTGGTAGGCGGTGAAAACGGCCTGGTGCTCCGCGAAATCAACCTGATGCTGGGGCGCGACAACGGCACGCCCCACGGCTGGATCAGCGGGGTGGTGACGTTTGCGGGCACCAAGCTGATCCTCAGCGCCACCTATAAGAAGGGAGAGGGCTGGAAATTTACCGGCGAGCTCAAGCCCAAGGATAAGAAAAGCAAGCTGTCGCTGGACGCGCTGCTTCGCCAGCTGGGCCAGCAGTTCAACTACGAAATGCCCGCGCTGCCCACCATCGACCTCAACACGCTGAAGGTGGAGTACACGCACGTGCCGGGCAAGAAAGACAAGAGCGGGCTGGTCATCAAGGCCGGCTTGAACCTGACCGGGGCCACCATCGACCTGACTGGCCTGCCGCTGGTGGGCAGCCACCTGGGCAGCTACGACAGCATCGGTCTCAACAGCCTGACGCTGGAAATCAATACCCTCGACCGCAGTCAGCTGGCGCTCAACGTGCAGGTGGGTAACCAGCCCTACGCGGTGCGCATTCCGCTGGGCGGCGGCCCCAAGCAAAAAAAGGCCCGGCTTCGTGGGCGGGCCGCTGCGGTCGCCGACGCGCCCAAAGAGCTGGCCCCGCGCCCAACCGTGCCGCAGGCCGGCGTGTGGCTCGACGTGCAGCGCACCCTGGGCCCGCTTACCGTCAGCAAAATCGGCTTTGCGCTCGATCAGAATGGGCTGGCGGTGCTCTTCAACGCCAGCCTCTCGTTTACCGCCTTCAAGGCCGAGGTGCTGGGCCTGGGGGCGCGGGTGGCGCTGACGGCTCCCCACACCGTGCGCTTCCACATCGACGGGTTGAGCATGAGCTACTCGTCGGCAGCGCTGAGCATCGCGGGAGCCTTCATGCGCACGCAACGGGCGGAGTACGTCGAGTTTAGCGGCCAGCTATTGATTCGGGCCGGCGACTTTGCCTTCGCGCTGCTGGGTTCGTACGCCACGACGCAGCCGCCGTCTTTGTTCGCCTTCCTGATGATAAACGCGCCCATGGGCGGGCCGCCGTTTTTCTACCTCAAGGGAGTGGCCGGCGGGTTTGGCTACAACCGCAACCTGGGCCTGCCGCCCATCGACGAGGTAGCGCGGTTTCCGCTGGTAGCCGGGGCCACCAAGGGAGCCAGCAACCCCTTCTCCGGCAAGAGCTCGCCGCTGGACGTGATGCAAAAGTACCTGGGCGTGGAAATGGGCCAAACCTGGCTGGCCGCCGGCCTGAGCGTTTCTTCGTTTGGCATGCTCGAAGCCTCGCTGCTGCTGAGCGTCGCCTTCGGCAACCGGCTGCAAATAAGCCTGCTGGGCCTGGGAACGTACAAGTCGCCGGCGCTGGCCGAGAAGCCCGTAATATCGGTAGAGCTGGCGCTGGCCGCCACGGTGGCCCCCGACGCGGGCGAACTGTCGGTGCGGGCGCAGCTGACCAGCAACTCCTACCTCTTCGATCCCAGCTGCCGGCTCACGGGGGGCTTCGCCTTTTGCCTCTGGTTTGGGCCGAGCCCGCACGCGGGCGACTTCGTACTGACGCTGGGTGGCTACAACCCTAACTTCAAAGCCCCTGACCACTACCCGGTGGTGCCACTGGTCGGCATCAACTGGCGAGTCAGCGATGTGCTGGTAATCAAAGGCGGGGCCTACTTCGCGCTCACTCCCCGGGCCATCATGGCGGGCGGTAGCCTGGAAGCCGCCTGGCGCAGCGGCCCGTTGAGCGCAAGCTTCAAGCTGTGGGCCGACTTTCTGATTCACTGGAAGCCTTTTTATTACGACATCCGGCTAGGAGTGAGCTTCCGGGTAGAAGCGTCAGTCAAAATTCTGATTCGCATCACGCTGCGGGTAAGCATCGGCGCGCAACTCCACATCTGGGGGCCTGATTTCCGCTACCGCGCTTATATCGATCTGACCATTATTTCCTTTACCATTGGCGACCCGGAGGTAGATACCAAGCCTGGCTCTATCGGCTGGGATGCGTTCAAGGAGTCGTTTCTAACGCCGGGGGCCGAGGCCAGCCGCCGGGCACTGGCTACGCCGGGTCGCCGGCGCCCGGCGGGTGGGCGCGGGCGGGCAGCCGCCCCCAAGGCCGGGCCGGCCGAAACGGTGGTCAACCTGCTCGTGCGGGAAGGCGTACTGCAAAGCCTGGATGAGCCCCATACGCTGCGCGGCGTGCCCAACGGCGCCGTGCCGCCGCGCTACCTGGTCGATCCGCAACGCTTCGAACTGGCCAGCCAGAGCCAGATTCCCGCCCGTTCCCTGGAAGTAAACGGGCGCAACGAGGCGGGCGACTGGCGCACCGACTTCGGCATTGGCCCCATGCACGTCACCCCCGAGCGGTTGCTTGACAGCACGCATACCGTGCGCATACAGCGCTTCGAGACCGGAAAATACGTGGACTGCACAGACTTTGTCGCCACGCCGCGCCGCAGCCGGGTAGCCAAGGGCCTCTGGCAGCACGAGGCCAACCTCAACGACAACCTCAACGCGCCTACCCAACTCGACAACGTACTGGACGGCGTGGCCCTGACCCCGCAAGTACCCCAGGGCCGGGCGGCGCAAACCGTGGATGCCGCCGTGCTACGCTACGGCCAGGAGCCAGCGCGGGCGCTGCCCTGGGGGCGCAATCTCGCCCCCACCACCGACCCCTTCGGGGCCGACGACCCCACTGCTACGTTGGTCGCTACCATCGGCACCGAGACGGCGGCCGGCCGCACCCGCGCTGGCATTCTGGCCGACTTGTTTCGCAACGGCTTCGACCTCGACCCTAGCCTGCGCACCGCGCCCCTCACCAACGCCACCGAATTGGAACTACTGAATCCGTTTGTACTTAGTTATCTGGGAGAAAGCAAGGGCTAGCCACTTACCGCTTTCAACTGTCTGCCCACCTTTGCTTCCGCTTCATGACTCCTCCCGCCGCCTTATCCGATTCGCCGCAGGGCCTCACCTTCACGGAGTACTTTCTGCCACCGCTGCAAGCGGGTACCTACCTGGCCAAGGCCGGGCAGCAGGTGGCGGGCCACACGCCCGACGGCCGGAAATTTGCCGATGAATTTGCCACGCAGGTCAGCTTTGCCGTGCAGGGGCTTCGCCATGCCCTGCCGCCCAACTACGTGCTATCGCGCTTTCCGGGCCCGGGTAAGGGAGGCGATTATGCCCAGGTGCTGCCCCATTTAGTACTGACGGCCAATACCCTACCCTGGCAGCGCAGCATTGGGCAGCTGCCGACGCCTGACCGGGCCCGGCGGTATCCCTGGCTGGCGCTGCTGGTATTCGACGAAGCGGAAACTACCGATCCGGCGCGCTGGGCTCACTACCAGGGCACGCTGCAAACCCTGTACGCACCCGCCCCCGGCGTGCTGGCCTACCCTGGCCTCGAGCCGGAATACGGCGAGCAGCTCGACGACCCGGTGGCGTACATCGAGATAGCCGCCGATTTATTCAAGGCCGTCGCCCCGCGGGCCGCCGACCTACCCTGGCTGGCGCACGCCCGCACCGTGGCCGATGAGCCTGCCCTGCTCAAGGCTACCAGCGACACGCACGAGCCCCCCGCCCAGGAGCTGGCCGTGGTGGTGGCCAACCGCCTGCCCCGGGCGGGCGTCCGCAGTACATGTTGCCTGGTATCGCTCGAAAACCTGGGCTGCTACCTCCCCGATCAGCAGGGGTTGCCCGCTGGCGTTACCCGCGTGCGGCTGACTGTGTTGGCCGATTGGTTTTTTGACAGCGCCAACCGGCCCGAAACCTTCAAGGGCTTTTTGCAGCACCTCGACGCGGGTACCGTGCAAGTGCCTTATGCCAACGCCGCGGGTACGGCCAACCAGGCCGTAGCCGACGCGCTGGGCCTGGGCTACACGGCGTTGCGCCACCACACCCGGCAGGGTGGCGAGTTGGCTTCGTGGTACCGGGGGCCGCTGCTACCGTTTGCCCCCCCAGCTACGCTGCGCGTGCCCCTGGCCTCGGCCGATGCGCTGACCAGCTACAACCCCGATACCGGCATGGCCGACGTATCGCTGGGCGCGGCCTGGCAGCTGGGCCGGCTGCTGACCTTGCAGGATGCGGCTTTTGCCAGTACGCTGACCAGCTGGCGCCGCGCCCAAGACCAGCAGACTTTCACGGCCTTCGAGCAAAGCTTTCTGCTGAGTGGCCTGACGCCCGACCCCGACCCACTACGCACCGCGCCCGGTGACGACGGCGAAGAAACCTTCGACGAGCAGCTCGTGCGCACCGTGATCGAGCCCGCGCTGGCCAGCCTGTTTTCCGCCTTTACTCCTCCTACCACATGAAGCGCTGGCTAACTGCCTCGGCCGCCCACGCGGCCCACGCCCCGGACGGCCCAGTTCTGCGCACTGCCCGCACCGGCGCCGCCGCCCCCGACAGCCCGGCCGTAACCGAGCTGACGACCTGGCTGGCCCGCCTGCGGCTGCTGCACGGCGTGCCCTTTCACTACCTGGTGCCCGACGCCCGGATGCTGCCGGTCGAATCTCTCCGCTTTTTCCAGGTAGACCCCAACTGGCTGACTGCCTTGCTCGATGGCGCCTTTAGCGTGGGGCGGGCGGCCAGCGCCGAGCCTACCGCCCCGCGCACGCTGCGCGGCAACGGCCCCGCTGCCGAAGCCGACCGGGGGGCCGACCTGCTGGCGCGGGCCACCCAGTACGCGCCGCAAGTGCGCGCCAACCACCTGGGACCGCTGGGCCGCCCCCTGCTGCGTCAGGTCCGCAGCGCGCCCGTGCCGCCCGCCATGAGCGGCTTCCTGCTGCGCTCGGGGGTAGTGAGCGGCTGGCCCTCGCTGGAAGTGCTGGCCCAGGACGCGGCCGGCGAGCCGCTGACCATCCTGCGCCTGGAGCGGCTGGCCGAGGATGTGCTGCTGGCATTGTTTGCGGGGGTGGTTAGCAGCGTGGTATTCCGCGAGCCGGCCGAGGCGCTGCACTTTGGCGTGGAGCCCGCCGCCCCCGGCGAGCCCCTGCGCAAAGGCCTGCGCTACCTCGATGGGGCGGGCCACGCGGCGGGCGCGCCGCTGCCCACGGCCACCGCGGCCGTCCCCCTGCGCAATGTCGCCCTGGGCGTAGTGGACGTAGCCGGCTTGCAAGCGGCCATCCGCACCGAGCTAATTGCCTGCAACGCTTTAGCGCCCGCTGCTCCTTACGCCGCTGGTCACTTCGCCCTGGAAATGGTGCAGGGGGTGCAGCGGGTAAAATTCACCGTTCAACCCGCCGCTGCCCCCGCTTCATGAGTGCCGCTCCCAAAAAGCCCGCCCCTTCTGCTACTTCCCAGCCCGCCCGCCGCAAGGCCAGCGCCCGGCGGCGGTTGGCCGCCACTACGCCCGCCGGGCTAGTGGTGCCCATGCGGGTCGAGGCCCTGCTCCTCAGCGAAAGCGATGCCCAGCAGTATCCCTACTTCGTACCGGCCGTGGCCAATTTTGCCGACCTGCCCTACAAGGGTAGTACGGGCAAGCCGCAGCCGTATCTGAGCGACAGCGTGCTGAATTCGCCGTTTCAGCGGACGTCGCTGCCGGCCGGGGTGCACCTGCACTGGCACCTGCCCCGGGCCTTGCGCCAGGGCCAGGCCGGCCCCACGGGCGAGCTTGAAATGCCCGCCGTGCCCGACCGCTGGCTGGTGACGCGGGTGTTGTCCCGGGCGGGCCAGCCGCTGGCTACTCGCTCCTGGGTGGTGGAAAGCAGCTATTTAAGCAAAACAAAAACGTACAGCCCCACCAGCATTCCGGTCAACTACACCCGCACCGAGCCCCAGCCTTACCGCTACCTGGGCCGCGTGTACGACTACACCGAGTGGGTAGCCACCGGGGAGCAGGGGCCGGCTTACTACGAGGGGCTGACGGCGCTGGGCTACGGCCTGCCCGACTTTGCCACCTGCTATCCCAACTGCCGCCACGTCTTTACGCTGCACGACGCCGAACTGGGCGCGCCGGGGAGCTTCGACCCCGCCACCGATACCCTGCACTACCTGGTGAGTGGCTGGTACGCTGACCCCACCGCCGACCTGCTGGCCGCTCATCCGCTGGCCGAAGCCGATAATGAGCTGGGCTGGCAGTTTGCGGGCCCGCCCCCCACGTTCACGCTGCTGCACGGCTGCGCCCGCGCCCTGCCCTGGACTACCAACCCCAACTACCGCTACCTGGCGGGCTCGCAGGGCAAGCTTGGCCCGCAGCTGGCTCTGGGCAATACGGCCGCCGAAGCCATTGCGGCCCTCGCCGCCCGCGCCCAGGTCGCCCGCGCCCCCCACATAGAGCGGTTGCTCAACGTATTTCAGGACGGGGCACTGCACCGCCTCAACGAGCCGGGCGGCCTGGCGAAGGCCGAGGAGGAGCTGTTCAACAACCAATTTTCGGCCCTACCCGGCGGGGAGCAGTGGGAGGTGCAGCCCCGCCCCGCCCCCGATAGCGCCCAGGCCGTTCCCCCGTCGCCGCTGGGCCCGGTACTGACGCAACGCCTGGTGGTACTCAACCGGCAGCAGCAAGCCACCGACAGCCTCCTTGAGCAAGTCACGGCACTGCGCGCCCGCCTCTACGCCGATTGGAACAAGCTACTGCACCTGGAAGCAGAAACCAGCCCGGATTTTTCCCGGGTGTTTGAATATCTCAACCGCGAGCTGGCCGCGCTCGATAGCGGGCAGGGCACTGGCCTGCTGCCTCAATTGGCTAAGGCGCAGGATGAAATAAAGGCGCTGCGTGATGACCTGGCCGACCGCCTGCCACCCGATCTGGAGCTGGTGAGCCGCCCCGCCGCCCGCTACTTCCAGCCCAACGACCCGGTAGTGGTGCTGGCCGGGGCCGGCATTGGGGCCCCACCACCCGACCAAGCCGCCGGGGCCGCCTGCGTCCCGGTGGCCAAGCTACTGAGCCGCCTCGATCTCCCGGCCGACCTGGTGCCGGGCAGCGCCGCCCAGGCGCTACCCGCCGATTGGCTGCCCGACCTGCCCCCCGCCCCGGGCCTGCCGCCCGACCTGCACGCGGCCCTGGTGGCAGCCGGCCGGGCTAGCCTGCTGTCGCTCCCCGAACTAGCCCCCGCCTTAGCCGACTTGCTGGCCGCCCGGGGGGAAGCCGGCAACCCCGCGGCCCTCGACCGGGCCGCTACGAGCGCCGCGCTGGCCGAGGCCCAGCAGGCTCGCCTGGCTGACCTCGCGGTACCTGCCGGCATCGCCTTCAACGGGGCACCGGTGCAACCTACCATTGCCTACCGGCCCTGGGCGCTGCCCTGGCAGCCGCAGTCGCTCCGCTGGCACGTGCACTACTACCCGCTGCTGACGCCGGGCAAGGCGGGCAGCCCGGGCTACACGACCGACGCGCTACGGCAGCTCACCTTCGACTTGAGCAACTTTGATTACCGATACCCGGCCGACGCCCGGTTTGCCGATCAGGTATACCAGTACCGGGGTAGCACGCCGCTTAGCAGCCAGGCGGCGGTGGGCCTGCGTACGGCCCTGGCGCGCCGGGCCGACGGCACCGCCCGCAGCGGCCCGGCGCCCGAGCCCCCTCCCATGCTGGCGCAGGCGCTCAGCGGCTTCCACGCGGCGCTGCTCATGCAGAAGCCGACCATGCAACTGCCCGTGGCCAACCCCTTGGCCAGCAGCCGCCTCTACGCTGACTTTGCCAAGGCGATGGCGGCGGCCGTGCACAATCAAAATCAGTACACGCCCGAGTTTCACCAACTGTACCAGCCGCTGCGAGCGGGACGCATGGCCCTGGCGGAACTTTGGCTGGTCGATAGCTTTGGTCGCTACCGGGAGGTGAGCCTCGCCAATGTGGTCGTGAGCGAAACACTGCCCATCGTGCCCGACCGGCCCGCCGACCAGCCGCCGCTGCTGGCGCTGCCGCCCCGCCTCAGCCAGCCGGCCCAGCTGCGCTTTCGCTGGGTGCTGCCCGGCAGCACTGCCGCGCTGCCAGCGGCCCCCGGCGTCAACCCCATCAGCGGCTGGCTAGTACCTAATTATCTCGACCGCAGCCTCCTGTGCTACGACCCGGCGGGGCAGGCTCTGGGTGCCCTGGTGGCGGCCAACGGGGGGCAACGCCTGTACTGGGCCAGCGCTCCCGGCACTCCCCCCGAGTTTCGCGACATTCGGCGGGCGCTGCCCGGAGCCGAGGATAACTTGCTGCGTCAGTTTATCTTGACTGCCTACGAACGAGGTGGCGCGTACGTCGATGCCTTGTTGCGCACCTTCGACCAAACCCGCACCCGGGTGCTGCCGGCCGGCTCGCCCGGCACCGGCAGTACGGGCCTGCTTACCGGCCCGCCCCTGGCCCTGATGCAAGCCAGCCTCGACTTGGAGCTGCACGGCTTGCCCGCCCCCGACCAAAGCTTCGCGGCGCTGCTGCGCGATGCCAGTCAAGCCGACCCGCTCGCCCGCACCACCCACGGCCTGCCCGACCTGGAGCTGCCCGTGCTGCTGGGCAACTACGACGAGCTGAACGACGGCCTCTACGGCTATTTCCGGGCCGCCCCTTCCCGTCAGCCCGGCTTTTATGACTTCGGTACGTTCTACGCCCCGGCCGCCGTGGAGGGAGCCCATCCCGGCCTGCGCACCCCGGCCGTTGAGCCGCTCACGGTGCGCGCCGGGGCCGCGCCCGTGTCGCTGGCCCTGCTGCTCGATCCGCACGCGGCTGTCCACGCCTATTCCGGCCTGCTGCCGGTCAAGTCGATCAGCGTGCCTCCTCCCCTCTACACCGATGCGCTGGCGCAACTGCGAGTTACCTTCCTGACGGCCCCCGTGCTGCAAGCCGGCCCCGGCCTGAGCCTGCCGTTGCCCACCGACGACACCGGCGGCGAGTGGCAGTGGGTAGAGCGCCAACCGGAAGGGCAGTGGCGGGTAGCGGCCATCAGCAATCCTACTCAGCAGGCCACGCTGCAAAATGCTTCCGCCATCGCCGAGGGCTGGCTGCAACTTTCGGCGGCCCCGCCGACCGGCCGCCGTGCGGCTGGTACCACCACGGACTGACTTCGTTCCGGCTAGTGGCGGTCGGACCCACCCTGCCACCCTGAGGCGGATCCAATTGCCACTAGCCAGGAGGTCTTTGCCAGTAGCCCAACCAGCTGGCGCTTACGCAGCGGCCCCGCTCCTCTCGGGGCACCAGCTTATCCCGTTGCCCGCGCCCCAACCGAAGCTTTGCCGTCACCATCCACCCTTTTCTATGACACCAGATTCCGTTGTTTCAGCTGGCTTCGAGGCCGCTTTCGCGTGGTCAGGCTTACCGGCCGTTTCGCTGGGTCAGCCCACTCAGCTTACCCTGCGCCTGCTCAATCAGGGACCGGCTTCCTACCTCACGCCGCTGGCCGAGGACGAAGCTAGCCGGGCGCGTCTGGTGCTGACGCTGGGTGCCCTCGGGGCCACGCTGGCCGGCGCGGTACCCGATGCGCCGCCCGGCTTTCGCTTCGCGGTCGACCCGGATGGTACCACGCTGACGTTGTGGCAAACGGCTCCGCAGTGGCAGTGGTTTGCGGGCGAGGCGCTGGAAGTGCCATTGCCCACCCTGACGTTTGCCGGCCCCGAGGGCTTACGCCGCTTACCGCTCACGCTCAGCCACCTGGCCCCTCAGCAGGCCGCATCCTTGTCGGCCGTACTGGCTTGCCTGGATGGCCCCGTACCCGCTGCGGAGCCAGCGGCCGGTAGCGCGGCGGAGGTACCGCCGCCCCACAACCGGGCGGTTGGCGACGAGGCCCGGATTGACTTGTTCACCGCCACGCCTCCCAGCCTGAGTGGCGTGGCGGCCCCCACGCCCGTCCGCCTGTCGTGGCAAGTAAGCAACGCCGACTACGTCACTATTACGGGTCTGGGCAAAGTAGCCGCGCAGGGCCGGGACGTGCTCGTCAACGTCGAACGCACGACCACCTTCGTACTGGCGGCCTACTCGGCGGGCCTGGGCCAGCTAGTCACGGAGAAACGAGAAGTAGCCGTGACGCCCGCCCCCTTACCGGCCTTCGTGCCGGTTGGCGTCATTATGCTGTGGAACGGCGAGCAAGCCGATATTCCGCCCGGGTGGAAGCTGTGCGACGGCGGCGACGGCCGGCCCGACTTACGCGACCGCTTCGTGCTCGGGGCCGGGGGCCGGGAAAGGGTCAATGCCAAAGGCGATGCCGATACGCACACTCACCAGGTCGAAGAATACGAAGAAGTATTTCGAACCGACGAGGCCGGGGAGCACATGCACCTGTTGAATTTGCCAAAAGCTACCCCTGGGCACTTCGCGACTGCCATTAGTACCGGCAACATGTCGGGCTTCCGGCTGAACGACACGGGGCCGGCTGGTAAGCACAGTCACCGGGTAAACGTGCGTATCTCCGCCAGCACCACCAGCGAGGCTAGGGCCAGCCGCCCCGATTGGTACGCGCTCTACTACATCATCAAGGTCAGCAACTAGCCATGCAGGATTTGCAGAAAATAAGCGTGGAGCTGCTGGGCGAAAACAACGCGCAGCAGGCGTACCTCGACCGCGCCAATACGCTGCGGCTCACTCTTACCAACTACTCCGGTGGGGCTGTGCTGCTGGCGGCTAGTCCAGTTAATAGTCTGGCCAAAGGCTTTGCCGTAGTACTCAATCTCGGGCAGCTCTATGCTAACCCCGACGCGCAGGCCGCGCTTCAGCTAACGCCGCCCACCGGGTGGCGCGCCGAGTTCGTCTCCGACGACGAATTTCCGGCCTGGGTCATTCGCCCAAACGCCGATCAGCCCTGGCCCGATAAAGCCAGCCTGACCGTGACGGTGGCCAACCTGACTCCTACAGTCCCGGCTGGCCTGTACTTTACCGACGTGGAACTACACCACTTGGCCAGCCAGCCCTTACAAGCTCACCGGCCGGTAATGGGCGTAGCCGCCGCGCCCGCCCTCGGCCAGTCGTCGGTAGCCCAGGCCCTGGGCGCTGAACTGCGCTCGGCTACGGTATTCGTCACCAAGCGGGCCGACGACCCGTACATCAACGAGTTGAGCTTTACTATTTTCAACCGCCTCGACACCGCGCTGGCCACCGCCGACTCCCACCCCGAGCTTACGCTGTCTTTCGTGCCGGCCGCTACGCCGTTGGGCTACCACGCGCTGGCCTCGGCCGAAGCCATTGACGCCATCGAAGTAGACTGCCTGAGCGGCGATTGGGTGCCCGACAAGCAATCGGGTACCACGGTAAAGTGGCGCTGCAAGCCTGCCACTCGCCGGGCGACCGTGCTGGGCACCGGCGAGCAAGGAATATCGCGCTTTGTGGTTCGCAACCTCGTAACCATGTGCCAGCCCGGCCCCACGGTGATGTACGTGCACATGACGGGCGTGCCGGGCTACGCCGACGGCTTTTTATCGCGGCTACTCACCAAAGAGTATGCGCCGATGGAAATCCACGCCTTCTACGCCAACCAAACAGAATTCACGGCGTTCGACTCCCCCCCTTTTACCGCGCTGCTTAGCTGGGAAGTGCGCCACGCTACGCACGTGCTGCTGTCGGAAACCGGGCTGGTGCCCAGCCGCCGCCTCAACTACCCGGTCAGCCTCACTATTGATCAGACGTACGAGCTGACGGCCCTGGATGCTGCGACTGGCCAGCTATTGACCCAGCTGCTGCATTTGCGCGTGACGCCGCCGCTCCTGCAACAGCGGCCCAGTCCGGGTAGCATCGTCCTGTGGAGCGGCGAGATCAGCGCCATTCCCCACGGCTGGTACCTGTGCAACGGCAGTAATCAGACGCCTAGATTAGGCGATTATTTTGTGCTGGGTGCCGGGGACAGCGTCCGGGTGGGGCAGTCCGCCCTTGGCACCCACACCCACACGGTAGAACGCCCCTTGCGCACCGTAGCTGAGAAGACCGGCCTGCACGAGCACGGTGCCAACTGGAACGATCGGAATCTGCGCCAGACAGCCGGCCCCGATGATGCTGGCCTGCCTATCGCTGCCGAGGCTGATGATTGCCTCTCAGAATCGGCGGCCATAGCCTCCAGTACCAACGATGGCCCTACCGCTCCCACGTCCGACACCGGTTTACTACAAGAAACTCACTACCAAGAGCTTCCACGCAAAAGCTACTTTCAGAACGGTGGCGACCTGACCATATCAGGAGGCAAACACTATCACGCTGATACGCCGTGGTATATTGGCAATAACACCAACATGTTCAATCATGAGTTCGATGCCGAGCACACGCACGCGCTCAACGTCGTGTGCCGACCCGTGATCCAGCCAGTGGCCCGCGCTCCCCGGCCGGCCTGGCTGGCCCTGTGCTATATCTGCTACCGGGGATAAGCCGTGGCATAGGGCAATTTTCAACTTACTGTCCGCTGTTGAGCTACCCTAGCGTGGGTATCGGGCCAACTATTTTTCTTGCTGCTCACCTTCTCGTTTTCCTGCATGTCTATCCCTTTCAGCCCAGCCGCCCCGGCCCCGGTAGGGGCGCTCTTTACCACCCAAGGTCTCAATGCCGTGTACCTGGGCCAGCCTGTTTCTTTGCGGCTGCGGCTGGCTTACACCCCTGGCGGCGATACTGGCCCGGTGACGGTTGCGCTAGATGTGGCGGCAGCCGGGGCCACTCCACCGTCCAGCCCGGCCCCGACCGTTCCCGGTGGGGCAGTGCCAGTCGCCAACCCGGGCAGCCTGACCTGGCAGTGGTGGCCAACGGGCGAAATGCTGGAAGTAGCGCTGCCCGAACTCACCTTTGAGGGGGAAGCCGGGCTGCGAGCCGTACCGCTCACGGTGCGCCACGGTAGCTCTGAGCCAGCGCGGCTAGCGTTGCCGCTGCTATGCCTGCGGCCCGCCCCCGACTCAGCCGCTCCCGCTCAGCAAGTAGTAACGGAAGTACTGCACGCCAACCTGGCTGGCCCCGGCGAAGGCGAAGCTGGCCGGGGTACGGTAGCCCTGCGCATGAGCTACCCGCTGCCCCCAGCTAAGGCGAAGGCCACCCCACCCACTTTTTACCTGCTGCTGAGCGAAGGTTTGCTACCCGGCCAGGAGGCCCTGGCAACTCCGGGGGCCGCCGAGGCCATCGAGCTTAGCCTCGGGCAGGAAAGCGCGTGGCAGGTTAGCCGCCTTCCCGATGTAGTTTACCCGGCGTGGCGCTTGCAGCTGCGGGCCGGCCAGGCGCTGCCCCCCGGCCCGCTCGACATGCAGCTCCACCACCTGCGCCTGCGTCAGCCGGCGCGCGGGCGGGCGCACTTGCTGGTGTACGGGGTAGCCGTACCCGGTACGGCCGATGGCGGGCAGGTAGTGAGCCTGCGGTGGCCAGGGCCGACGGATACGCTGCAAGCAGGCAACGGGGATGGCGATGTCAGTATCGTACGCTTCGAGGCCAGCCCCACCACCCTCAGCATGCCGGGCACGGTCCGCCTGTCGTGGCAGGTGCGCAACGCCGACTACGTCACTATCTCGGGCATCGGCAAGGTGCCCGCCGAGGCCAGCGACCGGGCCGTGGTAGTGGAAGAAACCACCACCTTCGTCCTGTTAGCCTACGGGGCTGGCCTCAGCCAACTGGAAAGCCGTACGCTGCAAGTGCAGGTAGCCGCTAGCCGCCAGATGGTTCGGGGCACCATCTTGCTGTGGAGCGGGCAACTTACCAACCTTCCGCCCGGCTGGGCGCTGTGCGATGGTACCGACGGCCGGCCCGACCTGCGCGACCGCTTCGTGCTGGGGGCCGGGGGCCGGGCAAAGCCGCACGAGCGGGGCGAGCCCGATACCCACACCCACGAAATGAAGGGGTACACGATAACCGGCCGCACCGAAGAGGACGGCCAGCACACCCACCGGATGCCCGAAAAGTGGTATGATCGAAATTATTCCCCAGGAGATTACACCAGCGTTGACGTCGGCGGCATTAGTGTAAAAAATCAGCACACCCAGGAGGACGGCAAGCATTCGCACGAAATCTCGCTAAAAATTCCGACCGTTACCACTGACCCGAGCGACTCGGCCAATCGGCCGGCGTGGTATTCGCTCTGCTATATTGTTAAGCTCTAAGCCCGCCGCTACCTGTATATGCGTGATTTCGGCAAAATTGAGTGCGTCCTGCTCAACCAAGACGGCCGGCCCCAGGTGTACCTGGGCCGAGCCAATACACTGCAAGTGCAGCTTACCAACCAAACCGGCCACGACCTACCGCTGACCGGCGGCCCGCCCGCCGATCCGCCGCTGCCTGGTGGCCCCTTTACGGTGCGTCTCGACCTGGCCGAGTTGTTGCCCGATCCCACCGCGCAGGCCCGGCTGGTGGTAACGGCCCCGGGCTGGGCCGCCCGCTTTTTTGCCGACGACGACTATCCGGCCTGGGTGCTGAGCCCGGTAGCCAGTCAGCTCTGGGCCGCCCAACAGACGCTGACGCTGACCGTAGCCGGCCTGACCCCGACCCAGAAGGCCGGCACCTATTACGTCGACGTGGAAATGCGCAACCTGGATGGGCTGCCCCCGCAGGCGCGCAAGTTGACCCTGGGCATTGTGAATCCACCCACCCAGCAGCTGCTGCGCGAGGCGGTGACGGCCCAACTGGCTGGCGATACCGTATTCAGCACCAAGCGCCACGCCCCGGCTGTTCGCAACGAACTCAAGCTGACGCTCTACAATCGCACCGATCAGCCCTTGGTGGCCGAAGACCAGCCTTGGCACTCTGAGGCTCCGCACTTTGTGGTATCGGTGGTGACGGCTACGACGGCCCCCGGCTACTACGCGCTTACCACCCCCGAGGCGCTGAGCAACGTGGAAGTGAGCGTGACGGGCACCGATTGGCAGGTGGAAACCGTACGTGGCACGCAGGTACAATGGCGGCTGTGGCCCCAGCGCCATGATGTGCTGGGAATCAATCAGGCCGGCTTGGTTGAAATTACCTTCCGCAACATGGTTACCCCGTTTCAGCCCGGTCCTACGCTGCTGTACGTGCAGGGAATTAACGTGCCGGGCTACGCCGACGGATTTTTAACCTTGCTGCTTCGCAAGGCATACCAGCCCATGCGCTTCGAGTACTTTCGCTTCACCGACCCCGGCGATGCGCAGCCGGGCCAGCCCCTGCCCCCCCCTACGCTGGAATGGAAAGTCAACCAGGCTACCCACGTGCTGCTGTCGGGCGTAGGCCCGGTGCCTAGTGAAGGTAGCTTACTGGCCGAACCGGGTTTATTTACCCGAAGCTACGAGCTGACAGCCCTCGATACGGCGCTGGGCCACGTGGAAGAGCGGCACCTGAGCTTACGAGCCGACCCGCTGCTGGGCGTGCCAGTAGGGGGCATCATCGCTTGGAACGGCACGTTGGCCGACGTTCCTGTCGGCTGGCTAGTGTGCGACGGCACCAACCAGACCCCCGACCTGCGCGATTGCTTTGTGCCCGGTGCTGGCAATGGTACTGCTACGCGTCCCCATGTTTCCGTGCGCGCACCCATGCACAGCCACAAGTTCCCGCTGCCCATGGGTAGTATCCAGGTATTCTACGCAGGTGCCCATACTCATTCCCTACCTACCAGTTGGCATCAGAAGAATATGAAAGGAGGCCAGGCTGTTGACAAAGAGTTTTATACAGGTTTCGACTCAGGTGGGCTGCTCGATGCGCTATTTCCGGAAGTAATCACCCACACGCACAGATGTAAAACAACTTACAACGACATAAGCAGCCTGACTTCTCTAAGCACCGCGCCAGTACCTCGCCCAGCCTGGTACGCCCTGCTGTACTTGCAGTACCGGGGGTCGGCGGCGTGAGCAGCGCCCGCTTTTCTTCGTTTTGCATCGGCCTAGCTTTCCGGCAGGAGGTCACCTTTTAGGTTAAGCAGCCGGCCTAGGTGGTCGAAAGTGGCCGTAAGCGTGCGGCCACCTACGGTAGCGCTCACCGCGTCGGCGGTTTCCGTTACCGCGTAGCCTTTGTGCGCGAGGTAGTGAATGAACGCGGGCCGGTGGCGCATTTCAAACGTACTGATAACCTGCGGAAAGACCCTCGCAATACGAGCAAAGTCGTTTCTGGGCAGCTGTTCTACCTGCGTACTCTTGATGGTCAGCACCATCGTGCCAGTACCATAATCGGCTACGTAATAGGCGCTGGCTGCGCACAAGCCCACTGCTACGGAGCCGAGCAGATGCAGGTCGCCCGGGGTGGCGTCGAACTGGCCTACGATGAGCAAGTCGATACCGTGCTGCTCGCCGTAGGCTTGCAGCTGCCGGGCTTGGCGCAGCAACGGCGCGGGCAGGTCTGCCTGCGCATTGGCCCAGGCCCACAGCCAAGTCTCGGAGGCGTGCGAGAAGGTCCCCAGCACTTGCACGGGAAATACCAGCTGCGGACCAAATGTAATGGTGCCAGCGTTTAGGTCGGCATTCCAGCTATTGTCACCGATGAGCTCATACAAATCGGTTTGCTTGTCGTAGGCGAGGGCGGCGTAGCGTTCGAGCAGGTCCTGCTCGGTATGGGCGGGGGCGGCGTCGGCAGACATTGGGGCGAGAGTATGGCAGGGTAAGTAGACCCGGCAAGTAGGCGCGAAGCGGCCTGCTTTTACCCGTCAGCTGCCGGCAGGGTTGCCGACAGCTCAAGGCGGGCCGGAAACCGTACGCACTAGCTCCAACCGGCCGATTCTACGGCTATGCTACTGGGCGTATACCGGTACTATGGCTTTTCCAAAAGCCTTTACCATTTCGATTTCTTCACCTTCCGGCCGGGTCTAGGTGGCTACACCGACGGACCGGCCGAGCTGATGGCCACGGTACAGGCCCCCGCCCCGGGTGCGCGCAGGGCCGCCCGCTCCCCCGACGGGTGCTTAGCTGGCGGAGCATACGGGGCGCAGCTGCACCTCACCCTGGGTAATTATGCGCGCACCGATTATCCCTCTCCCATAGCTAGCGAAAATCAGAGCAAGTACTACATCCACACCGTACTATTGCTACCACCGAGTCGCTGCCAGCTAGGTATCGCTGCGGTGCCTAGCCAAGCCGCACGACGCCCCCTATCACTACGGTGACGGGCTATTGCAAGCCGTTAGCACCGCGCCATCGTCGCGCCAAGGTGGCCTCAATGCAGTTCGACTGCTACCTGCCGCTGGCGTAGTAGTACGCGTTTATCAGTGCCCTGGCTGCACTTTATTACTGCGATCACCAGCTACGCATGGCTGGTACTTTTTTTGTACTTTGCCGCACTACTCACGTCAGAATCTGCATTCTTTTCGGTTCGCAATTCAATGGTGAAGGTCCGGTCCACAATATGGCCACCGCTTTTAGCCGTACTCATTTACGGAACGACACGGCTGCGTATTTCGGTAAAACGCCCGGGGATGAGTACGACCGTAGGCTCAAGATTTGCTTTTTGTTCCGGATAGCATTAGCCGCGCCGGGCCGCATCAGGTAGTAAAAGGTGAACCCCTGACCAGTACCGCACGAGTACGCAAGCCAAATACTGCTCACCCCTGCGCAAGGTATCAGCACTCTGATTATTAGATTAACTTATTAACTGTCAACACTACTACACCACCATTCAGCCTGTTGTCTCCATTATAGCCTTTTAACCAACCAGTCAACCCCATCCCCATCCTGCTCAATTTTAAAACCTTGGGATAAGTATACTAACTGTAGGTTTTCTTCAAAGGAGGTACCCTTAGCCATTTTTTTGCGCATCATAATGTCAAAGGCCTCACGGGCTTCCTGCACGCGGTAACGGATGGCCTGTGCGGCTGGCGTAGTGCTTTCGCCAGAGGGCTTGCGCGTACTGGCTTTCTGACGTTGCGCGAGCGTTTTTTTGTATTATTCCAATAAGAAACCTTTTGTCACGGCCGTAAAGACAGCTCCGGCTAAGCTTTTGATTTTTCCTTGCGTGCTTCTAAGGCGCAACTGGTGGGCTACGTACTGCACGTAGCCGGGCTCTATTTCTTGGCGCTCGATGAGCTCTTGAATGGCGGCCATGCTGCTGGCCGATACGCCTACTTCCAACAGGGCCTTCTGCCACTCGGCCGTGGCAGGCAGCGAGGGCAACAACACCTCGCTGGCCACGGGAGTGAACCGGAAGCGAATCTCTTCTACGCTATTGTTTTTACCCCGCAGCAGGTCGTATTCGAAAGCCAGGTTGGTTTGCAGCAGTTCCTGCTTCGCTCGGTCCAGAACGCGCAGCTTGAAGAGGGGAAACTGCTTATACTGCCCTTCCAGATCCAACACCCGTTTCAATTCTTCCACGCTCATGGTGCGCATCCCGAAGCTGCCGTATTGCTTAAGCAGCCAGTAGATGCGATAAGAATGGGCGCTTTTGAGCTTGAGCAACTGCATGAGCTGCGCCTGCGTGAAGTTGCCGGCGTTGAGCTGCAACAAGTGCTCGCGGACTCTGTCGTTGAATTTCACTATCAGTGCCCGCTCCTCACTGCTGTAGTCAGCATACGCCATCAGGGGCGTATTGGAAAAGCTTGGTAATGCGTCTTCCACCGCCTGCTTACCCCGCCTCTTCTTCGTGCTAGGACGCTCAATGTAAAGCACACGTGAGGCCAGGAGTGTGCACATATCCTTCAGCTGGGCATAGTCGTTGCTGCTGGGTCGACGCCCGGACACAGCTACCACCTCGGTCACGGGAATGCGCAGCTCGTGGAACTCGGTGTCCTCCCGATCAATGCGGGCTAGCATGGCCATGAACAGGCGCATCTCTAGCGTAGTCAGGGCAAACCGAGCGTTGATGAGATCGTTGCGCTGCACCACCAGCTTACTAACCGGTTCCGGCTTGTCATCGGCAAATAGACTGGCTTGCATAAGAGAGGGAGCGGTAAGAACTACCTAGCGGCAGGCAAGGTATTACAAAAAAAAAACCTGTAATAGGCTTTCGTGCTTTTTGTAATAGGCTAGACCCCCAATTTCGTGCTTTTTGTAATAGGCTTTTCGTGCTTTTTGTAATAGGCCTTCGTGCTTTTTGTAATAGGCCTTTCGTGCTTTTTGTAATAGAGTTGGCTTGTGGGGGTTTGATAATCAAAGGGTTACGGCACCCTTAATATAGGTAATAGGTTAAAACTTAAGTAAACTACCGTTTAAAAAGGCGGGTTTTTTTTAAAAATTTGTCAGTCAACGAGTTGAGTTAGTTACCTGGCTGAACGGTACTGACGACGGGTTGTTTGCTGGGCGCGGCCGGGCGTTTCGTGCTTTTTGTAATAGGCCAGGCCGGCAAATTATGCTTGTAAAAACATATCAATCAAGCATTTAACCGTAAAATATCCTGCGTTTTTAGCGGGTGATTTCAAGCGAAGCCTATTACCAAAAGCACGAAATTGGCAGAGCTATGGCCGATGGGGTGAGCTAGCGAGGTAGCTACAGCAGCCCGTTTTATCTTCCGATAGGAATTAGAAGATGCGAAATGAGTATAAAGCTTAATTTTCAGCATTTTAACTGAAAATTACCAGTCAAGTGAGTTAGTAAGGGCCACGCCTTGTGGCCTCGAGGACAGGGATGGCAGTAGTTGATAACCATCAGGCAGGGGCTGCGCTAGGTAGCGCGCCTGCGAGGTCGATTGGCCGGTTACGCTTGGTGAGCTTGTACCCAAGGTGGCGCTCCTCCCCTACCCTGCCGTAGCAACGGGCTTGCCCGATTACCGCATTTGCAACTCAATTCAGCGCCGCTGCGGGCTTCAAACGTAGCAACTGACTCCCGATTGCCGCTCAAGCCCGCTTGTCGAAAGCAACTAGGTCAAATGCCTTCCTGCGCTGGTCGGGTCAGTGCCCGAACCCAGCCGCTCGAATGCTACTCGTCGTTACTGGGCCGTAGCGCTGCATAGCAAGTGCAGTAGTCGAATAGCTGCTACCTCCGTACTGTGCGACAATACGGTAGCTAATACCTTGACTAGCTGTGCTAAATGGTGGGCTAGGCCAATCTGAGTGATGCGGAAGTAAACCAGAGCAACAGCACAGCAAAAAAGCGTTGCATTTTCCGGGCATCAGCCATTTATCATACCTCACTTACCAACGAATTAGTACGGTCAGCAGGTAATCAGCGTAATTACCAAGTCAATCTATAATTCGCTACGTTTGTCCTTCGTCTCGCAGCTTACATTTCTGATTGGCTAACCTATTACCAGAAGCACGAATTTGACGCCGCATCGAGCTACCTGGCCTATTACCAGAAGCACGAAATTTTAGCCGGCTTAAGGCAGGCGGCCTATTACCAGAAGCACGAAATTCTAGCCCGTCTGGGATGGGTAGCCTATTACCAAAAGCACGAAATTTAGCGCTGTGTTTACCCACATGGTCGCCGGTAAGGCCTTGGGCAGGTGGCGAGTAACCTGCTGCAGTTGCCAACGAGTGGTAAAAACCCCAGTGCACGAGTTGAGCCAATACGCTAGGATGGCAATTACCGGCTGACGCTGTATCAGAGTTATGGCAGCGGCTACAGCAGCCCAGTAAAAAAGATTTAGCAACCCCTGCCGATCGCTCCGACTCGTCGCTAGTCATCGCGAATACTTGGGGAATAGTAATTGTGGGAGTTATAATTGACTACTTTATCAGATATTTGAAAACAATAATTTTTACAAATAAAATAAGTCGTCCTGTGCTGATTATTCACTCCGCATCGTTTAATCTGACTAATTCTAATTTAATTAAATGCTCAATAAAAAACTAATTGCATACTAAGAGCAAGTGAGGTTGTTGTCGGAGCAACAGTGCAAGTATGCAACACAGCAATACGTGCAATACTGCAACATCAAAAGCTATCAAATATTACACCACCCAAAATGATTGTGGTCTGAGTCAGTCAAAGCTAGACAATACGTTCAAGTTGATGAAATAAGTAATATTATATTTGAACTCAATATTTTATAATTTATTACTTCTACGCATTTGGGACATTATGAACGAAGTATACCTTGGAGTCATATTGCAGTGTTGCAATAAAACTAATTGGATGATCATTTTAAGCAAAGCATTGATGTTTAATAAATTGTTGATCAAGGTAATAGCAATAGAGTGCACAGCCTAGGCGGTCTTTTATGAATTAAAAAGTACTTGTGTTGCAGTGTTGCAAGTGTTGCAGTGTAGCGCATAACGCAGTATTGCAAGGTTGCAGTATGGTGCGTATTTGAGTATTGCCCATTTTTTTAGGTTGCAGTATGGCGCGTAACGCAATGTTGCAAGCTTGCAGTGCGGCTAGTATTGCAATATTGCTTGCGCTTTAGTATTGCAGTGTTGCATCGAGATTGTATGTTTGCCGGAATTTTCATGTAATCGCCCATGCGCATTTTGACTTTCGCCAACAATAAGGGTGGAGTTGGCAAAACCACTTCTGCCCTCGCGGTAGCCCATCGCTTGGCTGCAATAAGCCAGCGGGTACTCTTTATTGATGCTGATCCACAGGCTAACGCCAGTACCGCCTCGGGCTTGCCTGCGACGCAGCCGCACCTGGGCCTGGCTCTTACCGAAGGGGAGGGAGTACCTACGTTGGCCACACTTTGCTACCCCCTGACCCCAACGTTGAGTATGGTGCGCTCGGCCCGCATCATGGCCCAGCAGGAAAAGGGCTTCGGTAACGCTCCGGACTACCAATTCTTTTTTCGGCATCAGTTGGAAGCGCTGGACGGTCGCTTCGATTACGTTATCATTGATACGGCGCCCAACCTGGGCCCGCTCACCGTGGCAGCGCTCGTGGCCAGCGAGGCCGTGTTTATTCCCCTACAGCCAAACCTATTTGGCAGCGAGGGCATGACGGCGCTACTAGACATGGTAGCCCGCCTGAAGCGCAGCTTTAACCCGCAGCTGCGGGTGGGGGGGATCTTCTTCACGAAGTACTCGCCCACCTACCGCAAGGCACTACACCACCAGTACGCACGGGACCTCCAGGCCGACCCTGCCCTGACCGCGCTAATGATGCAGCAGACCATTCGCGAAAATGTCTCGCTCGACGAGGCGCAGAGTATGCAGCAGCCCATCTACGAGTGGGCTCCCGCCTCCAACGGGGCTGCCGACTACCGCGGCCTCACGGACGAAATTCTTGCCCGCTTATCTTAATTATTACGATGGCTAAACCTTCCATGACCGGCACTCGCACGCGGATAGCCGTGAGCGCCGACGAACTAATATACGGTATCGAGGCTAGTACGCCAGCTTCCCCGCCGCCAGCGGCTTCAACGGATTCCAGCCCTGGGCCTGCAATAGCACACGGGCGTCTGCCCGGTGTTGAACCGGGCGCTCCAACTACTCCCAGTGCTGCCCCTGCCCCCGAGGTGACCGCCCGGCTGGTAAGCCGAGTGGTGTTCACCAATCAGCTCAAGCCCGACGTGTATCGGGAGCTGCGCCAGTATGAGTACTGGGCACATATGGAATTGCACGAAATTCTGCACGAGGCCGTAGTAGCTTACCTAGCCGACAAGCCGGAGGCTAAGAAGGAACTGCCGCCTAAAGTGGCTGCCAAGCTACTTCAGCGTCTAGTGCGTAAATCCAACTAAGTTGAGACCAGGCAAGGTCGCGCCGGCGCTAAGGCCGACGCTAAGGTGGGTAGGGGAGGACGGCGCAACTTGCTGATTGCGTACACCCCTATTGCCCTGGCCAACTATCTTGGCGGTAAGTGGCAGCAATTTGTTCCTGCGCGCTCAGAACAGAACTGTTCAGCCCAACTACCTGGGCTGGGGCCAGCCAGCAAGTTAAAGCAAATCCTAGATTAAGGCATGTGCTATCCGCAGTGAGGAAACCAACCGTACGCATCCTGGGCCGTGACCTGTTCCGAAGCGGTTCGTGCAGCCTCGGTCAGGGCTTAGCGGGGGCATTTAGGCCTTGCCAGCCGAGTATGGGAGTTGTTTCTGCTGTTCACCTTGCCCGAACCACCATATTGGAAGGATTGCCTACCCAACACCTTCCGTAGCCGCGACAGCCTAGTAGGTACTTTACTAAGCATTGGATATAAAATCGCCCTAGGAAATATAGAGTACATTTCCTAGGGCAACTACTGGTTTTACTCTCGACGAGAGCAGCTAACGAATGCGGCGACGGTCGCGTAATTTTTTCAGACCAAAAGCCACGCCGCTGGCCAATAGCAGCGACGCACCCCCATCGAGGGGCACAGCGGTGGGGTCGACCTGCGGGGTGGGGCCACCCGAACCGGGCTGCTGCGCCACTGCCGGTAGGGCAGCGAGTAGGCCAATGACCAACGCGCCCGCACAAGAGGGAAGGGAGAAATATTTCTTCATGGGAAAGTTCTAAAAAACCAAGTAGGGAACGAAAAGAGCGCTGCGCCGAGCCACGGGCCAACGCAGCGCCCTTCAGCCTATTGCTCAATAATTAGACGCTTCGTTACTCTAGCATCGCTGCCCGATAGCTGCAGGGTGTAAACCCCCAGCACGATCCCGGTTACGTCGAATTGGGAGGTCGCGCCCGCGGCAGTCATGGGGAGCTTGCGCTGAGCTACGGCTTGGCCGAGCTGGTTGTAAAGCGTGGCCGTTACGGTGCCTTTGCCGAGCTCAGCGGGCACCACTACCGTAAAGCTGCCCCGAGCGGGGTTGGGGAAAAGCTGTACTTGCTGGGCCAGCGCAGCGTTGTTCACAGCCAGCGCGGTAGCCGGGCCAAATTGCAGGCTGAAGCGGCCCGGCAGCGCCGTAGCGGCGGCCGTGAAGCTATACAGCGGCTGCTGCGCCAAATTGATGCGGGCCCCCGTTTCGGCATCGAGCAGCAGCACCGTAGTGGCGCTGGTGAAGTTAGCCAGTTTGGTAGCATTCAGGGTGTAGGTACCGGTGGCGGGCACGTGCACGTTGAGCGGTACGGTGGTGACTGCGTTCACATTTAGCGGCGAGAGGCCGTTGATGGATAGCTCGCCGCCGGTGATGTAGCTGCTGATGTTCATGCCCGACGAATTGGGCAGCTTGTAGGCGTCGTAGTGGCTATCGAAGCCAGCCAGCGCGCCCTGCTCGAAGTACACCGACGTTTCGTCGCCCAGCTGCACCGAGTTGCCTTGCAGGCTCAGCGTCACCTGGGGGCGCGGGTCGGCGGCAGTGCGATTGAAGCTCGGCGTAGTGCCGAAAGTCGTGACGCGGGCGGCGTTGGTCAGGGCCAGGCTACCGTTGCTGGTGCCGGGGGTAGTCACCCGCATGAAGAACCCCTGCATGGCGGCGACCAGCGGGTTGCCGAAGCCGTTGACGTAGCTGCGGTATTGCCCGGTGTACTGGCCGGTGCTTTGGTACACGTACACCGCGTCGTCGAGGTTGGTGCGCGTGATACCGGATGTCAGGCTGAAGTCAAGCGGCGAGGGGTACGGGTTGCCGAGCAGCTGCCAGCCGCTCTGGGGCTGGATGCCGCGAGCCAGGCCGTTGCGCGTGATAGTCCCGTTATTGAACGTACCCGAAAGATCTACCACCGCGCTGGCCGGGATGTTCACGGTGTAGCCACCGAGCACCGTCATCGCATCGCTGGCCTGCGGCACCACGAAGCCCATGTCGAAAGCGGCCGAGGTATTAGCACTCATCGTTACGCGGCTCTGGTCGTAGGCAAACACGTTGGGGAAGGGCGTAACCGCGTTCGGCGTGGGGGCCGAGTTGTAAGCCTGGTTGAAGATCGGGCTGAAGCCCGGGGTGTTGCTGGCCAGGTCGCTGAGCGTGGTGCTGGCTACTGGCGAGCTGTAGTGGCGGTAGCCCGCGCCGGCGTTGAAGGTGGGGTCGATGGCGCGCTGCATGGTGGCGGGGCCGGTCACGGCACCGTTGGTATTCACCACGAGGGCCGTGCCGGAGGTGGGCGTCGAGAGGAGCGTCAGCAATTGGCTGCTGCTGCTGATCAGGTTGCCGCTGGTCAGGGTTACCAGCTGGCTCACGCCTACGCCGCCGTTGGTCAGGGTGAGGCCGGCCGCATTGTTCACCGTCAGGCTACGCACCCGGCTGGGCAGGCCCGTGCCGCTGGTTTGAGCCTCGCCGCCGATGTACTCGTACGTCGCGTCGTTGGAATACGTGCGCGAGCCCGTGAGCTGAATGGCCCCCGAAGCCGTACCCGTGGCCGCAATCCCGTTGCTGTCGCAGATGCGCAGGGTAGCCCCCGCTTGCAGCGTGAAGCTGCCCGAGCCCGTGATGGGAATGCAGTTGGTAGCCAATACGCCACGCGTGCTCATTACCCCGCCGGTTTGCACGGTCAGCGCACCGTTGACCACGATGGGGCCGTTGAACGACGCCACCCCGGTGCTGGTGATAGTGATGTTGTTATACGTGCCCGACTCTACGTTCATGGTATTGCTGATCGTCAGGTCGGGGATGACGACCGTATTGGTCGGGCCGCTGGCTGAGCCGGTGCCCACCCAGGGCGTTTGCACGAACGGAAACTCGGCCCGGAGGGTCGTGTCGTTGGCTTCCACGCCCGTAGTAAAGCTTAGCACGTTGCCGAGCTGCGGCGTAACGGGGTTGGTAGCGGTGGCGCTAAAGTCGTCGTACCATAGGCCAATGGCGGCCAGTACCACGCCGCTCACGGCCTTTAGCTCAATTTGGTCCACGGCATCCTCCAGGCGGCGGCCGTTGGGGAAGCCGTCCATGTTGGGGATGTTTTGCAGGTTGGTGTTGGTATTGTAGCGTGCGTCGGTCAGGCCCAGCGCGGCGGCGGCCAGCAGCCCCTGGTTGCTGAAATCGGCCGAGTTGCGCGGGGTAGCCGGCACGGCCATGTTCAGGCGCAGCATGTCGCCGATTACGGGCAGGAAGTTGTTGATAAACGGCTTGCCCGCCGCCAGCGGATTGCCGCCCTTACCCGTTGCCAGCTGGTACGGAATCAGGTTGGGCACGCCGGTGTGGAAAATCGGCTTGATGTCCACCGAGCGTGGGCTACCGGCTTGGCCGCTGTTCAGCAGGTATTCGCCAAAGCCCGCCGGGGACGGCGCGAAGGCCGTGCCCGCGTTGGCACCGGCGGCGCTGCTATACAAAGCACTCAGGCCCGCCGCGCCGTTGCGGAAGTCGAAGCCATTGGCAGGCAAACCCGGGCGTCCGGCCAGCGACTTGGTTTGGATGCGCAGCTTCGAGATGTTCGGAATCGCCTCCCCATAGTAGGTCTGGCCGGCGGGCTTGGGGGCCGCGCCGTTTACGGGAGTGTCGTCCGCCATGTACAAGCCCAGCTCCGGGTTCGAGAGGTAGTTGTCGGTGACGGCCGCCTCGTTGCCGGGGGTGCGGGCGTTCCAGGCATCCTTGGCCCCGATGGGGTTGATCACCTCGTTAGTGAGCGGCATGCCCAGGCGCGATACCTGCACCCAGCCACCGCTGTTGGTGGGGTCGGCGGTAGTGCTCAGGGTGCGCATGGCCGGGCGGCTGGCCGAGGCCCACACGCCAATCACGTAGTCGGGGTCCAGGATGTTGGCGGCCTGGCTGATGGTCCTCCCGGTCTTTTGCAGATTTTCGACCGGAATGCTGAGCGCGATGCTGTGGCAGTTTTTGCGGGCGAGCCCATCGGTAGGCGTGCCCGCCCCGCCCGAAGCGCCGCGAACGTTAGCGAGGTCAAAAATGGCCCCCAGGTCGGCAAAGAACGGGTCGTCCGACGGCCCGCACAGCACGCGCTCGCCCGTCGAGGCCAGCGTAATGGCATTCAGGCGGCGGTCGGTGTAGGAAGTGCCCGAGTTCAGCCCCGCTGCCCCATTGATGGAGCGCGGCCCGATGTTGTTGAGCGGCACCTCGCCGTTGGTGATAATGGCCACCGGCGAGCCGCCGGCCAGGATTTTCTCGCAGGTGTAAGTAGTCTTCAGGTTTTGCTGTCCCAGCCGGACGTTGAAAAACGTGCTCGGATCCTGGTTCGCCCGCGTGAAGGTGAAGCGGTACGTCACGTCGTCGCCGGTGGTGGCGGTGTTGTTTTTGACGTGAATCTCGTAGCGCACGTTCTCCCCAAACGTTGAGTAGTTGGGGCCGCCCTGTGGTAGCTCAAACGGAATATAGTTGGCAATGATGATGATTTTGCCAGCATCATTGGGGTCTTTGAAGGCGTAGAGGTCGGTGTTGTCGGCCACTGGGTCGTCGGCAATCAGCGGGGCCTCGCGGTGCGAGGAAGCCTCCAGGGGCGTGTAGCGCAGCTGGCTCCAGAGGGTGCCGCCGACTACCGCCATCGCGAGCGTGGGCAGCGCGACGTAGGTGCGTAACTGTTTGGTAGTCATTTTAAATAGGCGATAGCAAAGTGAGACAATGAGTTAGCGACGCACGCGCATGCCCTGCCACGGCGTTTGCACGTAGGGGAAGGAGGCGCTGAACGTGGTGTCGTTTTTCTCGACGCCCGCCGTGAAATTCAGCACGCCCTTCAGCTGCGAGGTAGCGGGGCTGGGCGAAGTGCCCGGCGTGTAGTCGTCGTACCACAGGCCGATGGCGGCCAGCACGGCTCCGCTCACCGCTTGTAGCTCAATCTTCACTACCTCATCCTCTAGGCGGCGGCCGTTGGGGAAGCCGTCCATGTTAGGGATATTCTGCAGCGCCGTGCTGGCGTTATAGCGCGAGTCGGTGATGCCCAGCACGGCCGCAGCCAGCAGGCCCTGGTTGCTAAAGTCGGGCGAATTGCGCGGGGTGGCCGGCACGGCCATGTTCAGGCGCAGCATGTCACCCAGCACCGGCAAGAAATTGTTGATGAATGGCTTACCTGCTGCCAGCGGGTTGCCACCTTTGCCCGTCGCCAGCTGGTACGGCGGCAGGTTGGGCACGCCCGTGTGGAAAATCGGCTTGATATCTACCGAGCGCGGCTTGCCGGCTACCAACAGGTAAGGACCAAACGTGGCGTCGGCAAATACCGTCCCCTGCCGCTGGGCGCTGGTCAGGCCCGACAGGCCGGCCGCCCCATTGCGGAAGTCAAAGGAGCCCAGCGACTTCGTTTGGATGCGTAGCGCGCTCAGGGCCGGCACCGCCTCGCCGTAGTAGGTCTGGCCGCTGGGCTTGGGGGCCGCGCCGTTCACGGGGGTGTTGTCCGCCATGTACAGGGCCAGCTCCGGGTTGGAGAGGTAGTCGTCGGTAACGGCCGCCTCATTGTAAGGCGTGGTGCGGTTCCAGGCATCCTTGGCCCCGACGGGATTGATGGCCTCGTTGAGCAGCGGCATACCCAGGCGCGATACCTGGGTGTAGTTGCCCGACGTGCTGGTAGTGCCCGTGGTACCGCCGTTCAGCGTGCGCATGGCGGGGCGGCTGGCCGAAGCCCACACGCCAATCACGTAGTTGCCATCCAGAATGTTAGCCGCCGCCGAGGCCGGTTGACCGCCTTTTTGCAGCGTAGCTACCGGGATGCTCAGGGCTATCGAATGCACGTTGTACTTGGCCAGGCCATCGCGGGCCCCCCGGTTGGCCCGCAGGCCAGCCAGGTCGAAGATGGCGCCCAAATCCACGTAGAACGGGTCGTCGGCCGAGCCGCAGAACACTTGCTCGCCGCCACCGCCGCTGGCGGCGGTCACGGCGCCCTGCCGGTAGGCCGTGTACGAGGCCTGCGCCAGGCCCACGCCCGTATTCACCGAGCGCGGCCCAATGTTATACGCCGGCACCACGCCATTGCTGACGATGGTAACCGGCGTGCCACCCGCCACAATTTTCTCGCAGGTGTAGGTAGTTTTCAGGTTTTGCTGCCCCAGCCGCGCGTTGAAAAACGTGGTGGGATCGCCATTGGTCCGCGTGAAGGTGAAGCGGTACACGATGTCATCACCCGTGGTCGAGGCGTTGTTCTTGACGTGAATCTCGTAGCGGATATTCTCGCCAAACGTGTAGTAGTTCGGTCCACCCTGCGCCAACTGAAACGGGATGTAATCGGCGATCAGGATAATTCGCTCCGAATTATTGGGGTCCTTGAACGCATACACGTCCGTGTTGTCGGCCAGCGGGTCGTCGGCAATCAGCGGGGCCTCGCGGTGGCTGCTGGCTTCCAGCGGCGTGTACTGCACGGTGCCCCAGGTAGCGAGCGCCGTAATTGCACATGCCCCGACCGCCCATTGAAGAGGTCTGGTAAATCTGTTCATGGAGAAAGTGAAAGGGTGAAAAAGGGTAGGGAACGCGACAAACAATCCTGCCTCGCGCCGCCGAAACCGCACAAGGCAACAATTAGATAATCTCAAGTCCCAGCAGTCCCAAAGCGCAAATGGTAGCTGAGAAGCCTAGAGTTTTATGTAGTCGGATTGGAGAAACTAAAAGCAGGGAAGCTGCCCAAATGGGTACCATCCAGCCTGGGCTGGCAAATGCACTGGCGGCGCACAGTGTCCTGCTCATTGGCTTGATTCAAGCTCTTGATCAACCAACAGGTAGGCTACCCGCCTTATTATGACATCTACTTTTCTGATTGTTGCCACATACGTGATTAGGCTGAGGTCGGACTTCCAAAGAGGAACTTTTTTCAAAAAACTTCAGCACGACGTATTCTATCTCTAACTTCGACTGAATTTCTTCAGAATTGGGGTGAAACAGTTTGCACTTATTCAATATTAAACAGCTGCGAAAAGCACTTATCTCGCCACTGGCACCCGCATTACGCATCCCAGGATGCCGTTAAACAGAGAGGGGTAAACCGCCGACTCGGCGGTTTACCCCTCTCTGTTTAACGGCATCCAAAAATGGACTGGTCATCAATCACAAACGCACCTTACGCTTCTATCGGGTCCTGGCCCTGAACCTGCCTCGATGCCTGAAAAAGCGCGTGCCCGCCCGCGTCAACCAGCCCTTAGCTGTGCCCAAGGCCGTCAACGGATGCTGGTCGCTGGTTTCGCACGCTCAACGTGCTCGACGATTACAGCCGCGAGCTGCTGGGCGTGGCGATTGATTTCTCCTTGCCGGCCAGCCGCGTCGCGCAGGCATTCCTGCGGCCGTCCTGCGCAACTGCGCACCGATAACAGCCCTGAATTTATCAGTACCAAACTGAGCGAGTAGTGCGAGCAACAAGGCATTACGCTGCACTGGATTCAACCCGGCAAGCCGACGCAAAACGCCTGCGTTTCAACGGCTCGTTTCGCCGTGAATTGCTCGACGCCCACTTGTTTCGCTCGCTGGCCCACGTGCGCCAACTGGTGGACGAGTGGCGGCACGGTTACAACACGCAACGGCCCCACCAGGTCTTGAATTTTATGACTCCACTCGAATTTAAACAAGCGGCTTAACCTCGCCACCATTCGTTTAGCTTTTGTACCAAACTTTTAATCAAGACCAGAATTCTTTACTCAAGTTGGATTGACGCATTTCCACCATCCATTACTAGAGTCTGGATGGAATTGAGGTGGTTGGGTAAAAGTGGACACGGCGAAAGTAACTTTCCCTTGTCATGGAAGCAGCAAAGCCAGCCGGTAAACGGCAGCGAACCAAGTATGATGCGGCCTTTCGGACCGAGGCAGTCCGCCGCGTAACGCAGGACGGGCAACTGGCCACACGGGTCGCGCAAGCAGTGGGCATGAGCGAGGCCGTGTTGGGCAAGTGGGTGCGGGCGGCCCGCGCCCAAGCCGCCCGTCCAGCGGACAGCGAAGCGTTGGAGCAGGAAAATAAGCAGTTGCGGGCTCAATTAGCCCGCGCCGAAATGGAGCGCGATATTTTAAAAAAAGCGCTGACGATATTTTCGCAACCGACGGACCGATGAAACGCTTTACTTTCATTGCCTTACACGCTGCCCACTGGCCCGTGCGCGAGCAATGCCGCTTGCTGGCTGTCAGCCCCAGCGGTTACTACGCGTGGCGCAAGCGCGCACCGGCCACAGCTGAGCCAGCGCTGCCCGCCTGGCAAGTGGCGGCCCAGCGCGTGTTCACTACGCATGCCGGCCGCTATGGGCAGCGCCGGCTACGAGCCCAGCTGCGGCGCGAAGGGCACGCGGTGGGCCGGCAGCGGTTGCGCGGTTGGCTCAGCGCCAGCGGCTTACGCGCCCTCTGCACCCGGGTCGGCACCCGGCCGCCGCGCACTACGCAGGCAGACCCAGAGGCTATTGCCGCCGCCAACAAGCTCGCGACCTGGCCCGCGGCCGCCGCGCCAAACCGAATTTGGGTCGGCGACATCACCTATCTGACCCTGGCCACGGGCCAGTGGGCGTACCTGGCCTGCTGGCGCGATGCCTTTTCCCGGCGCGTGGTGGGCTGGCACGTGAGCGACTCGCTGCACACTGACTTGATTCTGACTGCCTTTAATCGGGCCGTGGCCGTCTGTCAGCCCCCACCCGGCCTGCTCGTACACGCCGACCGTGGCAGCCAATACACCAGCGACGCCTTTACGATCCTGCTGGACCGCACCCAGGCCATTGCCAGCCTGAGCCGGCCCGGCACCCCCTACGACAAGGCGCTGGCGGAAAGTGGCTGGAGCACGCTTAAAACCGAGTTATTGCCCCGTGGAGCCTGCTTTGCTGACTTGGAAGAAGCTCGCCTGGAACTGGCCGAATACCTCGACCATTACTACAATACTCAGCGCTTGCACTCGGCCCTGGGCTACTGCACCCCGCTCGAAATCGAACTCCACTACCGTTTCAACCTACCTTAGCTTCGTCTCCACTGACACCCGACCACCTCAGTTAATTCGGCGCTTGACGTCAGGATTAGCAGCTCTGCCTGCCCATCATTGTTGATATCGGCTAGCCAGAGAAAGGGGGCGTTATTATATACAGAAGCATTCTGGGAGCCCAGGCAAACGAAGTTGTTGCTCGTTGTAGACCATTGTAGGATGCCAATAGTTGAACCATCGTACCCAACTACCTCCGCCAGGCCATCACCGTCAATGTCGCCGGTTAAGTAGGTCTGTCCCGACCCTATGTTCCACTGGCTACTTCCGTCTGGTGCCGAAGCGATAGTGGCATTCTGTACGGATGCTTGGTAGCCTCCATACGTCTGTCACTGCCAGACAGTCAGCGTCGGAGCGCTAGGGGAGTTACTGTAGACTAGTTTGCCGTGGTATAAAAAAAGTTTTAGCTGGGGCTAGCGAGGGCTTCCGATTCAGCAGGAACAGCAGCAGGCGTAGCAGCACCGCGATGGCCCGCCCGTAGCCTAGCCTGCTTCTTGGTAGGGGGCTGGGTGGGGGACTGCATGGCGGAGAAGCGGTCGAGCTGCGCGAGCGCATCCAGAAGCAGTTCGATAAGGGCGAGAGCGCCCACCGGTTCGTCCACACTGTCTGGCACGGGCGCAACCAGGAGCTTCACGTTGCCACCCGCTCCGAGCAACTGGTGGCCGAAACCTGCAAGCGCCTACTGATGAGCGCCATTATCTGTTGGAGCTACCAGCACCTGGCCCGGCTGCCGCCTGAGCAGCAAGCCGCCACCCTGGCCACGCTTTCGCCCTTCGCCATGCTTGCCTACCGCCATTTGAACCTGCACGGCGAGTATGATTTCTCCGACCAGCCCTTGCCGGCCGAGGCTCCGCTTGATCTGGACCTGATTGCCGCCTGGCAGCCGCTGGCTAAACCCAGGTAGGGCTCAGTCGGATGTTTTTTTCTACTTGTTTAACAACACCCATCCTAACGCAACTTTCTACCTCGACCGCAAACTCAAAAGGCCCGTTCGGGTGCGAACTACAGTTCACACCCGAACGGGCTGGTGGGGAAGAACGCATTGCGCGCTAGAAGAAAACGCTGGCGTTAACTTTTATAAAAAACGGCGTGCCGGGCGTAAAATTCAGCTCATTGACTGAAGAAACCTCGCCGCGGAGCTGACTATCGGTGGCAAACTGAGCTTCGTTCCAGGCTACGTTGGCCAGGTTTTCGGCCGTGGCGGCTACCTGGAAACGCGATCGGGTATAATTGACCACCGCATCGAGCAAGAAGTAGCCCCGCGCCCGAATGGCGTTGTCTTCCTGCGCCGGGCGGCTGTCGATGTGGCGGTAGCGTAAGCTGGCGCTCAGTCCGTTAGGATTTTTGAGTGTCAGCCCACCGATGCTGGTGAAACTCGGGGCCAGCGGGATGTAATTCTCACCGGGCGGCGCGTCCACGAGCCGCCCGTGACTGTAGTTGACGTCGGCATCGAGGAAGAGGCGGCCGGTGAGTTGGTAGCGGGCCGACACATCGACGCCGTAGCGGCGGGTAGGACCGGCGCTTTCGGTGGTGCCCTCGTCGCCCGAATACACTAGTTCGTCTTGCAGGTGTAGCGTCCAGAGGGCAGCGTTCACCACCAGGCTGGGCACGGGCTTACAGGTGCTGCCCACCTCGGCACCCACGGCGCGGGGCAGCGCGTTGAAGCGGCCGGTGCCCTGCACTACGCCCCGCGCATCGTTGGAGTGAAAGCCCAGGCCCGAGCGTACAAACAGTTGCACTGCCGGCGAAAGCTGGTAGTAGAGGTTGAGCTTGGGCGAAACCCGGCCCCGCGCCACGCGCCCCGTGAGGGGCACGAACCCGGCCGCCGAATCGGCTTTCTGGCCCCGAAACTGGAAGATAAACAAGTCGGCACGCACGGCCGCGTTTACGGTCAGGCGCTCGGTCAGCTCCAGCGTTTCGTCGAGGTAGGCATTGCTATTCTGTTCGTAAAGCCAGCCCGTACTCACGGTATCCAGGATGCGCCGCTGCACGGCGTGCCGCAGCCCCAACTCTGAATCGTCGAGCCGGGTGCCCAGGCCCACTACCGTGTGCAAGTTGCGGCCGCCGTGGCCCAGGCGGTCGTCGCGGTCGTAGGTGGCGGTGTAGCCGTAGAGGTTGCGGTGGTCGGTCTGGTCGATTTCGTCACCGTTCACCGGGTCGTTCTTGAAGAACGTGAAGTTCGAAAACAAGCTGAAGTTGTAGCGCGAGTAGTACGTCTGCTGGCGCAGCACCGCCGCTTGCGGCAGCGCCGTGGTCAGCACCACCGAGGCGTTGGTGCGGTTGGTGCTGCCCCCCTCGCTGGGGTCGAGGCTACCGAAGCGCGAGATGAGGCCTTCGCTTACCGCGCGGTCGGGTATTTGGCCGCTGGCATCCCAGCTGGAGGTAAAGTGCGAGCCCAGCAGCACCAGCGCGGTGCGGCCGGTAAGCTGGCCGGTGTATTTGAAGAGGCCGTTGAAGCGCTTGAAGTGCTGCGGCGCGTCGAAGTACGAGTTGGTAAAATTGTACTCGGCGGCCACGTAGGCGCTTTCCGGCTTTTTACTGAACA
>JAAIGG010342652.1_pt1 | contig 43602 bp, 42 predicted proteins | sample 6487391 | NCBI WGS metagenome assembly JAAIGG01 (sample SAMN13974130, study PRJNA590717) | phyllosphere metagenome | biome: asymptomatic weeds; feature: pooled weeds collected from a community garden; material: weeds; isolation source: pooled asymptomatic leaves from various weed species from...
CGCATCGCGCAGCGTCGCGGCGCTGCCCTCGAAGACGTGGGCGCGCACGTTGGCCATCAGCATCGCCTGGGCGAACAGGCCCTCGGCGGTCGACCCGCCCGCGAACTCCGCGAGGCAGGCACGGGTGATGACGTGGCGGGCCGTAGGATCGCTGCCGAGACGGCAGCGGTCGTTCAAGCGAGCGATGGTCTCGTTGCGGTCGGCATCGCCGGGGTCGGGCATGGGATTGCTCCTCGCATCTGGGGACACCCTCCCCAGCCCCCTCTCCTCCCGCGCTTGATTGAGCCTTTCGGCTCTGATCGCGCTGGACGCGCGCGAGCGGGTGGGCATGATCGTCGGTGGGGGTGCGACCGGATGGTGGCTGTTCGTGGACAGGTCGGGAAAGCCGGTGTCGTGCCGCGTGCGCGCCGCCAAGGTGCGCCGCCCCTCTTGCTGGTGGCGGGGCTCCTGCTGCTGCACCAGCTCGCCTTGACGCTCGTTCACTTCATTCTCGCGCCGACGCTCGGCATCGCGATCATGTCGGCAGGCGCCCTCGTCCTGACGATCTTCGCGGCCTCGGCGTTGATGCTCGCGATCGTGGCGCTGGATCTTCGCCAGCCGGGACACGCGCGCGCCGTGTTCTGCTCGAAGCCGCAGTGGGACCGGGCCACGGCCGGCGTGATGCTGCTGGCCCTGGTGATCGCGCAGCTGCCGCTTCTCTACCTCGCCGTTTCGGGCAAGACGGTGTGGCAATCCGGCGCCGCGAGTCACCTCGCCGTCGGGCAGGCGCTGCGTGGATCGCTATCGACCGTCAGCGGCCTCGGGCTTCTGATTGCCACGGTCTCGGTGGCGCCGCTGGTCGAGGAGGTGCTATATCGGAGTTATCTGCTGGGCGGCCTTGTCGTGTGCATGCCACCTGCCGTCGCGGTCGCCGTCTCGACGGTGTTGTCCGTCACGCTCCATGCCGAAGCGGCGAACCTCATCGCGGGCCTGTGCCCCGGCGTGGGCACCGCCGTGGCCGCAGTGCGGACGCGGTCTGTCGTACCCGGCCTCGTCGTTCACGTCGCCAACAACGCCTTCGGCATGTGGTACGCGACGCTGACCTAGAGCAAGCAGGAGCCGATGAACCAACGCCTCTTCCTGACCGCCGTGCTGGTGCGCGACTATGACGAAGCGATCGCCTTCTACGTCGAGAAGCTCGGCTTCGAGGTGCGGATCGACAACCCGGTGTCACCCATCAAGCGCTGGGTGGTGCTCGCCCCCGCCGGAGGCGGGCAAGGCTGCATCCTCCTCGCCAAACCAGAGGCGCCCGAGCAGGTCGCGCGCATCGGCGGGCAGACGGGTGGCAGGGTCTTCCTGTTTCTCGACACCGACGATTTCGAGAGGGACTACCAAACCTATTGCGATCGCGGAGTGCGGTTCGTGGAGGCGCCGCGGGTGGAGGAATATGGCACGGTCGCGGTGTTCGAGGACCTGTACGGCAATCGCTGGGACCTGATCCAACATACCGGCTATTTCGGGTTGGAGCCCCTTCCGGGTGACGTTCACCATTCGTAGGTGGGCAGCTCGTCGATATCGACCTCGTCGCGGTCGAACATGACCCAGAACGCGCCCTTCTGGCGGGCGAGCGCCAGACAAGCCTTTAGGTCGTCGGGCAGTTCGCCGTCGTCCTCAGGCACGTAGACGAACCACCCATAGGGGCCCTTGGGCCAAGCTGGACCGTCATAGCCAGGCAGGAAGACGTTGCAGGTCGCGTCCGTGAGGTGGCTGGTGGAGAGCACCAGCATTGGCTCGATCGCGGCGGTCGCCGTGTCGAGCGGCGGTGGCGGGGCAAGGTCGACATCCATGTTCGGCTCCATCGATCAGGCGGCGAGGTCGATCGCCGGGGTGGTGACGGCGAGACCGGCGTGGAAGCGCTCCAGCCAGTCCGCCATGGTCGGGCGCTCGGTGACGGGGATCATCGCCGCAACGTCCTGAAAGCGGATCAGGTCGGCTGGTGCGTCCCGCCAGATGCGGTCGACCTCGGCCGCGGGCAGCAAGCGGTCGCGGCGGATGAAGTCCGTCATCCGGCCGGGGTGCGCGCGCGTCGTCTTGCGCCACAGACCCTCGACCGTGTGCAGGCGGGGCGCAGCGCGCGCCTCGACCAGGACGATCAACCGCAGGCACCAGGCGGGCAGCTCGCGGACCTCGTCTGGCGTCATGCCGATGCAGAACCAGCAGCTCGACTTCGGCGGCACCGGTAGGCCCGCGGCCTCGATCCGGCGGGTGCAGGCATCGCGGTCCCAGCCCCAGCGCCGCAGCGGGTAGTCGTAGTCGTAGAGTGGATCGGCGATCGCCGCGGCGTGGTTCGCGCGCAGCGTGTCGCGAACGCCGGCGTCGAAGCCGATCAGGCGCGTGACCTTCTGGCCCCTGCCCCATGCGGCGATCGCCGGCGCCCAGGAGCGCAGGAAGGCGTCCTGCGGTGCCTTCTTGTATTTGAGGCTGCAGCTCGACCCGCCCATGCTCTTGCTCGGCAACGTGGCGTTGGTCAGCGCCATCTCGAGCAGCGAGTAATAGGGCGGCCAGTGCTTGAAGCGCTTGGGTTGGTAGCGAACCAGCTCGTGCGCGATGCCGCGTTCGTCCATCCACGGGCGGATCACGTCGAGGTAGGCGTAGGTCGCGGGCTTCTCGACGCCGGTGTCCGCGGTCAGGACAAGGTCCGGTCGCTGGCCGCGGGCATCCAGCTCTACCAGCAGCGCGGTGCTGTCGACGCCGACCCCGTAGGCGAGGACGACGGGCGGAGGGGGCAGCATCCTACGCGGCCTCGGCGAGAGGCGGCAGGCCGGCGAGGTGCTGCCAGCAGGCGTCGAGCGCATCGTCGAGCGTCGGCTGATCGCCCAGCTGGATGAGGCAGGCGCGACCGCCGCGGATCATCAGCGCGTTCGGCTCCCACACCGGCTCGGCCAAGCCCGCCGGCCAGTCGTGGAAGCCATGGGGGTAAGCCTTGATCTTGTACGGTCCCCAGAGCTGAGGGTGGAGGCGCGTATGGCGCGCCACATAAGGGACGGGCATGATGATGATCCTCGCAGCGAAACCGTGCTGGCGGCGCAAGCGGCGCCAGCCGGTGAGAGCGGTCAGGCGGACTCGGAGGCGCGCGGCGTCACGACGATCGCGACCTTCTCACGCGTGAGAATGACGGCGACCGTGCGATCGTCCGGTACGATCCAGACGTGGTTCTGCAGGAGCGTGCGAAGCTGCCCCTCGATCGCCGCGTCGCCGCCCTCGATCAGCCGCACCGATCGCTCCCGGGCCGTCGCCCGGTCGTGGCGGGGAGCGTGGCGGTTTCCTGGTGCCGCGCAGGACCAATCCTCGCGGCCGCCTTTCCCCTCCCCCTCCCTCTTTGCGACCCGTGGCGACGACGTGCCGTGACGGGCGCCGGCAAGGGTCAGCTGTAAAGCGGCCGGTCCACCGGAAACCGCTCGAGCGGCAACCCGGTGAAGCTGTAGGCTCGATAACGGCCGCCAGCGTAGATGCAGCTATCGACCTTTGGGAGGCGTCGCTGCAGGCGATCGAGCAGACGATTGGCCCGCCTCATCGCTCGGACGGCGCTCTCGTCGGTCAGGTGGATGCCGATGGCGCGGACGAAGGTGCCGGAATCATAAAACCAGCCGCCCTCTTCGAGGCCGCCATAGGTCCGATCGACCTCGTAGAAGGCAAGTATGCTTCGCATGGTTTGTCCTCGTGAGTCGTGCCTCGATCAAGGCTGGCGTTCTCCGCCCCGTCTTCTTTTCCGCGTGAAAGCACGAACCCGCCTGCGCCAACACCCATGGTCTACTAGGACTAGGCGGCCAGTCGGGTGGCACCGGTGAAGCTGCGAAGGGCAAGCGCCATGTGCTGGCGCATCTTGGCCTTGTTGCCGATCACGATTTCGGGCTCGAGCGGGCGGCCATCGGCAGCGACGAACCCTGTGGCAGGCATCCCGTTTGCGACCTCGATCACGATGCGGTGGCCGCTTCCGGCGTTTGGCGCGTCGATGCGAGCAGTGAACTCTCCGAGCTTCCCTGAGAGCCCCTTGGCGAGCTTGCTCCAGCGGATATGACCAGCACCGCGGTTGTCGCCGCTGTCCCGGCCCCGTTCCAGCCAGATGCGGAAGTGAGTGCGTTGCTGCAGCGGCGTGTTGCGCGTCCGCTCCATGGTCCGGCAGAGCGGCAGCGCGGTCGCAACCGCGTCGACCATCCGGAGGTAGTCGCCCTGCGCGGTGACCAGGGTGTCGTCGAACTCACGGCCTTGGATCCGCTCCGAGAGCGACATCGCCAGCGTCGGGCTCGCGATCATGCGGTCGGCCCAGCCTGCCTCCCGCGCCGGGGCCGGAGCGGTCGCATAGGCTCGACCATCGACGAAGCCCCGGTCCGATGTAACCATGACGACGGTCATGTCAGCCGTTTCGTGGTCGGCCGCGAGCATCTCCATGGGTGATGGCGAGCGGTGACGAGCGCGAGTGACCCATCCCTGCGCTTCGGCCTCGCTCAGGATCAACAGTCGACGGGACCACCGGCAAGGGCGAGCCTCATCGGTCGGCAGCGGCCAGCTGCTTGGTAGAGGCCGGGAGGTCGCGATAGTGGGGGATGGCGTCGGCCCGTTGCTCGCGCGCGTGCTGGCGAGCAGCTGACGGCGCGCCACGTCGAACAGATCGCTGCGGTCGCCGCCACCATCGGCAAAGCCGCGATCATAGGCCGCCTTGCCCAACTCGACGCCGTGGCGCGAAACGCAGTGCGGACGGGGATTGTAGCTCCAACCCGCATGAGCGGCATACCAGCCGCCCGCATAGCGGACCGCGTCGTCCCAGCCATAGCCGTGGCGATCGCGGCCACGGAGGATCGCAAGGTCGCCGTCGCTGATCGTGCCAGCGGTCGCTTGAGCTTCAGTGAAGGCGAAGTTGCGAGCCTGGCGCTGCGCCTCGCCATCGGCCGAAATGGCTTCGTGGACCGGACGCATTGCGACGACGCGCTCGCGCGTCCGTGCCATGCGCGCTTCGAGCGGGTCGTCGGCCGGTAGGTCGGGGAAGTCGCGCCACGCCTGCGCGAGCGCCTCAGCGTGGTCACGTCTGCGGCCTCGGGCGATCCAAGTGGCTGGATCACTTGGCGCAAAAGGGGCTCGCTCCCCATGCTGGGTGAAGGCGACTCTGGTATAAGTGTTGGACATGGCATCGACCATCCAGGGGTTGGGCGGGCAGCGGCGGGCGTCAGCTGCTCCGCAGCTGGGCGGGAATCAGACGCCGATCCGGGCGATTCGGGTGCGCGCGGTCTCGGCGACCTCCGGAAAGGCGCGGCTGAGGTTGCCGTGGATCAGCTCGAAGTCGGGGAGCGGAAACCGGCCGTCGGGTCCGGGGCGACACGTCTGGAGTGCGCCAACCACCAGCTCGAGGGGGTCGGTACGCGGGATGGTTGCCGCCTTGCCGATATAGGTCACCGGTGGCGTGAAGCCCGCTTCCAGCCAGGTGCCGAGCCCGGGTTCGACCTGGTCGGCATAGGCTTGGGCTTCGGGACCGGCATCGTCCGCGACGTGGAGCGCGAGCGTGCGATAGGTGCCGAAGTCGTGGTCGTTCACCAGTTCGGCCAACCGGCAGCCGGCGGGCGGCGCGCCGAAGCGGGCGATGATCGCTAGGCGATAGGCCTCGACCTCGAAACCGTTCACCGCGGCGAAGTCGCTCGTCTGGTCGAGTTGGGCACATTCGGCTTCGGCCGGCGCACCGCCAAGATCGAAGATGGTGGGCATGGGGATCTCCATCGATCCAGAATGGATCGATGCCCTTCGCCCTCTCCGCTCCTAGTCCCGGTTGCTCTCGATCCATCGCTTGGCCCTCGCCTGAGCGATGCCGTCGGCAGTGCCGCTTGCCTTGAGCCGATCCAGTTCCAGGGTTCGCGCGAGGTCCTCGGGAAGGTCGGCGTAGGCGCGGACCAGATCGATCGCCGCGGCAGGCGTCGCCAGTTCGCCGGGCAACGTGCCTTGCCAGATGAAGCTCATTTCCTCGTCCTCATCTTCCGGATCGGGCCGGAAGGCCTGAGCGAAGAAGCTGTTCAAGGGCCGGTCCCAACCGAGCGCGACGGATGTGGCGCCGTCGCGGCCCGGGAAAACATGGCGGCTCATCTTGGTCTCCTGAAGATCGGTGAGAGGATGATCGACCGGCCCCCCCGTGACCAGCATGGAAGGGCGTCACACTCGACACGGCCCGTCGTCACACGGGCAGCCGGCAGAGCTCGGGCTGCGGCGCCGGCCATGGCGGAGCGGCTTCGGCCTGAAGTCGGGCCGTGAGGCGGTCGGCGTCCAGGAGGGCGCGCATGCCGGCATATCGGGGTGGTTGTTCGACCCCGCCTCGGATCGTGCGATAGGCGACTTCCCGGCCCTCATGGATGCCTCCGACACGCAGCGTCACCGACAGCTTGGCGGTGACCAAGGTGATGGCGCCCGATTGCGACGGATCGCCTTCCCAGGAGGTGATCGAGTGTTCGTCGCGGCCGAGCTGCAGCGCGTCGGCAAGCCGGCGCAGTACCCGACGGCCGTCCTTGTGGAAGCGGTCCTTGGCGGCCGCGTCATAGGCCACCCCGCCGATCGCAAGAGCCAATAGCGCCGGGAAGCGCTCGATGTCGGCCAGTCGGCGCCGGCACGCCGCCCGCAGCGTCGGCTGGCTCGCCTGGTTGCTGGACACGACGGCGAGGCGGCGGGCGAGGAGGACCACGGCCGGATCGGTGTCGGGATCGACCCCGGCATTCCGGCAGTCGATGATCCCCTGCTCGATCGCGTAAAGCGTGGTGCGGATCGTGGTGAGCGCGCTCGGGTCAAGCGCCTGCTGGTGGCGATGGACGGTGTCGAAGTTCATCGGGGGCTCCCGGTCCTGGCAAGCGCATCGGCGCGCTCGCTCACCCCTCCCCCCTTTCCTCCGCAGCACCCGGGCATGCCTGGAAAGATGTTGCCTAAATCAGGAAAGAAGTTGCCGGGGGCATGTAAGGGAAGGTCGCGATCATTCGCTCGGGCGAACGTCGGCGGTGCCTAGACCCACCCGCGAGCGCTGCAGTCGTACCGGTTAGCTGGCTGAAGATCGGCCGCGCCGGAGAAAGTCGGTGATCGTCACTAAAATTGCCGTTTCCGGAGCGTCCCGTTTGTCCGTGTGGATCGGGCAATTTCGGGAAAAGATAACCCGGAACAGGTTTTGGGAAGCCAGTGGCTTTCCCGATCGACCATCCTGATGCGAAACCTTTAACGCCAGGCGGATCGGTTTATGGTGTAATTCTCGGCGACCCGATTTTACATTGTGACCGTCCGCGGAGGTATTCTCCGATCAATGCGTGTTGCCCCCGTAGCGGGGTATCGTCCTGCGGCAATCTGAGCCAACATCGTATTCCAATCGGCCTGGAACCAGTGCTCCGGCCTTTCTTGCGAGATGGCCTGCTCGTCGGACAGGCGGTCGCTGAGGACGGCATCCTCATAGTCGATGAACCGGGTCTCGGTGGTTGAGTAGAAGGCCCGGACGACCGGTTGGGCATCTTCCCGTGTTGCGGGCAACACGCATGCCAGGCGGTTGGACCGCAGTTTCACCAGTTTGCCGGGCGAATAATGCCCCGCGCTCCGCATGAATCGGAACAAGAGGTCGGGATCGAAGTGGCCATCCATCTGCTCCATCTCCGCAGCTGCGGCACTTCCCGATATGCCCTTCCTGTAGGATCGCGTCGAAACCAGGGCATCGTACACGTCGCAGATCGCGGCAACGCGAGCGGCCTTTGAAATGGTGTCGCCGGCATGTCCGAACGGGTAACCGGACCCGTCGATACGCTCATGATGATGAAGGCAGATATCCCTGACGACCGGCGGCAGGTCGGCTTCCTCGGCCAACAGGGTATAGCCCAGTTCCGGATGCCGCCTGACCTCGGCCATCTCCTCCACCGTCAGCGGCCCTTCCTTGTGCAGAATGGCACTGTCGATCGACAGCTTGCCGATATCGTGCATCAGGCCCGCCAGGCCGTAATCGTTGACCTCCTCGGCGGACAGCCCAAGCTCCCTGGCGAACCCTATCATGAGGCCGCTTACCGCAACGGAGTGCATGTAGGTCTCGCTGTCTTTGGACCTGAGGCGGGTGACGGCGTTGAAGGCCGCGCTGTTCAGGTCCAGCGCACGGGCAATATCGTCGACAATATGGAGAGCGTTGGCGATGGATACCGGCTGGCCGGCGCAGCAATCGTCGAACAATTTGGCAACGGCCTTGGCTGAACGATCGGCCACCGCGACCGCACGGGTGCGATCCGCTTTGCCGAAGGCTTTGGGTGCTACGATCCGCTGCATCGGCTTCGAGGGAGGCGGCGGTGGCGCGGGCGACCGCCTGATCGGATCCGCTGATGCGCGTTTGAGGAGGTCGACTACAGCCGGCCGGATCGGCGTGGGTTCCTTTGCCGGCGGAGGCGAAGGCGCTCTAGATGACGTGCCCTTGTCGGTATCGATGATGATCGCGACGCCGCCCTCCCGCACGCGGGCGAGATCTGCCTGCGTGGCAATGACGAACCGAGCGCGCCAAAATGGATGCTTAAGCCACGTACCGTCGAAGCCCTGTACGTACATTCCGATTTGAGCATCGACCGCGTTGATTTTTTCTAGCATTGATGATCCGCCCCGATCAGATGGAACACCGTCAAGCGCAGTGCCAAACAGAACCATTATGGCCTAATCATCAACGATAGATTTAGCTTACCTCTTGAAATGGTTGTTGCCACGCCGAACGTTACCGAACCCAACCAACCGCCGCCTCGAAAATTAGCGAGCTTATGATGCGGCATCTATATGTTATGTGGCTGTTATACTTGGGTTTGCGCGGCGACGACCATCGTCGAGTGGTTCAGGCAGCTTCCGGTAGGCTCGCGTAATGTGTATTGATGCAGGCGAGCGCCATTACCATGACCATTCGATCATCGACGGTGACGATACCCTCCACGACGCGACTGCCGTGCCGTTCGCCAAGCTCGGGAGGGGGCTGCATAGCATCGCGATCTATGGCCACGATGTCGTTTACCCCATCGACGATCATTCCCTGGAGCTGCTCGCCTGTTTGGACGACGATGATGACATGACGTGGAGAAGGTTCGGTACTCCCCCAACCCAGCAGCTGCCGCAGGTCGATCACCGGCAGCACGACACCGCGAAGGTTCACGACACCGCAGATGTGCGCCGGCGTATTAGGCAGCGGGGTCGCTGCCGACCAGGCGCGAATCTCGCGAATGGCCATGACATCGACGCCAAGCACCTGGCCGCCCAGTTCGAAGGTTATGAGTTGCTGCTGGTTCACCGCGCCGTTCCTCAGAACTCGGACCAGCCGGCATCGGCGGCAAGCGCCGTGTTGCCGACGCTCCGAAGGGATGATGTCCGGGCGATCCGTCGGCCAGTCGCTGCAGCCCGATCCTGAAGGTGGTGGACCGGAGAAGAGGGCGGCGATGCCGGGTTGCCGGTGCGGAAACGTGCGATCTGACGGCTGAGCCCATCGGCTTCCCCGGCCAGGCTACGCGCCGCGGCGGTGGCTTCTTCCACCATCGCCGCATTCTGCTGCGTCACGGTGTCCATCTCGTTCACGGCCGTGTTGACCTGATGTAGCCCCGTGGCCTGCTGTTCGGCCGCCGACGCGATGTCCGACACCATCCCGCTGACCCCGCCGATGCTGTCGATGATTTCGGACAGAGCCTGACCCGTCTGGTCCACCAGCCGCACGCCGGCGGCCACCTGTTCGGACGAGGCGGTGATGCGGCTCTTCACATCCTTGGCCGCATCAGCAGACCGTTGCGCCAGCGCCCGCACCTCGGACGCGACCACCGCGAACCCCTTGCCCGCATCGCCTGCACGGGCCGCCTCGACACCGGCGTTCAACGCCAGCAGATTGGTCTGGAAGGCGATGCCGTCGATGACCGAGATGATCTCCGAAATCTCGTTCGAGGTCCGCTCGATACCGCCCATGGCCTCGACGGCTTCGCGAACCACCGCGCCCGAACGCTCAGCGGTCTGACGCATGGTCTTCACCGCAGCGTCGGCATGATTTGCTCGCTCGGCGGTCGATCGCACCGTCGCGGTAATCTCGTCCATCGCTGCCGCGGTTTCTTCGAGACTGGCCGCCTGCTGTTCGGTGCGCTGAGAAAGGTCGTCAGACGCCTGCCGGATATCGGCGGCCCCGCCGTTGATGCCTGACGCGGCGTGCGAGACTTCCACCATCGTCGTCTGCAACGCCTCCGCCGCATGGTTGAAGTCGGTCTTCAGCTTGGCGAACGGACCGGTCAGGTCGACATCGACGCGCGACACGAGATCGCCCTCCGCCAAACCGGACAAGGCTTTGCCGATGCTCTCGACGATCAACGCGGTCTGCTCGGCTTTCGATCGCTCTGCTGCCGCCAATTGGTCACGCAGGCCGACCAATGCCTTCGCTAGTGCGCCGACTTCGTCGGCCCGGTCGCTATCGGGCACGACGACGTCCATCTTACCTGCCGCCAGATCGGAAAGAGCCGCCGTTGCTGTCGATACGGGCCGGGCGATCTGACGGATGAGCAGGAGCAGGATCGCGACCGTGCCCCCCAACGCTACCACCAGCGCGATCATCATGAGCATGCGAGCGCGCCCATAGGTCGTGGCGCTGTCCCTTGCCGCTTCACGACCCATTTGTGCCTGAAGGTCAGACAGGTCGTCTGCTGTCTTGGCCATCTCGTCGAACTTCGCCATCATCGGGCCGTCGAGCAGGGCTCCTGCCTCCACGTTCTGGTTCTGGCGGGATAGCGCCATCAACCGGGTGTCCAGTTCCAGATAGCCGGGCCAGCGATTGTCGATCATCGCCAGCATGGTCTTGGCCTGAGGCACCGTCGTGAGTTGCTTAAGCTTCTCCAGCCTTGCGCTGACGATCTCGCGTGCGGCGTTCTTGCGCGCCGCGACCATGTCCATGACTGCAGGATCAGTCGAAAGCACATGGGCTCCCTCCGCTGCACGGAATTTGGCGATGGCCGTCGCTAGATCATCTGCGAGCGCAACCTTCTCCATGCGATTAAAGGCGATATCAGATGCCTTGGCGTTCATCTCGCTCATCTGCCAAGCGGCAAAAAAGACGAGGCCGATCAGGACGAGACTGAGCGTGCCGAAGGCAGCGAGCAGCTTGGTCGATATGCGTATGTTCTTCATGGCTGAATGCCCCCACTCGGCAAATTAAGCCATATCATATGCGGCAGTGGTGAAGATTGAGTTTCTTAAATGCTGCAAGACACCGACTGGGTGTTTCCGTCAATATGAGCCGTGCCAAGGATATATGTCGTCTACCGTAGGCATTGCTACCTGTTACCTCGCAAGATGATCGGCGAGGCGTTAGGGAAGGACTGAAGCGAAGCACGGCTCAGTCCCCTGGCGGCGTCGTTTGCCGACGCCGTTATGACCACAAAGCTGTCTCAACTCGTATGTAATAATACTTATTCTCTACCCTGAGCGACGCAGCTAGATCTGGCGCGCGACCGGGGAATGGATACTGGCTGATGGCGACATGCACTGGCTATTGTGCTCGCGAGGTTTCTATCGACACTGAGGACCCCTTTGGCGGCCTGCTTGAGGCGCTTGGAAAGGCACTTGCCTTGGCCGATCTCGTCGACGTCGGCCTCGTAGCAATCCATATTTTGGATGCGATCCATGCGGCTGAACGACACGGGTTTTCGAAAGCACAACAAGGCTTAGCGAGCGATGTCGTTGCCGCGGTGACAACACAGACGAGCGGCAAATTTCACTGAACGTGGAGTGTGGGATTATACTGTCCACACACTTCTGCGATAAACGCAATCCGCAAAGCTTGAGGGAGCGACTCTGCGTTAAGTTTTCCCATGATGTTAGATCGATGTATGTCGACCGTGCGTGGCGAGATAGCTAGATGTTTGCCTATTTCTTTGCTCGAGAAGCCCCGTGTCAAATTCGCCAGCACCTCCCTTTCGCGATCCGTCAGAAGCTCCAGCACCGCCTGCACACGTTTCAATGTTGCTTTACGGCGTTGGCTCTTGTGCAGTCGCTGACATGCTGTTGCCAATGCGGTCTGCAGGCGCATCGGGTCCGCTGGCTGGAGGATGACATCAACTGCGCCCAAGCGCATGAATGCCACCGCGTCTTCGAGACTACATCGTGCCGCGACGACGATTACCGGCATGCCGAGCTCGGAGCTACCAAGGCTGACCAGAAGCTCGCGAACGAGCGCGGCATTTACGGTCGCTTCGACAATCACACAGCCCTGCGGCGCCCGATCGATCACGGCCTGGAAATGACGCGCAGAAGGCCAGATATTGACAGTATAGTCGGGCCTGAGCAGACCTTCCATCTCGGACGATCCATCCTCTTCCTCGATCAGGTGGATCGTCAACGGACGAGGAGGCGGACACTTGGACGACTCTGCAGTCGAGCCATGACAACGGGGGGTCATACGTGATCTTTCCGCAACCGGGTGAACTCGCCTCTTGATCGGATCCGCTGGGCCTGAACTAGCCAAATTAATTAGTCAATTTCAAACAGAAAAATGCGGCCGGCGGGGCGAGGGGCGGTAGGCGCACCAGGCAAGTCCGTTATGTACACGACTGGTTGTTTCAGTTGCCCTGGCGGATGCTACGGAGCCAACCAACGCCGTAAGGCATAGCTGAAGGATCGGTGATCGAGCCCAAGCCCACGCTCTTGAGCGTTCGAGTATTCCACCATACCGCCCCTGCAACGATCATGAGGCAGTTTGGCCTCACTTTACGTCGCCGCTCAGTTGGCACGGTTTGCGAAGACGTCCTTGAACACGGGCAGCGCCGACATCGCGCTCGGCCAGCCGGTATAGAAGGCGAGCTGCGTCACGACTTCCGCCGCCTGGTCGCGGGTCAGGCCGTTGTCCATCGCGCGAGCAAGATGGAAGGTGATTTGCTGCACATGGCCCGTCGCGATCAACGCGGCGACGGTGACGAGGCTGCGATCGCGCGGCGCGAGGTCGGGGCGAAGCCAAAGGTCGAGGAAGAGATAGTCGGTGGTATATTCTACCAGTTCAGGCGCGACGTCGCCGAACTGCTCGCCGACGGTCTGCCTGCGCTTCGCTTCGTCATCCTCGTCGAGCGGCAGCGGGTCGGGCTGCTCAGCCGGCAGCTGATCGCTGCCGATCCCTTGCTCGGCGAACACCGCCGCGATCGGCACGGTAGCAGCCAGCGCCTTCGCCCAGCCGGCATAATACGCAAGGTGCAGCACGATCTCGCTCAGCTCGGCGGGGGTTACGCCGCTTCGCATCGCCTTGTCGGTATAGGTGCCAATCGGTCCCGTCTGCCCACTCGCGATCAGTGCCGCGATCGCGACCAGGCTGCGGTCGCGCGCATCGAGCGCTGGCCTGTTCCACAACTTGTTCACGACGCGGTCTTGTGTGTGCGCCTCCAGCGCAGGCGACACGGCGCGGACGTGTTCGGAATTAGCCGCACGGGCGGTGGCGGGTGTGTCGGTCATGTGTGGCGCTCCTGCAATCGAACCATGACGAACGATATAGTTTCGGCGCCACCTCAGCTTAGACGCTATTCCGTGTACGTCGTGATGAGGAATTCTCATCCTCAAAGGCCGAGTGGACGTATCTCACGTAGCAGGTCGATCAGCAGGCGAAGCCCGGCGGGCAGTTGTCGCCGGCTCGAATAATAGACGTGGAAGCCAGGCCCGGTGACCGCCCAATCCTCCAGCACCAATCGCAGTGCCCCACGTTCGACGTCAGGCGCGAAGACGTGCTCGAGGCCATAGGTCAGCCCGGCCCCCGCGATCGCCATCGCCAGCGTCGCCTTGCTCTCGTCGGCCGTAATCCTACCTGGCACCGCCATGTCGAACTCACCACCGGGGCCGGCGAACTCCCAGCGGTAGATGCGGTCGTCGCCCAGCCGGACACCGAGACAGCGGTGCCGCGTCAGCTCGTCAGGATGCTTAGGCGTCCCGAACCGGTCGAGATAGGCTGGCGACGCCGCAACGACCCAGAGCAGGTCGGCCGACACGCGCTGCGCGATCATGTCCTCCGGCACCGTACCACCGTAGCGAATCCCGGCGTCAAAGCCGTCTGCGGTCACGTCGCTCATCCGGTTGCTCGAAACGACGTCGACCTCGATGTCCGGATAGCGGTCGGCGAGTACGGCTAGAACCGGGCCGAGCAGCAGGGTCGCCGCGTCGGCGACGACGTTCAGGCGGATGCGCCCGGCAGGTGCGTCACGGAAGCGGTTGAGCGCCTCCACCGCTTCGCCGATCGCGACGAACGGCTGTTCCAGTGACGCATAAAGCTGCTCGCCGGCCGCGCTCAACGTCACCGAGCGATTGGTGCGGTTAACGAGCCGAACGCCCAGTCGCTGCTCCAGGCCCTTGAGCGCATGGCTGATGGCGGATGCGGTGACGCCAAGGTCCAGTCCGGCGCGGCGGAAGCTGCGTTGGCGGGCGATCGCCAAAAAGTAGGCGAAGTCGGCAAGATCGGCACGCCTGATCTGCATCTGAAGGTCGCCCCCCTATTAATGGCTCAAAATGTTCATCGGAGCGATGAATTAGATTTGATGATAGGCTTGGTGAGTCTGCGCGTTCAAGGCCGGAAGAGGTAGATGATGACGATGCTCAAGCGCGCAGGTTCGCAGCCCTCCCGACAAGGGACGGCAGACAACTTCACCGGCACGGTCCGGATAGATCCGCTCAACGCCCCGCCCGAGCCTGCGCGCGCATCATGCGCAGCGGTGACGTTCGAACCGGGCGCGCGCAGCCACTGGCATACCCATCCGCTGGGACAGACGCTAATCGTCACCGCCGGCTGCGGTTGGACGCAGTGCGAGGGAGAGCACATCGTGGAGATCCGTGCCGGCGACGTGATCTGGTGCCCGCCGGGTCACAAGCATTGGCACGGCGCCACGCCGACTACCGCGATGACCCACATCGCCATTCAGGAAGCGCTCGACGGGCGCAACGTCGACTGGCTGGAGCCGGTCAACGACGTTGAGTATCGCACTGGCCCGCCGGGTCCTTGAGGCGACAGTGTCGATGAGAGTTGTTCAACGTCCCATGAAAGGCGACGATCAGTCTATCGCGCCTAGGTCGATTAGAGCGCCAAGTGGAGCGACAAGATCTGATGGTCGCCGCAGTGCAGATTTTGATGGTCAGAGGTCTAACAGGATGGACGTGCCATATGCCGTATCGCGGCGAGGTGTGCTGGTGAGTGGGGCGGCGTCGGTCGCCGTAGCCGCAGCCGCAGCGGGGAACCGCCGGGGCGACCGCGACCGCGACCGCGACCGCAACGCGGCGACATAGTGTGCGGTTCACCGTCAACGGCACGCGTCGGATGCTCGATCTCGATCCCCGCACGACGTTGCTCGACGCGCTGCGCGAGCATCTCCATCTCACCGGTACGAAGAAGGGCTGCGATCACGGCCAGTGCGGCGCCTGCACCGTGCTGGTCGACGGCGTCCGGATCAACTCATGCCTCAGCTTTGCGGTGATGCACGATGGCGATGAGGTCACGACGATCGAGGGGCTTGGCACGCCCGACCGGCTGCACCCGATGCAGACGGCATTCGCCAAGCATGACGGCTTTCAGTGCGGCTATTGCACGCCTGGACAAATCTGCTCGGCGGTTGCGATGCTGGGCGAGATCGAGCGTGGCGTGCCGAGCGCGGTACAGGGCGACGTCGCGGCAAAGCCGCAGGGCAGCAACGTCGAACTGCGCGAGCGGATGAGCGGAAATATCTGTCGTTGCGGCGCTTATTCGAACATTGCCGAGGCAATCGCCGCAGTGGCGGGAGAGCACGCATGAGGAACTTCACCTATGTCCGTGCGAAGACGCCCGCAGCGGCCGCGGCCGAGGTTGCTCGTATCGAGGGCGCCAAGTTCATTGCCGGCGGCACCAACCTGATCGACCTGATGAAACTCGAGGTCGAGACGCCGACGCATCTCGTCGACGTTCAGGATCTTGGTCTCGACAAGATCGAGGCGACCCCGGAAGGCGGTCTCAGGATCGGCGCGCTGGTCAGCAACACCCACCTTGCCACCGACGAGCGGGTCCGCCGCAATTATGCTGTATTGACGCGCGCGATCGTCGCGGGGGCGTCAGGCCAGTTGCGGAACAAAGCGACCACCGGCGGCAACCTGCTTCAGCGCACCCGCTGCTCCTATTTCTACGACACTAACATGCCATGCAACAAGCGAGCGCCGGGCACCGGCTGCGCTGCGATCGGCGGCTATTCACGCCAGCTCGGCGTGATCGGCGTCAGTGACAAGTGCATCGCCACCTTCCCCGGCGACATGGCGGTGGCGATGCGCGTGCTGGACGCGGTGATCGAGACAGTGAAACCGGACGGTGCGACGCGGTCAATCCCGATCGCCGGCTTACACCGCCAGTGGGGTGACCATCCCGAACGCGACACGACGCTGGAGCCCGGCGAACTCATCACTGCTGTCGTGCTGCCGCGCCCGCTCGGCGGGCGCCATTTCTACGAGAAGGTTCGCGACCGCGCGTCCTATGCCTATGCTCTGGTATCGGTGGCGGCGGTGATCCAGCCGGACGGCACCGGCCGCGTCGCCTTCGGCGGTCTCGCGCCCAAGCCGTGGCGTGTCGAGGCGGCCGAGCGTCTGCTGCCACAAGGCGCCGCGGCGGTAACGGAGGTGGCGTTTGCCGGCGCGACGCCGACTCGGGACAACGCATTCAAGCTCGCGCTGGCGACCCGAACGTTAGCCGGTGTCATGGCGGAGGCACGGGCATGATCTTCGACACGCCGGCGGGGTCAAACCCCACCGATCGCATGAAGGTGCTTGGCAAGCCGCTCGATCGCTACGAAGCGGACCTCAAGACCACCGGCACCGCGACCTATGCCTATGAGTGGAAAGACGTTGCCCCCGGCTTCGCCTATGGCTGGATCCTGGGAGCCGCCATCGCCAAGGGGCGGATCGTTTCGATCGACACGTCCGCTGCGGAGCGGGCTTCGGGCGTGGTCGGTGTGGTCACTTATCTGAACGCGGGCAAGCCCGGCGTCGGCAAGTTCTACGTCCAGAAGATGCTCGCCGCGCCCGAAGTGGAGCATTACCATCAGCCTGTCGCGGTCGTCGTCGCCGAGACGTTCGAACAGGCACGCGCGGCCGCGGGACTGATCCGCGTGCGCTACGACCGGGCCGAAGGCCGTTACGATCTCGATGTGCAGGCGAAGGACGCGCCGGTGCCCCCCGACGGCGAGTTCGGTGGCCCGAACGAGAAGGCGGTTGGCGACTTCGCCAATGCGTTCGCCGCAGCTCCGGTCAAGGTCGACGAGACCTATGTTGTCCCCGACCAAGCGCATTGCATGATGGAGCCGCACGCGACCATCGCGTCATGGCAGGGCGATCATGTCACCTGCTGGACATCGATCCAGCAGATGAACTGGGGCACGCGCGATCTCGGCGCGATCCTCGGCATCCCGCGCGAGAATGTCCACCTGATCTCGCCCTATATCGGTGGCGGCTTCGGAGGGAAGGGCACCGTGCAGGCCGATCTCGCCCTTGCCGCGATCGCGGCGCGGGTCGTCAAGCGCCCGGTCAAGATCGCGCTGCAGCGCACGCTGATGTTCAACACGACGATCCACCGGCCCAAGACCATTCAGCGGGTCCAGCTCGGCGCTAACCGTGATGGCCGCCTCACCGCGATCGCGCATGACAGCGTCAACGGAAATCTGCCCGGCGGCCGGACCGAGCCCTGCGTCGCCTCGACGCGCACCTTCTATGCCGGTGCCAACCGGCTGACGCGGATGCGGCTCGCTGTCCTCGATCTCGCCGAAGGCAACGCGATGCGTGCGCCGGGCGAGGCGCCGGGGCTGATGGCACTTGAAGTGGCGATGGATGAGCTCGCCGAGAAGCTGGGCATGGACCCGGTCGAGTTGCGCGTCGTCAACGACACGAAGGTTGATCCCGAGGACCCATCCAAGCCATTTTCGACACGCGCCTTCGTGCAGTGCGTGCGAGAAGGCGCGGAGCGCTTCGGCTGGAGCAAGCGCAACGCCAAACCGGGCGCGACGCGCGACGGACGCTGGCTGATCGGCCATGGCATGGCGGGCGCGATCCGCGCAGGCAAGATCGCCAAGGCCGGCGCAAGGGCGCGACTGGAGCGCGACGGCACGATCGTGATCGAGACCGACATGACCGACATTGGCACCGGCAGCTATACCGTCGTTCAGCAGACGGCGGCCGAGATGATGGGCGTCGAGCCGGACCGGATTGTAGTACGGATGGGCGACTCTTCCTTCCCGGAGACGCCAGGATCGGGCGGTCAGCAGGGTGCGCCATCGGTGACGGCGGGGGTCTACGCCGCCTGCACGAATCTGCGCGACGCCATCGCCAGCAAGCTTGGCTTCAACACCGCCGACGTGGCGTTCGCCGACGGTCATGTTCGCTCGGGCAACCGTTCGATCGCCTTGTCGGATGCGGCCGGAAACGGGCCGATCGAGGTCGAGGGCGAAATAACCTTCGAGAAGCTGGCCGATAAATACCAGCAGCAGACCTTCGGAGCACACTTCGTCGAAGTCGCGGTCGACGCCTACACCGGCGTCGTTAGGGTGCGGCGGATGCTTGCGGTTTGCGCGGCGGGGCGCATCCTCAACGCCAAGACTGCGCGCAGCCAGGTGATCGGCGGGATGACGATGGGCTTGGGCGCGGCGCTGACCGAGGAGATGGTGGTTGACCAACGGTTCGGCTTCTTCGTCAACCACGATCTGGCGGGCTACGAGGTGCCGGTGCACCTCGACGTGCCGCATCTCGAGGCATTTTTTATTGACGAGCTCGATCCGACCATCTCGCCGGTCAAGGCCAAGGGCGTCGGAGAGCTAGGCCTGACCGGCGTGGCGCCCGCGATCGCGAACGCGGTCTACAACGCCACTGGGGTTCGGGTGCGCGAGTATCCATTGACGCTCGAAAAGCATCTCGACCGGCTGCCACCGGTCGGTTAGCTACTAACGAAAATGGCACTCCCAGAGCCAACTCGTTGCTCAACGACGTCCTTGGGCCGGCGGATGGAAGGTAGGAGAGAGGGAGACTGCTTCCGGGAAGTCCAACGGGCGAGCAGGTCAATGCGTCACGTATCGATAGTCAAAAACGGTTTTGTATTGCCACAGCAATTCGTAACCGATCGCCAACACGTCCGTATGTCGCTCGACTCGCGGACGAGACAGATCGAGAAAGTCTGCCCATTGCTAAAATGCCCATGCCGATATTCCTGCCGCCTTGGACCGGCACCCGGTGATCGTTGACGGTAAGAGGTCGGCCGTCAATCAGAGCGCACACCGGCTTTCGGGCACCTCCGGCACGCGTTCCCACTGATAGGCGTCGACCACTTCGCCGCGCGGCAGGTAGGATAGGTCGAACGTGCGACCATCTCGCTGAATGCGGAGGCTCAACCGTTCGGTCTGCTCGCCCTGGATGCCGTCCTGAGGCACCGGCACGACAATCTCATCGCCGTCTCGAAGGCCGCTGCGGGCGGCGTTGCTGCCTGCGACCAGCCCGCGCACGATGCGACGGGGTTCGGCAAGCACCGCCGGATCGAAGCCGACCTCGTAGCGGCGCAGCTTGGCGGTGGTTCGACGGAAGCAGGGACCGAAGGCATCGGACGGCGGGACGGGTATTCGCCCAGCGAGGAACGCGCGAAAATCCGCGACAGCGGTCTCGCCGAGTTCGCGCTTTAAGGCCCCTTCCCAATCGGTCAGCGTGTTCGCATGGCCCGCTTGCTCTGCCGCGAGCATTTCGAGCAGCACGTCTTGCAACGAGCGCTTACCGCCCGACTTCTTGCGGATAGCTGCGTCCACGCCTGCGAGATACAGCATCCCCCGATCGTAAGGCAGCGTGCGTATACGGGTGTCGGCCCAGAAGCGTTTCGCGATCTCGCCGTTCGGCTGCGATGCCATGATGCTGGTGTAATAGCGGCCCGCAAAGAAGTTCAGATCCTTGAGAAACGCAGCCGACGTGACCATACCGAAGCGTAGCGGCAGCCGGTTCTGGTACAGGACTGCCGAGCCTTCCGAGAACCATGACGTCTCGAGCCCGCCCGGCACCGGGATATGCGGCTGGAACGTGTGAAACATTTCATGCGCAAGCGTGAATTTGAGATGATCCACGTCGGCGCCGATCCCCTTGCCGAACGTGGCGACGAAGGAGCGATACATCGCAACGCCACCGCCGGCGTTGATCGAATTGTAGCGCAGGAAAACGGCGTAGGATGAAACATCGGGGGGCCGGAACAGGCTTACGTAGTGGCGATACAGCGTTCTGGTCCAGGCGAGCAGCGGCGCCGCGGCGAACGACGGATTTCCCTGCCATGCGCCAAAAAAGCCGCTGCGGGGTACGCTGTCGGGAAGGACGCCGACCTCGCCGGCCATGAAGAACAGCGAGCCCATTTCGTCGCCGGTCAGCGGCATCGAGGACGCGACATTGCCAATCCCGAGACTGCTGACCCCGACCGAGCCCGCCGGCAACGCCGACAGGTTCCAGCGCACCACGAACCGGTATGAGCGGTCGCCCTTGGGATGAAGGAGGAAAATCGCGCTCTGTCCAGAAAAGGCCGCACTATCGGCCATGAAGCTGACCGGCGGGGCTGGTCCCCGGGCAGGCCTAACAGCATTCGCCGGTACGGTGTAAGTCGCGGTCAGCCGACCTGTCGTGCTGCGTCCGGTTATCCAGTCGCGTCGGGGGCCGGCCGTGTCCACATCAACCGATGCAGCCGACTGCGTCCGGTCGTGCGTGGTCATCGGGACGGCGCCCCTCGCGTCGGAAACCAGGACTGGCCCAATAACCGTCGCGAACGTGTCGACGTTAGCGGACACGAACGGCAGCTCGAACAGCGTTCGCCCGGCCGCGACAGGGCCGGGGTCGAAATCGACGCGAACATCGACTTTCCTGATAATCGACTTACCGTCTTCGGGCTGCGGCGACAGGGTCACGGTAAAATCCTGCACTGGGCCTGCCGCCGGGGGCGGCGACGTCGCACCAAGAAGAGCTGGCAGGCCCGCAGCCAAGAAACATGATCTTTTCATGGACATCTCGATCAAACGTAATCGCTGCTTCGACCTGGCGCTAGTCGAATGGGAGGTCGACGACGCCACGGCACGGAGTAGCTTGGGGGGCGCCTACCGCCCCGGTGTTAGGTTTTGCGCTTACGATCATGATGCCGTCGTCGTGGAGAGCGATAGTTTGGTAGCTATGCCCCAGCAAAGACGTCAAACAATTCCAGGTTAACGCTGCGCTTTGATATAGTCGATGAACGCTCGCAGCGCTGGCGGAACGAGACGACCCCCGGAATAGTAAAGGAACGGGCCGGAGAAGGGCTGCCACCAATCCATTAGTACCGGCTCAAGGCGGCCGGCTTCGATATATGGTTGCAGCCAATCTTCGAACAGGTGAATGATGCCGATGCCAGCGAGAGCGGCTTCGACGCCGAGGTCCGAGGCTCCGCCGACCCGCACGATCAGGCGGCTTTTCGGCTCGACGCGGAGCAATTCGCCTTCGCGTTCAAACTCCCATGGGCTCGCCATCGAGCCTGTGACGTACCTGCCGACGATGCAGGCATGGTTCAACAGATCGCGCGGATGTTTAGGGCGGCCATGGCGATCGAGATATGCCGGCGCGGCGGCAGTCGCAAAGCGCTGAATGCGGGGACCGATCGGAACGGCGATCATGTCCTGTTCGAGCTTCTCCTCGTAGCGGATGCCTGCGTCGCTGCCCGAGGCAAGGACATCGACGAGATGGTCCTCTGCATCGATCTCCACGCGGATGTCGGGATAGGTTTCCATGAAGCCGGGCAGGATCGAGGGCAGCGTCAGCCGGGCCGCGCTGACCGGTACGTTGAGACGCAGCGTTCCCGATGGGCGGTCCTTCAACCGATCGATGAGTTCGAGCGCCGCTTCGACCTCGCTGAGCGCGGGGCCGAGCCGTGCCATCAAGAGCTCGCCGGTCTCGGTCGGAGTGACGCTGCGCGTCGTGCGATGGAGTAACCTGACACCGAGGCGTGTCTCCAGCCGCTTGACGGCCTCGCTCAAGGTCGAAGCGCTGCCATCAGCCGTTCGGGCAGCGTCGCGAAAGCCCCCGGCACGCGCGACCGCGACGAAGGCGTTGAGGTCCCCGAGATCTGCCTTCATTGTTCGGCTTTCCGTACAGGCCGTTCGAGTTTCTGGCATTAATCCCGCCAATCGTAGTCGCTATCTTCCTCGTCAGCAAGGCAACACGATTTCGATTCTGGCTTGGGAGAAAAGCGGTGCATGCAAACGGAGTTATTGGCGGAAACGCAGGTCAATTCATTTTGGGCGACCGCCAGGTCAATCGCATCGGGTACGGTGCGATGCAACTCGCCGGTCCCGGCGTATTCGGCCCTCCGCGCAACCATGATGCAGCCTTGTCGGTGCTGCGCGAGGCTGTTTCGGCCGGGGTCAACCACATCGACACGAGCGACTTTTACGGCCCCTATGTCGTCAATAAGCTGATCCATGAGGCTCTGGCCCCTTATCCCGGCGATCTGGTGATCGTCACCAAGGTCGGCGCGCTGCGCGGCGACGACGGATCGTGGAACCCAGCGCTTGCGCCCGACCAACTTCGGGCTGCGGTGGAAAGCAATCTCAAGAACCTCGGGCTCGACCGGATGGAGGTGGTCAACCTGCGCATCCACCCCGACCATGGGGCTATCGACGACTTCTCGATCGACAAAAGCTTCGGCGCACTAGCTGCTATGCAGCGCGAGGGCCTGATCCGGCATCTTGGTATCAGCGGAGCGAATGCCGATCAGATCAAAGAGGCGAGAAGTATCGCACCGGTGGTCTGCGTTCAGAACGAATATAATCTGGCGCGGCGCGACGATGACGCGCTGATCGATAGCCTGGCGGCGGATGGCATCGCCTATGTTCCATTTTTCCCACTCGGCGGCTTCAATCCGTTGCAGTCGGCCAGCCTCTCAGCTGTGGCGACCCGTCTCGAAGCGACCCCGATGCAGGTCGCGCTCGCGTGGTTGCTGCAACGTTCGCCGAATATTCTGCTCATCTCGGGCACATCGTCGGTTGCCCATCTGAAGGAAAATCTGGCCGTCGGCGCCTTGGACCTGCCGGAAGATGCCGTTGCTGAACTCGATGCGATCGGAGCGACGAAGTCCTGATAACGGTCTGGCGGCTCGGCCAATCACTCCCGCGGTCAGGCATCGATCGCATCTCATGAACGCGCTCGCTATCTCAATCGAAGGACGGGGTTATGACGGATACGAAACCGCAGGACGCTCACAAGAACTTCGAGGACGCCTATCATTCTGGCGAAATCGACGCCCTCCTGGCACTCTACACGCCGGACGCCCGGCTCGTGACGGAGGGGGGCGCAGTGGTAACCGGCCATGAAGCCATCCGGGGCGAGCTCGAGGGCTTCTTCGCGATCAAGGGTCGGATGATTGTGAATACCGTCGCGGCTGTAGAGGCGGGGGATATCGCGATGTTGCGCGCGGATTGGAGCCTGGATGGCACTGGGCCGGATGGGCAACCCGTCTCAATACGTGGGAAGACTGCCGAGGTCGTTCAACGGCAGCCCGACGGGCGGTGGCTGTATCTCATCGATAACCCGCATGGTTCCGAATAACGCTCGTTGACGGGATCCCGCGACATGCAAACGAAAATCTCTCAGATGATCGGATCGGGGCTTACGGGGCTTTTGTCAGCAGGCGCTCGAACGATCGGCATAGGCAAGGATAAGGGCATGAAAGAGATCTATCCGGATCTTTGGCAGACCGAGGCCGAACATCCATTCTTTGGCGTGACCTCCCACGCCTATCTGCTCTTGCACGACGGCGGCAACGTCCTGTTCTACAGCTCGGGCAAGAGCGAGGATTACGCAAAGATCGAGGCGCTGGGCGGAATAGCGTTTCAATACCTCAGCCATCGCGACGAAGCCGGCGCACCTCTGAAGGAGATCAAGGCCAGATTCGGGTCGAAGCTCGCCTGCCACCGTCGCGAGGAAGCGGCGATCGCGCGATACGCGCCGGTCGACGAACTTTTTGATGAGCGCGAGACCAAGTTCGGCAATATAGAAATTATTCCGACGCCTGGTCACACCGATGGCAGCGTGTGCTTCTTCGTGCGGTCACCGACCGGCAAGAACTATCTCTTTACCGGCGACACCATCTACATGAATCACGGCAAGTGGGAGGTGCGGATCAACCGATCGGATGGCGGCTCACGGAGCAATATTCGCGACAGTCTACTGCTCCTGCGCGATGTTGGACCGGCGGTCGTGATATCGAGCGCTTCCCAGGGATCGTCTGCTTACAAGGAGGTCACCGGCGCCGAATGGGCATCGATTATCGATGAGGTCCTGCGCGATCTTTGACTGATTGGTTCGCCTGGCGATGTTCGATACTTGGGCGTCGAGTCGTCATGATGCCGAGGGGGCACCGAGGGCTGGGCAAAGGTTGACGGACACCCCGGCAGTCGTTTGCGCCTACGGGTTTGATGGCTTCTCGCTACCGCCCAGTCTCGCGCTATAGGCAGCGGCCAGCGCTGCATGGGCAGCAGCTGCCGCAGGATTGCTTGCTTCGGCTGCCAGCTTCCGCTCGGCTTCGGCTCTCCGGGCGTAATAGGCCCGCGCTTCCGGATCCGTCACCTCGAGGTTTCTCCGTTCAATGGCGCGGGTGGCTGTTCGGGATGATCCGGCGCCGAGCGCGGATCCCAGCCGCCGCCAAGGGTTCGATACAGATTGACCAGATCAGCGAAGAGCTGGCCCTGCGTCTGAGTGAGTTGATCCTGCGCCTGCAAGGCGGTCGACTCCGCCTGCAGCGTTGCCGTCAGATCACTGAGGCCCCCGGCATATTGCGCACGGTTCAGCGTCGCCGCACGTCGGGCATCGACATAGCCGGCGCGCAGGACGACGAGCTGGCGCTGGTCGGAGCCATAGCGGGTCAGCGCGTCCGCAGTCTGGCTGAAGGCTTGTAGAACCGCCTGACGATAGGCGATCCTGGCTTGCACGGATCGTTCCTCGGTCTGCCGTTTCGCCGCCTCCCGGCGACCGCCATCGAACACGGTTCCGGCTACCGTGGCACCACCGAACAATGTGCGACTGCTCCACTTCACCAGATTGCTCAACGCTGACGACGCCAGGGACGTAAGGCCGGTGAGCTGGATGCGTGGATAAAGCTGCGCGGTTGCCTGATCGACATCGGACACCGAGGCTGCAAGGTTTCGTTCGGCTTGTCGGATATCGGGTCGCCGCTCGAGCACGGTCGAGGGCAAACCGATCGGTACACGCGGCGGCACCTGCGGCAACCCAGCGAGCGGATCAACGCCGGGTGCAAGTTCCGCCGTCAGTGTGTCTGGTGAGACTGCAAGAAGCAGTTCGATCTGGTGGAGCCGTGCCGCGACCTCCGCCTGTGCCGGCGGGATCTGTGCCTGGATCAGCGCGAGTTGGCTGCGCTGGCGTGTGGTATCGACTTCGTTGACCAACCCGCCGCGCGCCCGAGCTGCGAGGATGGCGAGCAGATCCGCTTGCGAGCGGGCGTTGGCGGACAGCACGGCGACCCGCGCCTGCCCCGTTCGCAGCATGAAATAGGCTTGCGCCACTTCCGAGGCGACCGTCACCTCTGTATCGCGCGCCGACCAAAGTTGCGCCTCGCGGCGTTCACGTGCTGCTCGTGCGGCCGAACGGTCCGCGCCGAAGAGGTCGATCGAATAGCTGCCCTGAAGCCCGAGCAGGAACACGTCGGTCTCGATCGCCCCGCTGCTGGAAGAGCCGCCAGATGAGCTTGACCCCGATCCGCTCGCGCCGCCACCTGAGCTGATGCCGCTCGGCACGACGTTCTGGCTTAGCCGGAGATGGTCGTATCCGGCATTCCCGGCTATCGTCGGCAGCAGCGCCGCGCGCGCCTGATCCACGGCCGCACGGGCTTCACGCACTCGGGATGCGGCGGTCTGCCGATCGAGGTTCTGCGCGCGCGCCCTCGCGATCAAATCGTCGAGCTTTGCGTCGCCGAACTGCGCCCACCAGTTCGTCAGGTCGACCGGCTCCTCCGTGACCGCGGAAAGCGGCGTCGCGACCCGAGGCGCGTCGGTAGCGGCCAGGCTTTCGGGAGCCGCTGGCGGTTCGGGTTTGTAGTGCGGGCCGACGGTACACCCCGTCAGCAACAAGGTAACGTAGGGAAGGACAAGACGCTTCATGCCGGTGCCTGACCGGGTTCTACCCGTTTCATGAGGAACAGGAGCGGCGTCACCGCCGCGATTGCGACCGCCAGCACCCAAAAGATATCGATGAAGGCCAAGGCTTGCGCCTGTGTGCGCACGGACCGATAGATTTGTCCCAACGCGCCGTTGGAGGCGGCCGCGCCCTGCCCGGCCAGCGCGCGTTGCGCGCTGTCGGTGAAGGAACGCAGTGCCCAACTGCCACGCGACAGCGACTCGACGATCCGGTCCTGGTGGAATTGCGAGCGCTGCTCGAGCATCGTCTGCGCGGTCGCGATCGCGATCGACCCGCCCAGATTGCGGGCAAGATTGAGCTGCGCAGACGCTTCAGGCACCCGGTCTGCAGGTACGTCCGCATAGGCCGCTGTGTTGATGGGGATAAACAGAAACGGAAGGCCGACCGCGATGGTAGTGCGCGCCAACGCCACCCAGACGAAGCTGATTTCGGCGTTGATGCCGGTGAAATAGAACAGCCCCAAGGCCTCCGATGCGAGGCCGAACATCATCAGATACCTCGGCTGCACATGGTTGGTGAGGAAGCCTGCCACCGGCAGTGCGAAGATGGTGACGATCCCGCCAAGCGTCATGGCAAGTCCCGCGGTGGTCGCGGTGTAGCCCATCACCTGCTGGAGATATTGGGGGATCACCTGCGTCGGTCCGAACACTGCGACACCGGTGGCGATCATGGCGAGGATGCTCACCCCATAGGATCTCCGGGCAAGGAGCTTCACGTCGAACACCGGGTCCTTGCGGAACCACTCCCACGCGAACAGCAGAACGGCCGATACGCCCGCCACGATAGCCAGCGTGGTAATGAGGCCGCTGTCGAACCAGTCTTCGCGCTGGCCGCGATCGATCACATATTCCTGGCATCCGAGCCACAGCACCAGCAGCACGATGCCGGGGCCGTCGATCCGGACGCCCCCCTTGAGCCGCCGTCGCCGCTCTTCTTCGAGCTTGGGGGGGTCGATGACAAAATGGCCGACCAGGAACAGCGACAGGATGCCGACCGGCACATTGATGAGGAACACCCAATGCCAGCTCGCGGTGTCCGTGATCCAGCCGCCCAGCGACGGTCCGAGCACCGGTGCGGCGATCACGACCAGCCCGTAAAGCGCGAAGGCGCCGGCACGTTTTTCCGGTGGGAAGGTCTCGGTGATGATCGATTGCTCGGATGGCGCAAGACCGCCTCCACCCAGACCCTGAAGGATGCGGGCCAGCACCAGGAACGTCAGATTGCTGGACAGGCCGCACAGCATCGAGCTGGCCGTAAACAGCACCACCGAGGCCATGTAGAACCGCTTGCGGCCAACGATGTTGGAGAGCCACCCCGAGATCGGGATCGAGATCGCATTGGCGATGAGGTAGCTGGTCAGCACCCAGGTCGTCTCGTCATACGAGGCGGACACGGAGCCGGCGATGTGGTCGAGCGTGACGTTCGCGATAGAGGTGTCCAGCACCTCCATGAAGGTGGCAATCGAAACGATGCCGACGATGAGCCACGGCGAATGCTTGCCCGCAGCGGAGCGCTCGGGCGTCCACTTCTCCCCCGATGATGAGCCACCCGCCATCAATCGATCCGGACGCTGGGGGTAACCGACATGCCCGGCCCGAGGGGGAAGCGCACGGCGTCGACGTGGTCGAGCACGATCTTGACCGGAACGCGCTGGACGACCTTGACGAAATTCCCGGTCGCGTTCTGCGGCGGGAGAACCTGGAACGACTGGCCGGCTCCGCGCTGGATCGAGTCCACATGGCCCTGGAACTCCACGTCGGGATAGGCATCGACCTTTACCTTGACGTGCTGTCCCACCCGGATGTGAGTGAGCTGGGTTTCCTTGTAATTGGCGGTCACCCACAGACGATCGGGAACGACCGCCATCAATTCCTGGCCGGCCTGCGCATAGTTGCCCAGGGCCACGGTGCGGTTGCTGATGTGCCCGTCCACCGGTGCCACCACGCGGGCATAGCCGATCTGGACGTTCGCCTGCGCGATCTGAGCCTCCGCCGTCTTGAGCTGCGCGAGCGCCGCGCCGATCTGGGTCTGGTTCGAGTTTAGGCGCGCCCGAGCGGTGCGGACCTGCTTTCTCGCGGAGGCAAGCCGGGCGGCATCGGCAATCGCCGTGGTCCGCGCCTGGTCTAGCTGTTGCGCGGCAACAGCCGCGGGGGTCGAGGCACGGACATCGGCAAAGCGCTGATAGTCGCGACCCGACTTGTCCGCCTGGGCGGCGGGGCCGCGGGTATCGGTCACCGCCTGATCGACCTGCGTGGCGGCGACATCGATCTGGGCGTGAGCCTGACGAAGCTGGGACAGAGCCTGCGCCTTCGACGCCTCGGCTTGCGCCAACTGGGTGCGGGCGGTCGAGTCATCGAGCTGCGCCAGCAGTTGCCCGGATCGAACCCATTGGTTGTCATCAACGAAGAGGCCCACGACTGCGCCCGACGCGCGCGGCGCCAGGTGCGTGATCTTGGTATCGATGAACGCGTCGTCGGTCTTTTCCCAATGGCGCGCGTTGAGCCACCAGATCAAGCCGGCGAGCGCCGCCAACAAGGCGAGGACGATAAGGACGATGATGACGATGCGCTTCTGTCGCCGCACCTTCGGATCATCCGCATCATCATCCTTGCCGTCCGAATCCTGGTCATCCCCGGATTCGGAATCACCTGATCCCTTGCCGTCGTCGTCCTGGTCGCCGTTATCGTCGGCGGATGCGCGAGATTTGCCCTTCTCCTCGGTGTCACCCTCAGCCTCGCCGCTCTCGCGACGATCACTCGCATTCGACCCGTCCGCCATGCCGCCCCGCTCAAATCAGTGTTCATCGGCAGCACGGCTTCGTGCTGCTAGTTTCGTCGCTCCTACCCCGTCCGGGCAGCTACTCGCAACCGAAGTTAGACAGAGATGTACGCTTTTCAACCATGGCGCGAGCCGCCCGCCAACCAGAGCGATCCGGATTCGGGCTTAAAAGTGTTGATGTGAATGCGAAAAGACGCTGAAAACAATCGCTTGAGGCTCATCGAGGCGGCTAGCCTGCTCATGCAGGAGAGAGGGGCCGACGTGCCCATGGAGATGATCGCCAGGCGTGCCGGACTTACGCGCGGGACGCTGTATCGCAATTTCGACGATCGTAACGCCATGTACTCGGCGGTGCTGGAACATAACCTTGAGGAGCTGCGGCAGCGCATCGCCAAGGAGGAGAAGGATCCCCTCGCCTTTATCCGGCGGTTGACGGAGATGATGGTCAGTTACGATCGCTTTATGGTCTCCCTGTCGCAATTCGACCGAGAGTTCGTGGCTGCCAACCATGCCCGGATCGTTGAGGTTGTCGAAGCTCCTCTTTTATTCGCCAAACAGCGGAAACTTCTTCGCCCCGACATTACTAGCGACGATGTTGTGGTGGCGTGCCGGATGCTGGCCTCACACTGGCGTCTCGATGGCGCCGAAGATCCAATGGCGGTCCTCGATCGTCGCCTCCCTCTTCTTATTCGGGGTATCGGCATGTGATATCTCCTAATGCCAGATCATCACAAGTGCCGTAGATCGGCACCGCTCGGCAGTTGGCCAGCCGGAGTATCAAACCGTCCCTCATCTCAAGCATACGGTTTGTGCCTAACCCGCTTCGTCCGAACCGGTCGGGGGCGTTACATAGAACGGAACCACATATACGCTTACGGCTTCTACTTCGTCCGCAGAACGTCGGGTGTCCCGATTGGGATCGAGTTTTGGGAAAGCGAAGGGCTTCTCAAAAGCCACCCGTGGTGAGAAGCAAAGCGATCACTGAGCCGGAGCCGCACTCGACCCTTATCGACGAGTTCGTTAATCGTCCCAAGGTGAGTGAGCAGGAACAGAGCCAGCCATCCGACTTCGTGCAAGGCGAGGGACTGCCGTTTCTGGCGCATGTCCTGCGGCGGGTGTCGGACGAGTTCGTTCAGGGCTGCGAGCAATGGTATCCGACGTTCGGCCTGATCGCGCCGCCCCGCACGGCCTCTACCCTGCACCTTCTCTTGCGGCGCGGTTCGCAGTCGGTGACCGACATTGCAGTCGCTCTCCGGCAGTCTCACCCCCTCGTCATCACCTGGGTGCGGCAGCTCAAGGCACTCGACCTGATTGCTACGCACCGCGATCCCCAGGACAGGCGCCGCACGATCGTCAGCCTGACTGAAGGCGGGGCCGCCGAAGCGGAGCGGATGCTGGAAGCCGACAAGGTAATCGAACGCGCCTACCTTAGTCTGATGATCGAAGCCGACGCACCCATCCTCGACGCTCTGTGGCGGCTCGAGGCGGCGTCGCGAGAACGTAGATTTATCGATCGGCTGAACGCCGCGCAAGCTGCATCCGACTAACCGGACGGAGCCTCCGGGATCGGCTTGCGGGGAAGCGGCCGATCGGCGTTTGCCGCTTCGACCAGCAGGCAGGCGAGGATCACCGCAGACTGGCGAAGATCGGCGGCCCGCAGGTGATCGACGCTGTCGAGGGTCGTGTGGTGGACTCGCGCGTCATAATCGAGATCGTCTTGGATGAACTGGAACGCTGGCAAACCGATCGCCGACATCGTCTGCTGATCTGAACCGCCGGTCGGGCGTGCTGCGACCATCGTCACGCCAATGCTGGCAAAGGGGGCTAGCCACTGCTTCAAGGTCGGGATGGCAGCCAGATTGCCCTCACCATAGATGCCGCGGATCTTGCCGGAGCCGTTGTCGAGATTGAAGTAGGCGGTCATGCCGCGGTAGCCGGGCAATGGCATCACCGGCCAGGTTCGAGAGAAATACGGCCCGAACAACCGTTTGTCGGGATCGGGGTCGATCGGTCGGGTCGCCAGATGCGCAGCGACATAGGCCGACGACCCGAACAGTCCCTGCTCCTCGCCCGACCACAAGGCGAAGCGGATGGTGCGCCTGGTGCGAACGTGCAGGCGGGAGAGGATGCGCGCCGCTTCCATGACGATCGCGACACCGGCACCGTTGTCGGCCGCCCCGTCCGCGGCGATCCAGCTGTCGAGATGCGCGCCCGCCATGACATAACCGGCCGATGGCGTCGTGCCCGGCAAATCGGCGAGGACGTTGTAAGCGTTCGTATCCCGGTCGTCGTAGCGCACGCGGGTGTCCAGGCGCAGCGAGACGGGGCCGTCAAGCAGCAGTCGGGTGATCCGCCTATAGTCCTCGGCGGCCAGCTCGATGCCGGGCAGCGGCGGCGTATGCCCGACGCGGAAACCGAAGCCCTCGCCGCTGACCAGCCCGTTCTCGTGCGAGGACATGCGCGCCCACCCCAACGCGCCCTCGGCTTTCAGGAACGCCTCGACATCGACGGCGAAGCGTTGCGCCTTAGTCAGCCGGTCCAACGCCGCGGGATCGGACACGGGCTGGCGGAAGGTGTCCAGCCCGGCAAGATCGGCATCGCTGCGACGGGTGAACGGAGCGCCCGTCTCATCGACGGGATCGCGCGGCGGGCTGAGCAAGACGATCCTGCCCGTGAGCTTGCCGTGCCATGTTGCAAAATCCGCAGCGCGCGCAATCGGTGCCAGTACCACGTCCGCGGTGATCGGTCCGTTCGTGCCGGGAGTCCACGCCACGGGGATCGAGCGCATCGCTATCCGGCGGGGTGCGATCATCACGGCCGAGGCTTCCTCGATCGTCCAACCTCGGCCGAAGTCATAGGCCTCGGTCCGGACATTGCTGAGACCCCACAACCGCAGTCTCGCCTGTGTCCATTGCTCGGCTGTCCGCATCGCCGGCGAATTGGTCAAACGCCCGCCGATATGATCGCCGAGATAGGTGGCGGTCGCCACGACCTCGCTATGAGCGAACCCTTCTTCGACGATGCGGGCGGAGATCGGAACATCGGCGGGCTGCGCCGCACCGATCAGGAAGGCCGCCATCGGCAGACAGGACACCCGAGGCCAGCCGGTCAGCATCCGGCGGGCTTCGCATTGAGCATAACGGGCACGGACACGATCTCGATATCGGTCATGGCGCGCAGATAGGCTTCTAGGAAGGGCTTGTGGGCAGCGCCGACAACCAGCAGGGCCTTGCCCCCCGAAATGGCGGCGGTCACCTCGCGGATCGTCGTCGCCATGCGCAGGTTCTGCGATTCCCATGCGGCGACCCGCTGGCGGCCGAGGGCACCCATCGAGGCGCTCTGCTGAAGCGACAGCCATTGGGCCTGTGCGTCGAGCCGGCCGAACTCGGGCGAGTTGAGCGCGCGCAGGGCGGGAAGGACGCGACCGGGGGCGTCGAGCGCCAGCGCTTTCGAGCTATAGGGCGCCAGCTCGGGCGTCGTCTTGTTCAGCCCGGCGATGATCGTGGGGTTCGCCTTCAAGGCAGTGCCGAACGCCGCATCGTCGGGCAGCGCCACGTCGCTCAGGTGGTCACCCGCGGCATAGACGCGGGATCGTCCGAGTTGCACCGCCAACGGCACCGCGATCGAGGTTATCTCGCCGCGCCCGACGCTGAAGTAGCTAATCTTGGCCTTCATCGTCTCGGTCACGCCGTCCGCGGAGATCCGATCGGCGGGCGAGAGCTGCAACCACTGCGTCGCGGCGGAGAAGGGTTCTCCGGCAGCGAGGAACAGTCCTGCGAGGCGACGCCGTTCGGACGACGACAGGCTGGATTTCGCCGCAAGGATGTTCGCTTGCGCAAGTGCGTCCGCGGAACCGATGCCGAGGGCGGTCTGCGCATCCTTGGCGATCGCAAGTGTCGGTCCCGCCCATTTGCCGGCATCCCCATGCACCGCCTTATAGGCGTCGAGCTGCGCGAGCTGCTCTCCGGACATGGCCTCGATCAGGATCGCATCGGGCGCATATATCCGCAGCCGGCACATCACCGGTGCCAGCCAGGCCGGATCGAAGTTCTTGGGCGCGTTGTCGAGATGCGAGATGCCCAGCACCATGACCTTGGTCGCCGGACCAACGAGGTGAATACGGGCCGATGCGGGATCGAACGGGCGTTTGCTATCACCCGGCTTCGCGACGACCGGGCTGTTGCAAGCCAATGGAAGGGCGGCAAAAGCCGCAAGATATCGCAAGCGCATCGGGAACCTCAGAATACGTAAGCCTTTACGCAATAGACGCAGGAATGGCGCTTTGCTAGGCGCGTCCGAGACCGAACGGACGCTTTCGTTCACATGATGATCGGTGAGACACATGCTCAACAATGCCGTCGCAGTCCTCGCTGCGTTCATCCTGACCACCAGTGCCACCGCCATGCCATCGCCAGCCGCCCCCGCCGGCGTGGCGCTCGCCGAAGCTTCCGCCAGCCTGGCTAGCAAACCGCAATGCGTCGCTTTCACCTGGCTGCCGAACGACAAGGGGTCGCCGCGTGGCGGCATCGCCGTGCCGGTCCACATCAACGGCCGGACCCTCCCGCTGCAACTCGACACCGGCGCCAACGTCACCAGTCTCTACGGTGGCTTTCCGGTCAAGGCCGGCTGGGCGGCGAAGGGCAGTGAGACGTTCCGCGCCAGGACCTTCGAACTTGCCGGCGCGACGCTCGACCGCGCGCAGGTCTATCTCAACCCCGATATGGAAGAGGACGCGAGCCTGCGTGGCACGCTGGGGCTGCCGGCGCTGATGGGCCGCATCGCCATCATCGACTATCCCAAGCAGCGCTTCTGTCTGTTTGCCGAAGCCGATCTTCCCGCCTCGATCAAGCACGCAACGTTCGTCCGTGCGATGCTCCGCAACGCCAAGTTCCACGTGCCGATCAGGAGCGGTGCGTTCGCCAGCGACACGATCGTCTTCGACACCGGCTCGAGCGAGATGCCGCTGCACGTCGATCTGGTCGCCTGGAAGCGGATCACCGGACGCACAACGACGACCGGCGCGCCGGCGTCCATCACCGGGACTGCGTGGGGCAAGCCGTTCACGCTGGTCGGCGCTCCCGCGGTAGCGCCTGTGGTGCTGGGCGACGTATCGCTCGGTCCGGTGGACGTGTTCACTAATCCCGACGCACCGGAGAGTTTCGCGGATTGGCCTGTCCCAACCGATGGCGTGCTTGGCAACGCTTCGCTCTGGGACGGCATCGTGATCCTCGATCTCACCGCGCGCGTCCGGTTCGGCGTGATCCGGTGAATGGGGGCGGTACCGGCGATAGGCAACCTTGGTGGAAGCCAGCGCCGATGTCGTATGTCGTCGCGGCTTGGTGCATCGTGGCGGGCTTGATCGGCCTGCATGGCCGCGTGACGGGCAACGACGCGGCAGGGAACGGGATGGCGACCTTCATGGCTTTGCCGAGGCCGGACTACAAATCACCGCATTCCTTATCGGCCTCTATCTCTTATGCCGCTGGCAGCCGATCCGCCGCGGGTGTGGGGGGATGCTGGCGCTGCTCAGTGTCGGAATGACTATCCTTGTCCGTTAGCCACTGACTGCCGAGTGGCTCGTGAGACGGCCTGGACGTTCCCATAAGGATGGTGAAAAGAGAAAGGTTAAAGGTTCTCGAAACCCGTCTCCACGCTTGTTTCGGGAACAGCCATGCTAGCCATTGTCCAGCAAATTGGCCTATGGAAGGGCAACGCTGCGCCTGACCAGCACCCGGTCGTTCGCGCAGGCGAACGGGGGTTTACATGGTAGCCCAAACCGGAAATGTGGTTGATCGTCGGCAGATTGCAGCGACGATTGCCCCCATCGTCCTCATTGCACTGGCGGGAGTGGCGGTACGAACTCCACTGGCAGCAGCCTATCCTCTAGCCGCTTTGCTACTGTTTCTTTGGATCGTCGCCGACACGCTGATGCTTGCGCTCATCGCCCGATCATCGGGCAAGCCGGGTTCAAAGGCCGTTCTAGGTGCTTTGGCTGGAGCTAGCTTCACCGTCTGGTTAGGTTCGCCCCCTGTGATCCGAGGCGTACTGTTAGAAACGCCGATTCTCGCGGTGATGATGGTGGCCATCGTTCTAAGCCATGTCGCTTGGGCCACGGTAAGGGCGAGCCGAGCGATAAGTGGTGGCGGCGGTGATCGTAAGGAGCGGTTGGTGTCTGCCGCGTTGGAGCTGTTCCCGCCCGCCCTGGTTAGGCTGGCCGCAGCGGAGCTGACGGTGCTTCACATGGCCTTGTTCCGCTGGGGTGGCCCGGCTGACGTACCGGCGAACGCCCGCGCCTTTGCCTATCACAAGCACCTGACGCCGATGTGCGCGACGCTGCTGATCCTATCGGCGATCGAGATCGCCGTTTACCACCTGCTCGTCGGGCATTGGAGCCGCACTGCCACGCTGGTCATGTTCGTCCTGAGCGACGTGGGGTTCGTATATCTGGTCGGCCTCATCAAGTCGTTCCGGTTCAGACCGGTGCTGTTGACGCCCGAAGGCGTGCGCGTGCGGGCCGGCTTCCTGATCGACCGACTCGTACCGCTCGATGCGATCGTTGCCGTCGAAGGCGGCTTCACCGGCGAGGAGGTACGTGATCCAGCGACCCTCAACGCGGCGCTGCTGGCATGGCCGAACATAATGCTGCGACTGAACCGTCCGCTGGACCGTCGCTCGCTCCTGAAGAAGCGAAGTCCAGCTATTCGTGTCGCGTTCCGCTTAGACGATCCGGAGCCGTTCAGGCGGTTGCTTACTTGGCGTTTGGGTCAGCGGCCTAGCTAAGCGTCTTTCCCAAAAACCAAGGTCGAACGAGAACGACGGTGTGCTGTGATGGCGGGTGATGGTCACAAGGGCGGTCTTTCCTAAATCCTGTTCCCAATTGCTTTTTCCCAAAATGGTGTCGGATCGACGGGGAAATGGGAAGCTCCAACCTGTCGGGAAACACCTGTTTGCCGTCGTCCAGCGGCATCACCAAGCAACCGCTCGTTCCACTTGCGCAGCATAGCCGGCAATCCCTGTCGGATGGCCGGCATGTGCGGCAATGGGCCTGCATGGGTTTTCCGACAGGCTAAGCGTAGTTTCGTGCCCGTTCTATGTCATGCCCCCCTGATTGGGCACTCGGATCGGTCATGTGAAGCGCCACTGCCACTCCACCGCCCGTCCTCATGTCGCCATCGTGATGCGACCCGCCTCACGCGCGTCGCGGCTGGGGGGCTCGCCAAATTGCCTCGCATATTCGCGGCTGAATTGAGACGGGCTCTCGTAGCCGACATCGAAGGCCGCTGCCGATGCGTCGGCACCCTGAACGAGCATAAGTCGGCGCGCTTCGGTGAGCCGCAGCCATTTTTGGAATTGCAGAGGACTCATCGACGTCAGGCGTTTGAAATGATGATGGAACCGGGACGAACTCATGCCGACCTGTTCGGCGAGGTCGCCGATGACAAGCGGTTCGCGGAATCCATCCTTCAGTCTGTCGATCGCGCGCCCGATGCTACGGCTGTGGTCCTCGATGGATGCCATCTGCCAGAGATGGCCGCCGACGTCGCTGCGTAGCACCCGGTAGAACATCTCCTTTTGGACGAGAGGAGCAAGCGTCGGCAGTAGGTCCGGCTCGTCCAGCAGTGCGATCAGCCGATCGAGCGCGCCGAGAAGACCCACCGTCGTTTCGCTGAGCACGGCTCCGGAGCCAGCGTCAGCGTTCGTGCGACTGGGAGCCTGCGCTCGGGTTTCGATCACGAGGTCGCTGATGACGCGGGTATCAAGACGTAGCACTGCACAGAGAAACGGTGCCGAAGGCGAAGCCTCCACAAACTGCATCGCGACCGGCAGGTCCAATGATGTGAGAAGGAAGCGATGCCGATCATATTCGAATGCCTCCGAGCCGAGGCGCATCCGCTTCCTGCCTTGCACGGGAATGGCGAGCGCAGGCTCGAGCAAACAGTCCGTTACGCTAGCCGGATCCGTATGCCGGTGCAGGGTCAAGCCAGGAACAGGCGTAACGTACAGATTGCCGTCGCCGGCCCAACGTGAAATTCGAGCTGCAAGCCGGCCTCGGATATGTTCACATTCTTCATCCATGCGCGGCATCAGACCGGTCGGACGATTGGTCGTCAAGCGTCATCACCACCGATGGGAATTTTAGGCAAGATTACGATAGCATTGATATAACGCCATCGCTGCCTCTGGGCTCACAAGGGCGGGAGAGAGAAAAGGCATGGACGGCGCCTTTCCGTGGCCACGCTCAAAAAGCAGAGCGGGTCGCCATCGGGCAGGCATTACCGCGTTTTTCCTCTCGTCGACCGTGCTGTGAGGCACGGAGATCCTGATGCCCAAAAGGACGTGTGATGAAAGCGATAGTGTACCGCCAGCATGGCGAGCCGAGCGATGTTCTGAGCTACGAGGATCTTCCTACGCCTGCGGCTCCCGGTCCCGAGGAAGCCGTCGTGCGCGTCGTCAAGCGGATGGTCCATCCGATCGATGGCATGATGATCCGCGGGATCATCCCGATGCCGATCGCACCTGGCGGCTCCGTTCCGGGCAGCGACGGCGTGGGCGTCGTCGAGCAGGTCGGCGCCAATGTCGATCCCTCGACCGGCCTCACTCCCGGCCAGCGCGTCATCATCTTCCACGCGCATGGCACCTGGGCGGATCACATGATCGCACCGGCGCAATCGCTCATTCCGATTCCGGATGACGTGAGCGACACCGCCGCCTGTCAGCTCAGCATCAACGGCATCACCGCCATTCTGCTCATGCGGACGGCGCTTGCTTCCAACAGCGGCGCCGGCGTCGACGCGCCGATCCTGGCGACGGCGGCTGGCTCCAGCGTCGGTCGCAACCTCATCGCGTTGGCGAAACTGCGGGGGTTGAAGTTCATCGCCCTGGTACGGAGCCATCACGGCGCCGAAATCCTGAAGAGCGAGACGCAGGACGTGCCCGTGGTCAGCACGGAAGATGACAATTGGGCCGAGGCGGTGACGCAGGCTTTCGGGCAGGCCCCCTTGGTCGCCATGGACCCCATTTCCGGCGAAATGACGTCGAAGCTGCTGAGCCTGCTGGCAGACGATGGAACCGTGCTGATCTACGGCAGCCTCGACTACCGTCCGCCCGAGATCCAGACGACCCCGATCATCATCCACCAACTTGGTCTGCGGGGCGTGACGGCACCGACGTGGCTCACCAGCACGTCGCCCGAGCAGCGGGAGTCCGACGTCAGGGACCTGTTCGAGATCGCGCGCCAGGCCCCGCAAAACTTCGCCGACGCGGCGGAGTTCGAATTGGCCGATGTCGTAGACGCGCTCGCCGCCACGCAGGCGACGCCGCGACGTAATGCGGTCGTGCTGGCGTCCAAGTAAGTACGCGATACCGTAGCTGAACGCCTTAACCGACACCCCTGCGTGTTCACCGACAGGATGCGCAGGGGTGATGGTGCCGAGATGGCTGCCGCGATCGAAGATCTCCTCTAAAGGTCGACGCCGACTTGCGATTACCGTCGTGATGGCGTCCGACCGCCATTGAGACAGAACTCTGGCTGAGTTACCGCGCTTTGCTTGGAGCCAAATCCCGCTTCGCGCCGTCAGGGTATGATTACATGGCAATGAGATTGAAGCTTACCTGCGCGATTGTCGGCGCCCTGCTTGCGACCGCCCCTGCGGATGCGCAAAGCGGACAGTCCGCATGGGCTGCGCTGACCCAAGCAGACGTCATCTTCATCCGTGACAAACTTAAGTCCGACGACATCTACGCGATCATCGGCGATCCGGCTTTCCAGAACACCTATGAGCGTGCGACCGCCGAAGCGGAAAGGGCGGCACCGACGGCGAAATCCTTTGCCGAATATGCTGCGACTTTAAGGCGTTACGTCGGAGCGTTTCAGGACCCGCACGCGCAATTGTACCTGACGATCAAGCAGAGCCCGATCGAGTGGGCCGGCTTCCTGATCCGCCTGCGCGGCGAGCGATACATTGTCGTCGGATCGAAGGATGCGCGCGTCATCGATGGCGCCGAGGTGAGCAGTTGCGATGGCCAGTCGATGCCTGCCCTTGCCGATGCCATGGCACCGTTGGAACAGGCGATCCCAGGCTTGCAGGCGATGCGCGCCCGCATGGCCACCCTGATGACCGTCGACATGGGTAATCCGTATCGACGTCGTCCTGCCTCCTGCACGATCGCCGGCGTACCAGTTGCGTTGACTTGGCGACCGATCGGTACCGATGCGCTCGCGATCGCGAATGCCCCATTTGCATCGCTTCACGATGAGACCATCTGGTCCAAGCCCTTCGGCGCGAACGGCAGCTGGATCCACATGGGAGTTTTCTCGGCCGATGCCGCGCAAGCCGCTCAGTTTCGGGCGCTCTACGCCGCGCTGCCGGCGATGCGCACTCAGGACGTGATCGTCGTCGATGTGCGCGGCAACGGGGGCGGTTCTTACAACTGGTTCATGGGCTTTCTGCGCGCGCTCTATGGCGACGATTACACCGCCTATTATGCACGTGCGCGCCTGAAGATCAGGCCGCTCTATTCCGATCTCAATCCGCCGGATTCCTCGTCGGCCGATACGACCGGTGTGACGGAACCCTCAGATCCGCCGCTCGAACGAGCAGAAGCCCGAACAAGTCGTGTCGACTTGCCCAACGGCAGGCACGTCACGCGAACCGCCGCGATTCCGGAGGCGGTCGATCCCACGACACCTCCGCCGCTAAACCCTGTGCACGCCCGCGTGTTGTTGCTGACCGACAATGGCTGCGCGAGTGCCTGCATCGGCTTTTCGGACGAGCTGCTCCGCTTCCCGGGCGTGGAGCAGATCGGTGCAGACACCTATGTCGATCGCCTGTCAGGTTCTGCCATGTCGTCGTCGCTGCCCAGCGGTAACGGCTTCCTGGACCTGCCATCGATGATCCGGATTGGCCGGCTTCGCGGCGACAACGTCGCGTTGAAGCCGTCGATACCCTTCGACGGCGACATGGCCGACACCCCGGCGGTTCAGGCCTGGATCGTCAACACGGTGCTGAAGCGACTGCCTGCTAAGCCGGCTGCTGCCCGACGCTGAAGGCGGGCTTCCTACATTCACCCCCCGATGCAGGCCGCATCCCCATTGAGAAGCGATGCGGCCTGCACCGAGGAGCGCCGCGTTCTAACGCATCAGCCCTGCGGGGATGCCGCCTCGTAGCGGGCCGACACCTCATCCCAGTTCACGATGTCCCACCATGCCTTGAGATAGCCGGGACGGTCGTTCTTGTAGGTCAGATAATAAGCGTGTTCCCACACGTCGTTGCCGAGGATCGGCGTACCCGGCTCCTTGGCATCGTCCATCAGCGGATTGTCCTGGTTTGGGGTCGACGTGACCTTCAACGCACCGCTTCCATCGACGATCACCCAGGCCCAGCCGGAGCCGAACTGGCCCGCGCCCTTGGTGTTGAAGTCCTCCTTCAGCTTGTCGAGCCCGCCATAGGTGTCGATCGCCTCCTTGAGCTTCCCCGACGGCTGCGTCGCGCCCTTCGGCCCCATGATCTTCCAGAAGAAGTCGTGGTTCCAATAGCCACCACCGTTATTGCGGACGAGCGGCGGCAGCGAAGAAATCATGCCGAGGATATCCTCGATCGACTTGCCCTCCAGCTTCGGATCAGCCGCGACGCCCTCGTTCAGCTTGTCGGTATAGGCCTTGTGATGCTTGTCGTGGTGGAACGTCATCGTTTCCTTCGAGATGACCGGCTCCAACGCGTCGTAGCCGTAAGGCAGCGGGGGAAGTTCGAACGCCATTCAAGGTCTCCTTGGTTGAAAGTTGTGGCGGCGGTGCAAAGCGAAGCCCAAGCGAATAAGTAGCGCAGCGACGATGAGCGGAACGACCGCGCGTTCCGCTTCGCCGTTCAGGAGGAGCGTCGTGGCCGCTCCGCCCGTCACCGCGAGGCCAAGCAGTACGCCAACCCGCCGGGTCCGCTGCCGCGCCAGCAGCACGGCAGCGGTCAGTTCAAGGGTACCCGTCACATAGTGAAACCAGGACGGATAACCCCAGCGCAGAAGATCGGAGACCACGGGTGTGGGCGCGACGATGTTGATCGCACCGCCCACGATGAAGAACAAAGCAAGCGTCCAGGCGCCGAGCCGCATCCAAGCAACCCGCCTCATGACGCTCGCTCCTGCTCCCAGCCGCTGCCGAGCGCGCGAAACAGCATGACGCGCGAACTCGCCAGCGCCCGATCGGCATCGATGCGCTCGAGCCGGGCGGTGATGAGGTCGCGTTGCGCGACGATGACGTCGACATAGGCGATCGATCCGTTGCGATAGCGCAGATCGGCGAGGCGGAACGCCTGGTCGGACTTTGCCTCTGACACGCGCCGCTCGTCACGCGTGCGCGTCGCCGAGGCGTAGCTCGTCAACGCTTGTTCGGTCTCCTTCAGCGCCGTGAGGACGGTGCCGTCGAAGCTTGCCAGCGCGCCTTCGGTTCGGGCCTCCGCGCCTCGGATGCGTGCACGGGCGGCACTGATGTTCGGAAACGAGAAGTTGAGGAGCGGTCCGACGCCAAAGGCGAAGCCCTGCGCGCCGGAGATTCTGTCGCCCCCCAGCTTCGTCGCCGACGCGCCGATGCTGATCCTGGGATAGAGGTCGGCAGTGGCGACGCCGATCCGCGCCGTCGCTGCGGCGAGCTGGCGTTCAGCCTGGGCGACATCGGGCCGGCGTGCGAGCAACCCGGCGACATCGCCGATCGGAAGGGGTCGGTGCGGGCCAGGGGGAGACCCGCACCGGGCGGCTGCTTCGGGGATCTGGGAGGGAGTCGTTCCCAGCAGCGCCGCCAACTCGAACAGAGCATTGGCCCGCGCCTCCTCCAAGGGAGGCAGCGTTGCCCTGGCATCGGAAACCTGTGCTTCGGCGCGCGCGACATCGAGCACTGCCGCGCTGCCGGCTTGCTGCTGAAGGCGGATGAGCCCGGCGCTCTTCTCGGTCAGCGCGATCGAATCGCGCGTAGTCGCGATAGCGGACGACAAGGTGCAGGCAGAAAGATAGGCGTCCGTCACCTGCGCCACGACGCGCACTCGTACCGCGGCATGCGCGTAAGCGAGCGCAGCGGCGTCGGCGCGCGCTGCCTCGATCGTACGCGAGACGCGGCCGAACAGGTCGACCTCGTAGGACAGCTGCAAACCTGCGCTGTAGGTGAACCGATCGCCCGGCAGGTAGAGCGGCGCCTGCGATCGGCCGTAGCTGGTACCGGCGGAGGTGGTCGTCTGCGGTAGCCGGGCCGTTCTGGCTTCGCCCAGCACCGCGTCTGCGGCCTTCAAATTGGCGAGCGCGACGCGCAGATCGGTGTTGGCGGCCAGCGCTTGGGTCACGAGACGGTCGAGCACCGGGTCCTCGTAGATCCGCCACCAATCGGCGGGCGGCTCGTCGGTGGCAACGCCTGGCGCGGTGCTGACGAAGCCGTTCGACGTGGCGGCGGGTGCCGCGGCCATCGACGGGCGGACATAGTCCGGCCCGCTGGTGCAGGCCGCGAGACCGAGCGCGAGGCTCGCCGACAGAATCGTCTTCATGGCGTCAAACCTCCGCCGGAACGAGGATCGAGGGGGCAGGACGGTGCCCGTCCCCGGCATGGGCCGCGTCGCGGTGGTCGCGGGCGATCAGCGCGTAGAAGGTCGGCAGCACGAACAACGTGAACAGCGTGCCGATCAGCATCCCCATCACGACGACGATGCCGATCGCGAAGCGGCTGGCCGCACCCGCGCCGTTAGACAGCAGCAACGGGACGAGCCCAGCGACCATCGCCGCGGTGGTCATCAGGACGGGCCGCATCCGCACCCGTGCCGCCTCGAGGATCGCGGCGCGCCGGTCGAGCCCGCGCTCGCGCTGGAGGTCGTTGGCGAAGGCGACCATCAGGATGCCGTGCTTGGAGATCAGCCCGATCAGCGTCACCAGCCCGATCTGGGTGTAGATGTTGAGCGTCGTGAATCCGAGGTACAGCGGCAACAGCGCGCCGCAGACCGCCAGCGGCACGGTCACCAGGATGACCAGCGGATCGCGGAAGCTTTCGTACTGCGCTGCGAGCACCAGGAAGATCACGATCAGCGCGAAGCCGAACGAGACGGTCAGGCGGTTGCCCTCCTGCACGTACTGCCGGCTGTCCGACAGCCAGTCGACCTGGATGCCGGGTGCGCGCGGCAGCGCCTGCATGTAGGCCACCGCCTGCCCCATGGTGACGCCGGGGCGCAGCACGCCCGACAGCGTCGCCGCGTTCATCTGGTTGAACTGCGGCAGCTTGTTGGCGGACGGCTTCATCTCGACGCGCGCGACCGTCGACAGCGGGATCATCGCGCCCGACCGCGACCGGACGTAGAAGTTGCCGAGGTTCGACGGAGTCAGCCGATTGTCCGCCGCCACCTGCGGCACGACGTCGTAAGAGCGGTCGTGATAGTTGAAGCGGTTGACGTAATTCTCGCCGACCAGCGTCGCCAACGTATCGGCGATCGCCTGCATTGTGACGCCCACCTCGCCCGCCTTGGCCGCGTCGATGCGGATGCGGGCGGAGGGGTTGTCGAACGCCAGGTCGCTGTCGACGAACAGGAATAGTCCGCTCTTCCAGGCGTCGGCTTTGAGAGTCTCCATGTCCTTGTAGAGGACCGAGAAGTCGGCCGGCGTGCGCAGCACCATCTGGAACGGCAG
>JAAIGG010294958.1_pt1 | contig 42927 bp, 35 predicted proteins | sample 6487391 | NCBI WGS metagenome assembly JAAIGG01 (sample SAMN13974130, study PRJNA590717) | phyllosphere metagenome | biome: asymptomatic weeds; feature: pooled weeds collected from a community garden; material: weeds; isolation source: pooled asymptomatic leaves from various weed species from...
CGTCCACTCCATGCGGAGGAAACGGACCATGAGAGATGGGGCCGCTCCCTCCCTACGCCGGTGTCAGCCGGATCAGGTTCAGCGGGTCGGGGGCTCTTGCCCCCCTCTCAAGCGCAGGCCAGCGCTCCCCCGGGGATGGACGCAGCATAAGCGGTTTCGCGGCAGATAAGAAGGGGTTTTGCAGGGCCTCGCCATGCCCCGCCCGGAAGCGCGCACGGGACGGCGACAAAAAAAACCCCGACCGACCAGGGGACTAAGGCCGAGTCGGGGCAAGGACCGTGAAGAGGATCGTTGCTTATCCGCTGGCGGCGCTGGTCCGGACATTGCCGTTCAGGCCGTTGGGGAAGAAGCCGCCACCGGTCACCGCCGCCTTGTTGAGATAGACGACGTTCAGCACCTGGCCGGGCGTGCGGGCAAAGGCGATCGCGTTCGAGTCGGCGGGAACGATGTTCGCCACCTGCGTGCCGTTGACCGTCGCGACGATGCCCTGATCGAGGTCGGTCGAGCCGTCCAGGCTGTCGCGCGCGTCGGAAATCTGCCCGGCGGCGGTGATCAGCCCAGCATTGGTCAGCCCCTTGCGATACAGGACCGAGCGGACGAGCCCGGCGTGATAGGCCTCCGCCGCATGGATGCCCGCCGCCGCCTCGACATAGGTCTTGTTGGTCAACAGGGTGACGCCGCCCATATAGGCGGTCACCCCGACATCCTCGAAGATATAGGCCGCGAGCAGGAAGTTCTCGTCCGAGGCATAGGGGTCGAAGGTCGCATCCGCCGCGATCACGCCGGCGGCGCGCGCCGCCGCGGTGAAGGCGCCATTGGCATCGCCCGACAGGTTGATCGCCGGTTGCGCCACCGCCGAGGTGCCGAGCGCGGAGCGCAGGAAGTTGACGTGCGCGATCTCGTCCAAGGCGATCTCGCGTGCATATTGCGCGACGATCGGGTCCTTGAACGCGACCCCGCGCGGCTGGCCGCTGGTCCCGGTCGCGACCGCCCCTTGCGTGCCCGTCCCCGTCTGGAACGACGCGGCGAGGCCCGTATTGAAGGCGGCATAGCTGTAGAATTGCGCTTCCAGATATTCGAGCTGGAGAGCGAAGTTCAGCACGTCGGCATCGGTGACCGACCCGGTCGGGCTGGCGGTCGGCGTCGGGGTGGGGACGACGATCACGTCGTCATCGTCATTGTTGCAGGCGCCCAGCATCGCCAGCCCCCCCACCGCGCCCGCTCCGGCGGCCATGCGCATGAAACGGCGGCGATCGGCCCGGCGCTTGGCCGAGGCTTCGTCAATGACATCGAGAATGAAGCGTTCTTCGCTCATGATGATAATCCTCTCGAAACGAGGAAAGAGGGATCAGTTCGCCGCGCTGGCGCGCAGGGTGCCGTTCACGCCCGCCGGGAAGAAACCCCCGAGCGTCGCCGCCGCATTGTTCAGATAGACGATGTTAAGCACCTGCTGCGGCGTCCGGCTGAACGCGATGCCGTTATTGTCGAGCGGCACGATGTTGGACACCAGCTGACCGTTGATGGTCATCTGCGCGATCCCTTGGTCGAGGTCGGTCGAGCCGTCCAGACTGTCGCGCGCGTCCGAGATGCGACCGGCCGCGGTGATCAGCGAGGATTGCGGGTTGGTCAGGTTGTAGCCCAGGCCGTAGAGCGTCGTGCGAACGATCGCGGCGTGATAGGCCTCGACCGCCAGGATGCCCGCAGCGGCCTGAAGGAAGGTCTTGTTGCTGATCAGCGGCGAGGCGCCCTTATAGGCGGTCACCCCGACATCCTCGAAGATATAGGCGCCCAGCAGGAACGCGGTCGGCGAGGCATAGGGGTTGAAGGTCTCGTTGGCACCGACCACGCCCGCCGCGCGCGCCGCCGCCGTGAACGGACCACTGGCATCGCCGGAGATGTTGATCGCCGGTTGCGCGACGGCCGCACTGCCCAGCGCGGTGCGCAGGAAGGCGACATGGGCGGCCTCGTCGGCGGCGATCTCTCGCGCATATTGTCCGATGATCGCGTCGTCGCTGTTGCCGGTCGCGAAATTGACCTGTGCGCCGCCGGTCACCACCCCTTGCGTTCCCGTGCCCGTCAACTGGCTGGCGGGCAGGCCCGCGCCGTTGGCGGCATAGGCATAGAATTGCGCTTCGAGATATTCGAGGTTCAGCGCGAAGTTCAGGATGTCGGTATCGGTGATCGCCGCCTGTGCCCCGGCCTTGCTGGTCAGGGTGAAGGCAGTCGCTCCGGCAGCAGCCGCTCCGACCGCGAGTTTGAAGAAATCGCGCCGCAGGTTGCGGCGCTCGGCCCGCGCGTCGAACGCGTCGAGCAGTTGTGCGCTTTCCGTCATCATGCTCCTCCCTAAAGGAACCAAGATGAGCTCTTCTGTATTTAGGTAACCGTCAGAAGAGCTCACAAAGGGGCATGGCCGAGAACTTTCTTGATCTAGGTTTTCAGCCGGACCATGAAGCGAAACGTCATCCATTGCAAAAAGACGCAGCTTTTTTAAAAAAAGCGTTTTGTCTAAAATCTTATGCCGACCGACCGGTCATGGAGCGAGACGGACCGATTGCGCCTCGGCAAGATAGACGGCGAACAGGTCGTCTGGGTCGCTCCACTGCGCCACCGGGGTCCAGCCGCCTGCACGCAGCAGAATCTTGGCATCGCGCGGGCCATATTTGTGGCTGTTCTCGGTATGGATGGTCTCCCCCGCCGCTATGGCGAAGGGGCGCCCCTCGATGGTGAACGCGACGTCCCGCTCGGCGGCGAGGTGCATCTCGATCCGCGAGCGGTCGTCGTTCCACACCGCGCGGTGGCGAAAGGCATCGACCGGGATGGTGCCGTCGAGTTCGCGGTTAATCCGGTCGAGCAGATTGCGGTTGAACGCCGCCGTCACCCCCTGCGCATCGTCGTAGGCGGGGACCAGCACCTCGCTGGACTTGGCCCGGTCCATCCCGATCAACAGCATCGCCCCCTCGCCCAGCGAGCCGCGCATCGCGCGCAGCAGGTCGGTCGCCATGGCCGGGGTCATGTTGCCGATGGTCGATCCGGGGAAAAAGCCCAGCTTGGGCGCGTCGGCGACCATGGCGGGGAGCGCCAACGGGCGCATGAAATCGCCCTCCAGCGGATGGATGGGCAGGTCGGGGAAGGCCTGTTGCAGGTTGCGCGCGGAATCGCGCAGGAAGTCGCCCGAAATGTCGATCGGCACATAGGCGGACGGCTCGACGCAGCGGAGCAGCACCGGCGTCTTGGTCGAGGAGCCCGACCCGAACTCGACCACGGCGCGCCCCTTGCCGACATGCCGGATCAGATCGGGGCAGATGGTCTTCAGGATCGCGGTTTCGGCGCGGGTGGGGTAATATTCGGGCAGATCGGTGATCGCCTCGAACAGTTCCGATCCCTTGCGGTCATAGAACCAGCGGGCGGGAATGGCGCGCGGACGACGCTCCAGCCCGGCCAGCACATCGGCGCGAAAGGCGGGGTCGGCAAGGGACATCTGACCGTCCTCGATCTCGGGCTTCAGCATGGTTACAGGTCCTTTGCCAGACGGACGCCGGTGAATTGCCAGCGCTGATGGGGATAGAAGAAGTTGCGGTAGCAGGGCCGGACATGGCCGCGCGGGGTCGCGCAACTGCCGCCGCGCAGGACGAACTGCCCGTTCATGAACTTGCCGTTATATTCGCCGACCGCGCCCTCGACGGGGCGGAAGCCGGGATAGGGGCGATAGGCGCTGCCGGTCCATTCCCAGACATCGCCAAAAAAGGCCGGGCCTTGCGGAGCTGGGCGCGGCTCGATGGGGCCAGCGGCGTCCATCTGGTTGCCGCCGGAAGCGTCGTGCTCGCTCGCCGCCGCTTCCCATTCCATCTCGGTCGGCAGCCGTGCGCCCGCCCAGGTCGCATAGGCATCGGCCTCGTAGAAGCTGACATGGGTGACGGGCGCGGCGGGATCGATCGCGCGCCGTCCGTCCAGCCCGAAGCGGGTCCAGCCGCCGTCGCGCTCTTCCCAATAGAGCGGCGCAGCGATGCCCTCTGCCTTCACCCAGGCCCAGCCGTCCGACAGCCAGAGGCGCGGATCGCGATAGCCGCCATCCTCGATGAAGCGCATCCATTCGGCGTTGGTGACGGTCCGGTCGGCGATGGCGTGCGAATGGAGCAGCGCGTCGTGGCGCGGCCCCTCGCAATCGAAGGCGAAACCCTGTCCGTCATGACCGACCTGCACGATCCCCTGCCGCCCCTCGATCCAGGCGATCGCCCCCGGCATGGCGACCGGCGTCTTGGGCTGGGGCGCGTAGAGCGCGGGTTCGAGCGGATTTTCGGAGAAGAGATGCAGGATGTCGGTGACGAACAATTCCTGATGCTGCTCCTCGTGATGACAGCCCAGCGCGACCAGTTCGAGCGCCGCCTCGGGCAGATCGGGCATCGCCGCCAGCAGCGCGGTATCGACATGCGCCCGGTACGCCCGCACCTCGTCCAGCGTCGGGCGGGTGATCATCCCCCGGCGGTGCCGCGCATGGCGTTTCCCTTCCGCCTCGTAATAGCTGTTGAACAGGAACGGGAAGCGCGGGTCGTGCAATTGATAACCCGGCACATGATCGCGCAGCACGAAAGTCTCGAAGAACCAAGTCGTGTGCGCCATATGCCATTTGGCGGGCGAGGCGTCGGGCATGGACTGCACCGCCGCATCGGCGTCGGACAGCGGCTCGGCCAGCGACAGGGTCAGCCCCCGGACTGCGCGATAGCGGGTTGCCAGTCGATCGGCAGGCGTCGGGGCCGTCGCGGAGGACGGGACGATAGTCGGCATTCGGGTGCTCCCCGGATTGCGGGGAACAGTGACCGGCCCTTTACCGTGTCGCTCGCACCCCTCCTGGAACCCAAAGAACGTCCGACGCGCCGTTTTGGTTCACCGCGCGCGCGGCGACGAACAGCCAATCCGACAGACGGTTGAGATAGGCGAGCGCGGACGGGTTGATCGCCTCCTGCTCGCCCAGCGCGACCCCGGCCCGCTCGGCGCGCCGCGCGATGGCGCGCGCCAGATGCAGATGCGCCGCCGCCGTCGTGCCGCCGGGCAGGATGAAGCTGGTCAGCGGCGACAGCGTCGCGTTCATCGCGTCGATCTCCGCCTCCAGCCGCGCGACCTGTTCGGGCAGGATGCGCAGGGCCCCCTCGATCTCGCCGGGCGTCGCCAGGTCCGCGCCCAGGTCGAACAGGTCGTTCTGGATGCGCGTCAGTTGCCCGTGAAGCATCCCCTCGATCGACAGCAGCGCGACGCCGATCACGCTGTTCGCCTCATCCACCTCGCCGATCGCGACCATGCGGGGCTCGGCCTTGGACCGGCGCGATCCGTCGACCAGCCCGGTGGTGCCCGCATCGCCGGTGCGGGTGTAGATTTTCGTCAGCTTGACCAAGGGATCAGGTCCGCCCCGCCATGAACAAGAGCAGCACGACGACGGTGATCGCCAGCGCCTGGAAGAAGATGCGCTGCTGCATCATCCGGTTGGACTTGAGCTGCGACGCGGTCGGCCCCTCGCCCTTCGCCTCGGCGGTCGCTTCCTGCAGGAACGAGATGATGCCACGCACCAGCGCGACGACGGTGGCGATCATCGCGGCGATCAGCAGGATCACTAGAAAAGTGTTCATGCCCGAAGCTTACGCCTCCCCCAGCCGAAATCCAGCAGGAAGCATATTGCGGCGCAGCGCATCCGCCAGCGCCCGCCCGTCCTCGCCGCCCTCGCGCATCGCCGCCAGCGCGGGCGCGCCGTGCCGCTTGGCCAGACGCTGTCCGTCTTCGCCGACGATCAGCGGATGGTGGTGATAGAGCGGCGTCGCCAGGCCCAGCAGCGCCTGGAGCAGCCGGTGGACATGGGTCGCCTCGAACAGGTCGACCCCGCGCACCACGTCGGTCACGCCCTGGGCCGCATCGTCCACCGTCACCGCCAGATGATAGCTGGCGGGCGCGTCCTTGCGCGCGAGGATGACGTCGCCATGGCTCAGCGGATCGGCGGCGACCGTCCCCGCCCCTGCGTCATGCCAGTCCAGCGGCCCCGCGAGCGCCACAGCGCGCGCCATGTCGATCCGCCAGCCATGCGGCGCCGCCATCCGCGCGGCGCGGGCCTCGGGCGACAGATGACGGCAGGTGCCGGGATAGACGGGCGCAGGTCCGTGCGGGGCGGACAGGCTGGCGGCAATCTCGGCTCGGGTGCAGAAACAGGGATAGAGCAGATCGGCCAGCCGCGTCTGTGCCCCCGCATACAGGTCCAGCCGTTCGGACTGGAAGGACAGATCGTCCCATTCCAGGCCCAGCCATTCCAAGTCACGAAGAATCGTCTCGACATGCTCGGGGCGGCTTCGGGTGCCGTCGATATCCTCGATCCGCAGGAGAAAACGGCCGCCCCCCGCCCGCGCCAGATCATGCGCGCGCACCGCCGACAGGGCGTGGCCCAGATGCAGCCGCCCGGTCGGGCTGGGCGCGAAACGTGTCACGGGTCGCACTCCGCTCATCGCCCACCCCCTTGACCGCATTTCCTTTCCCATGCTGTCATAGGCATGTCACGACGCTGCGCGAAGAGGCACGGCGTACCGCGAAGGGAGGAGCTGTGTTTCATCCCGACTTGATCCGACACCCGGACTCCTGTCCGGCTCTCGTGCTGAACGCCGATTATACGCCGCTGTCCTATTATCCGCTGTCGGTCTGGCCCTGGCAGACCGCGGTGAAGGCCGTGTTCCTCGACCGGGTGGATATCGTCGCCCATTATGAGCGTGAGGTGCGCAGCCCGACCGCCAAGGTCAAGCTGCCCTCGGTCATCGCGCTCAAGCAATTCGTGAAGCCGTCGCAATTTCCGGCCTTCACCCGCTTCAACCTGTTCCTGCGCGACCGCTTCTCCTGCCAATATTGCGGATCGCACCGGGACCTGACCTTCGACCATGTCATCCCGCGCGCGCAGGGCGGGCGGACGACCTGGGAGAATGTCGTCACCGCCTGTGCCCCTTGCAATCTGAAGAAGGGCGGGCGCACCCCGCGCCAGGCCGCGATGCCGCTGCATATCGAGCCGATCCGCCCGACGAATTGGCATTTGCAGGAGCATGGCCGCAGCTTCCCGCCCAATTATCTGCATGAAACATGGCACGACTGGCTGTACTGGGACGTTGAGTTGGAAGCGTAACGAAGCTGGGAGTGTCGAATGCGTGCATGGGCGATGGGCCTGGGGCTGACGGCGTTGATGGCCGCGACCACCGCCTGTGGGAAGAAGGAGGAGAACCGCGCCGAGGCCGATCGCGCCGCCGCCAAGGCCGGGTTTGTGCCGCCTTCCGTGACGTCGCGGGTCGATTTCGGCGGCATGATGGCGCGCCGCTTCCGCGAACTGGACCGCGACGGCAACGACATCATCACCCATGAGGAAATGCCCAGCACCAATTCCCGCCTGTGGGAGCTCGACCGCAACAAGGACGGCGAGATCACCGAGAGCGAATTCTTCGAGGGGATGCTGGCCCGGTTCGACCGGATGGACCTGAACCGCGACGGTACGGTGACGTCGGAGGAACGCGAAGCCTCGCGCACCGAACGCCCCACCGCGCCGAGCAATCCGGTCGCCACGGGTGCGGGGGCAGGCGCGAGCGCGGGCGCTCCGGGGAATGCGAATTAAGCGATTCGAAGCAAGGCTCGACGCCCGATCGATGGCGGCCACGCCACCGGCGCGATCCCCGTCCGACCTTTTTTAGCGCGGGTTCCACACTTGCGGCGGGTCGGCGGGGGAACATGCCATGACGGCCCCCCGACGAAAGGCGCGCGACGAGGAATGCAGGATGCGAACGGCCTCGCCATTGCGTTCTGTATCGGCGCGCAGGCAATAGCCGCGTGTCCGGACATCCTCCGCGTCCAGAAATTTTTCCTTATACTCCCGTCGGTTGATACAGAAACTGACGTCCTCCCCGGGGATCTGCACGCGGTCGCAGGCCCCTTTTCCATGGGTTTTATACGCCCTGACGATGGGGAAATTCTCGGTGCTTCGGACGACGTTCGGCCCTGAGAAATCGATCAGTTGAAACAGATGATCCGCCATCGCCATGCCCGTCAGCGTACCGGCGATCAGGCCGCAAAATGCCAAGCCGACCATCGTCACCGGCCAGGAATAGCGAGACTGAGGTTTCACGATGAAGCCCGCGCCACCCAGGATCAGCGCCAGCACAATCCCGGTGGCGAAACCCGACTTGGCAATCGCAACACTGTGATCGGGCCACACCATCGTGGTGTTGTCGAAAAACAGAATGAGGAACAGCGTGAGAAACAGGCAGGCGATCGGAATGATGAAGAGATGACGCCGCCAGAATTCCCGTCGCCCGCACCCAGCCCCGCTCACCGTCTTCACCCAGTCATTCGGTTACCGGCGATGATTAGCAGATGGGCAAACCGTTGGGAACGCGCCCCTTGACGCCGCCAAACGCGGACGGAACACCCATACGACTGACCGAGCATTTTCAAGCGCAATTATCGGGTCGCTAGACAATAAGATATTATACCAAAATTACCCTCCGCAATCGGTTGACGACTGGGCTATTGCGTTGCAGCAATGGCGCCCATGACGACCTTGCCTCCTATCGCCAACAATGCCGACATCCGCTTTCTGGGCGCGCAACTGGGTGACGTGATCCGTCGCTATGGCGGCGATGCGCTGTTCGAGGCGACGGAGGCCATTCGCCGCGCCTCGGTCAATCGCCATCGCGGCCTGGGCGACGATGCCGAGGTCGACTTGCAGCTGGAAAAGCTTGCGCTGGACGAGACGTTGGATTTCGTGCGCGGCTTCATGCTGTTCTCGATGCTCGCCAATCTGGCCGAAGACCGCCAGGGTATCGCGCGCGAGCCGGGCACCGACATCGCCGAGGTGCTGGAGACGCTCGCCGACAAGGGCATCGACCGCGAGGCGGCGATGGAGTTGCTGGCCCGTGCGCTGGTCGTTCCCGTGCTGACCGCGCACCCCACCGAGGTGCGGCGCAAGAGCATGATCGACCACCGCAACCGGATCGCCGAGTTGCTGGCGATGCGCGATGCGGGGCGCGACGTGACGCCCGATGGCGACGATGTCGAGGCGGCGATCGGTCGCCAGATCGCACTGCTCTGGCAGACGCGCGTGCTGCGGCGCGAACGGCTGTACGTCACCGATGAAGTAGAGACGGCGCTGTCCTACCTGCGCGACGTGTTCCTGCCGGTGCTGCCCGCCTTGTACCAGCGCTGGGACAAGGCGTTCGGCGCGCGCGTGCCCGCCTTCCTGCGCCCCGGTTCGTGGATCGGCGGCGACCGCGACGGCAATCCCTTCGTCACCGCCGAGTCGCTGACCACCGCGCTCGCGCAAGCAGCGGACGCGGTGCTGACCCATTATTGCGAGGCGGTCCACGCGTTGGGCGCCGAACTGTCCATCTCGACCGAGCATGCCGAGGTGGACGAGGCGGTGCTGGCCCTGGCCGATGCCAGCGGCGACGATGCGCTCAGCCGCTCGGACGAGCCCTATCGCCGTGCGCTGTCGGGCATCTATGCCCGCCTCGCCGCGACCCATCAGAAGCTGACCGGCAAGACCCCACCCCGTCCCGGGCGGCTGACCGGCGAGCCCTATCCCGACCCGAAAGCACTGCGCACCGACCTGGTCGCGATCGCGCGCGGGCTGGCGGCGCAAGGCGACGGCGCACTGGCGAGCGGCGGGGCGCTCGGCCGCCTGATCCGCGCGGTCGAGACCTTCGGCTTCCACCTCGCCACGCTCGACCTGCGGCAGAATTCGGCGGTGCATGAGCGTGTCGTCGCCGAACTGCTGAAGGTCGCGGGCGTCGAGGCGGACTATCTGGCACTGGACGAGGAGGCGCGGGTCGCGCTGCTCCGGCGCGAACTCGCCAATGCCCGACCGCTGTTCAGCCATTATGCGGACTATTCGGACGAGACCCGCTCCGAACTCGCCATCGTCCAGGCCGCCGCCGATGCCCATGCGAAGTACGGCCCGAAGTGCATCACCAATTACATCGTCTCGATGGGCAAGTCGGTGTCCGACCTGCTCGAAATCAACCTGATGCTGAAGGAGTTCGGCCTCTACCGCCCCGGCGAGCCCGCCACCGCCGCGATCATGGCGGTGCCGCTGTTCGAGACGATCGAGGATCTGGAGGCGGGCCCCGAAATCATGCGCGCCTATTTCGGCTTGCCCGAAATCGCCGCCATCGTCCGCGCGCGTGGGCATCAGGAAGTGATGATCGGCTATTCGGACTCCAACAAGGATGGCGGCTACCTGACCTCCACCTGGTCGCTGTCCAAGGCGTCGAGCGCCTTCCGTCCGGTGTTCGAGGAGGCGGGCGTGCGGATGCAGCTGTTCCACGGACGCGGCGGCGCGGTGGGACGCGGCGGCGGCAGCGCCTTTGCCGCGATCCGCGCCCAGCCGCACGACACGGTGCAGGGCCGCATCCGCATCACCGAACAAGGCGAGGTGATTGCGGGCAAGTACGGCACCCGCGACTCCGCGCTCGGCAATCTGGAAGCCATGGCCTCGGCCACCTTGCTCGCCAGCCTGGAGCCCGATCGTTTGTCGGCGGCGGATAATGCACGCTTCACCGCCGCGATGGAGGAACTGTCGGCGACCGCCTTCACCACCTATCGCGACCTGGTCTATGGTACGGAGGGCTTCCGCACCTTCTTCCGCCAGATGACCCCGATCGCCGAGATCGCCGGGCTGAAGATCGGCAGCCGCCCGGCCAGCCGCAAGAAATCCGACGCGATCGAAGACCTGCGCGCCATCCCCTGGGTGTTCAGCTGGGCGCAGGCGCGCGTCATGCTGCCTGGCTGGTTCGGGGTCGGCACCGCGATCGCGCGGTTCGAGGACAAGGCGCTGCTCGCCGAAATGGCGAAGAGCTGGCCCTTCTTCGCCGCCACCCTCGCCAATATGGAAATGGTGCTCGCCAAGTCGGATATCGGCATCGCGCGGCGCTATGCCGGGCTGGTCGAGGATGAAGCGATGCGCGACGCGATCTTCGGGCGCATCCATGACGGCTGGCACCGCGCGCGCGATGGCCTGCTGACCGTGACCGGGCAGTCCCGGCTGCTGTCGGACAATCCCGCGCTGGAGGCCTCGATCCGCCTGCGCCTGCCCTATATCGAGCCGCTCAACCTGCTCCAGATCGAACTGATGAAGCGCCACCGTGCGGGCGAGGACGATCCGCGTATCGGCGAGGGCATCCTGTTGTCGATCAACGGCATCGCCACGGCCTTGCGCAACAGCGGCTGACGGCGATGGCGGATTTCGTGGTTCATTACGAAGGCGGCCTGCGCTGCCATGTCGCGCATCCCGACAATGGCGCGGTGCTGGTCATGGATGCGTCTCAGGAACTGGGCGGGCGGGGCGAGAACTTCTCGCCGAGCGACCTGCTGTCGGTGTCGCTGGGCGGTTGCGTGCTCAGCATCATGGCGATGGCGGGACGCGTCGCCGGGCTGGAACTGGCGGGCGCGACCGCGACCGTGACGAAGGAAATGGGGAATGCCCCGCGCCGGATCGTGAAGATGGCGGTGACGGTGCGCGTGCCGGGACGACACGATGTCGGCCAGCGCAAGCGAATGGAAGCAGCGGCTGCGGCTTGCCCGGTTCACGCGGTACTGGGCATCGATGCGCCGATCCGGATCCTCTGGGAGGACTGACCGACGATCCTCCCCGGCACGGGGAGGTGGCAGGCCACAGGCCTGACGGAGGGGGGCTTCGGCAAGGGACGCCCCGCGCGGCTTGCCCCTCCACAATACTACGCATGGTCTCTCACCCGTTTCGGGTAGGGTCGCTTCAAGGCCCCCGTTACGGCCATTGATCCTTCACCAGCCAGCGACCATCTGGCGGACCGTCGCAAGCCTCTACCGCTCCGCCATCACCTCCGCCATCGCCCGGTCGCCCGGGTCGGAGGACGCCGCCAGCCCGGCAATTACGCCGCGGCGGTTCGCGTCATCATGATGTTGCGCGATCTTCCATATGCCTTCCAGCCGCTCGACCCGGAGCGTCAGCCCGACGATCCCGCGCTGCAAGCCCTGGATGAAACCATCCGGCGCGTCGTCCAGCGACCAGGGATCATCACGACCGGCTTCCCGCGCATCGGTCAGCCGGGCGAGATGCGCCGCGAGCCATGCCGGATCGCGCGTCGGGGATAGCGACCCATGCGCATGGACCGTGACGTAGTTCCAGGTGGGCACGACCTTCCCATGCTCGCGCTTGCCGGGATACCAGCCGGGATGGACATAGGCGTGCGGCCCCTGAAAGATCGCCAGCGCCGCGCAGCCGCCCTCCGCCAGCCGCCACAATGGGTTGGCGAGCGCGACATGCCCCTCCAGCACCCAGCCATCGCCCTCCGGCACCGCCAGCATCGGCAGCGACACCGCCTCGGGCGCGCCGTCGCGAACCACGACCAGCGAGGCGAGGCCGATGGCCGCAATCGCCTCCAGCAGCACCGCTTCGCGCGTTTCCCGAAACTGGCGCGGCGGGTAGCTCATGCGAGCGCCAGCGCCGGTTCGCCGCGCTCGTGCGCCAGCAGCCATTGCTTCACCGCCAGCCCGCCCGCAAAGCCGGTCAGCGTGCCGTTCGCGCCGATCACCCGGTGGCAGGGCGTGACGATCGACAGCGGATTGCGCCCGTTCGCCGCCCCCACCGCGCGCGAAGCCTCCGGCCGCCCGATCGCGGCGGCGACCGCGGCGTAGCTGCGCGTTTCGCCGTAAGGAATGGCGTTCAGGCCGGTCCAGACGCTCTTCTGGAAGTCGGTGCCCACGGGATCGAGCGGCAGGTCGAAGTCGCGCCGCCGACCGTCGAAATATTCGCCGAGTTGCCGGACGGCCTCGGCCAGAATGGCATGGGCGGGATCGCTGCGTCGATCGGGCAAGGGCACGCGGCCCGCCCGCTCCCCCGCCCACAGGACGGCGCGCAAGCCCTGGTCGCTCGCCACGAGGGTCAGCTCGCCCACCGGCGAGGCCATGGTGCATTCGCTCAACATGGCGCGACCTTAACCGATAGCGCGCGGCGATGCGTCCCGCTTCTTGCGGTCAAAGCCGAAAGGGCGCCGCGATCTCGGGCGTGACGCGCAGCAACCGGCCCGTCGCGCGGTCGATCAGCGCCCAGGTGGTCACCGCCTCCACCTTCACCTGCCCGTCCGCGCCGACGAAGCGGACATGCCGGTCGAACCGCGCGCCCTTGGGCGGGTTCGGCACCCAGGTTTCGGCGGTCACCGTCTCACCCATGACGACATTGCCGCGATAGTCGATCTCGTGCCGGGTCACGACCCAGACATGGGCGGCGACATGCTCCGGCGGGGCGACGGCTTCCCAATGGGCGGTGGCGATCGCCTGAATCCACTGGACCCAGACGGCGTTGTTCACATGGCCCAGTTCGTCGATATGCTCGGGGGCAGCGGTGATCTGGATCGAAAAGCGGCTCATTCCTGTTCGTTCGGGTCCCTGTATCTCTGCCACAGCGAACGCACGCCCCAGCCGATCGCGGCCGCGACCATGACCAGCGCCGCCGCCATCAAGATGTGCAGCAGGCTGGGACGATAGCGCGCCGCCAGTTCCTGAAACGCCTCGCCGAACAGATAACCGATCCCGACGAAGATCGACGCCCAGCATGCGGCGGACACCGCATTGACCGCGACGAACAGCCGGGTCGACACCTTGCTGGTCCCCAGCGCCACCGGGCTGATCGTGCGCAGGCCGTAGAGGAAGCGGAAGGCGAAGATGAAGCCGACCGGATAGCGCTCCATCATATGGGTCACGCGCGCATAGACCCGCCTTCTGCGCAGCTTGGCGATCCACCGCCCGTCGCGCGAGCGTCGACCGATGGTGAAGAAGATCTGGTCGGCCAGGAACGACCCGATCGCGGCGGCGACCAGCGCGGCGGGCCAGCCGACCAGCCCCTGATGCGCCAGGATGCCGCCGGTCACGACCGCCGTCTCCCCCTCCAGCCCGGCGCCGAGCGCGATGGCCACCACGCCGTAGCGGGCGACGATCGCCTCTATGCTCAGGATTCGACTCCCATCTGCCACAGGATGAACGCGTGCTCCTCCGCCCCCTCGCGCAAAGACTCGAACCGGCCCGACTTGCCGCCATGCCCTGCTCCCATATTGGTCTTGAGCAGCAGCAGGTTGTCGTCCGTCTTGGTCGCGCGCAACCGGGCGGCCCATTTGGCGGGCTCCCAATAGGTCACGCGCGGATCGTTCAGCCCGCCGGAGATGAACATCGGCGGATAGGCCTGGGGCTTCACATTGTCATAGGGGCTGTAGCTGCGGATCAGTTCGAACGCCGCCTTGTCCTCGATCGGATTGCCCCACTCCGGCCATTCGCCCGGCGTCAACGGCAATTCGGCGTCCATCATCGTGTTGAGCACGTCGACGAACGGCACATCGGCGATCACCGCGCCCCACAGCTCGGGGTCTGAATTGACCACCGCGCCCATCAACTCGCCCCCGGCCGAGCGGCCCGCGATGGCGATCTGCCCCGCCTTCGTCCAGCCGCCCGCAATCAGCCCCTTCGCCACGTCGACGAAATCGTGGAAGGTGTTGGTCCGCTTTTCGAGCTTGCCGTCCAGATACCATTGCTGGCCCAAATCGTCGCCGCCCCGGATATGCGCGATGGCATAGGCGAAGCCGCGATCGAGCAGGCTCATGCGACCGGTCGAGAAGCCCGGCGGAATGGCATAGCCGTAGGCGCCGTACGCATAGAGGAATAGCTTGCCCGATCCGTCGCGCGGGAAATCCTTGGGGTACACGATCGACACCGGCACCATCGTCCCGTCGCGCGCGGGAATCTTCAACCGCTCGGTCCGGTACTTGTCCGCGTCATAGCCGGACGGGATTTCCTGAACCTTCAACACGGTCAGGCCGCCGGTCGCCACGTCATAGTCATAGACGGTGCCCGGCGTGACCATCGACTCATAGCCGAGACGTAGGACCGACACGTCATATTCCGGATTGTCGCCCAACCCGGCGGTATAGCTTGCCTCGGGGAAATCGATCCGCTGGGGCACGGTCGGCGTGTCGTAGCGGTGGATGGCGATCCGGTCCAAACCGTCCTCGCGGCCCTCGACCACGAAGAAGTCCTTATAGCACTCCACCCCGGTCATGTAGAAATGCGGGTTGGGGCCAATCAGTTCATGCCACTCGCCGGGGTTCTCGATCGAGGCTGTGCAGAGGCGAAACTGTGGGTCCACGTCATTGGTGTGGATGAACAGCGTGCCGTCATGCTCGTCCACATCATACTCGCGGCCTTCCTTGCGGGGCGCGACCAGGATCGGTTCGGCAAAGACATTGTCGCTAGGAAGCAGCCGCACCTCGCTGGTGACATGGTCGCCGGTCGCGATCACGATCCAGTTGCGCGCGGAGGTCTCGGCGACGGCGACGCGATAGCCTTCGTCCGCCTCGTGGAACAGCTCGACATCGTCGGCGACGGGGGTGCCCAGTCGGTGGAAGCGCGCATTGTCGGTCCGCCACTGCGCATTCGCCACGCCGTAGAGGAAACCGCTATCGTCGGCGACCCAGACGATCTCCGACAACATGCCGGGGATAACGTCAGGCAGGTGCTCGCCGGTGGTCAGGTCCTTGACCCGCACCTCGAACCGTTCCGAGCCATTGTCGTCGATCGCATAGGCCAGGTAGCGGCCATTGTTGCTGATCGAGAAGGCGCCCAACCGGAAATATTCCTTGCCCTCGGCCAGCGCCGGTTCGTCGAGCAGCAGCTCGTCGGGGCCGCCCGCGACGGGCTTGCGCCACCATTTGCGATATTGGCCGCCGGTCTCGAACGCGGTCCAGTAGAGCCAGTCGCCGTCTTTCTGGAGGACCGAGGATTCATCCTCCTTGATCCGGCCCTTCATCTCTTCATAGAGGCGATCGATCAGCGGCTGGCGCGGGGCCATCACCGCGTCGAAATAGGCATTCTCCGCCTCGAGATAGGCAAGAACGTCCTTGTCCTCGACCTCCGGATAGGCGGGGTCCTTCAGCCAGGCATAGGGATCTTCGATGGTGATCCCGTGGGCGGTGAAGCTATGAGGACGGGTTTCGGCAACGGGCGGCGTCGGCGCGGCGGGTTCGGTCATCGCCCGGATGTAGCTAGGGTTACGTCCCACCGGAAGGGGGTCGAGCGGTTTCCTCATACCCTCTCCCCAGCCCGCACCTCCACCTCCGCTCGGCCTGAGCGAAGTCGAAGGCCATGGGAATCCCGAGCGGCGATGGGCAGTACGTGCACTTCGACTTCGCTCGATGCGAACGGACGATGGGATACGACCCTTCCGGCTCGACCCTTCTAGCTCGACGATGCGGGCGTGCAGGGCTAGACCGCGATCATCCTCCCATCGCCTTCAGGTCCCGTCATGCCCCATTCGTCCCGCCTTGCCGCCCTCCGCGCCGAACTCGCCGCCCAGGGGCTCGACGGTTTCGTCGTGCCGCTGACCGACGAGCATATGAGCGAATATGTCGGCGATTATGCCCAGCGGCTGGGCTGGCTGACCGGGTTCGGCGGATCGGCGGGGACGGCGGTGGTGATGGCGGACAAGGCCGCGATCTTCACCGACGGGCGCTACACGCTTCAGGTGCGTGAGCAGGTGTCGGGCGAGGACTATGCCTATATCCCCGTGCCGCAGGACAGCGTGGCGGGCTGGCTGGGGCGCGAGGCGGCGGCGGAGCAGCGGATCGGGTACGACCCATGGCTGCACACCCGCCAGCAGGTCGCCGATATGACGGCGGCGCTGGCCGACCGGGATGCGGAACTGGTCGCGGTCGCCACCAATCCCATCGACGCGATCTGGACCGACCGCCCCGCCCCCTCCCCCGCCGTTCTGAGCGTGCAGGACGATGCGGTGGCGGGTGAAAGCTCGGCAGCCAAGCGCGCGCGGATCGGCGAGTGGCTGGCCGAGCAGCGTGCCGATGCGGTGGTGCTGTCGGCGCTGGATTCGATCGCCTGGGCGCTGAACATTCGCGGCACCGATGTCGCGCACACGCCGGTCGCGCTCTCCTATGCCATCGTCCATGCCGATGGCGAAACCGACCTGTTCGTCGCGCCGGAGAAGATCACACCCGAGGTTCGCGCGCATCTGGGCAATGCGGTGCGGCTGCACGATCGCGCGGCGTTCGACGGCTATCTGGGCGGTTTCGCAGGGAAACGCGTCGTCGCCGACCCCGAGCGTGCGGTGGCGGCGATTGCGCAGGCGCTGGAGGCGGGCGGGGCCAAGGTGCTGGCGCTTCGCGATCCGGTGGTGCTGACCAAGGCGATCAAGAACCCCGCCGAAGTCGCCGGGCACCGCGCCGCCTCGATCCGCGACGGGGCCGCGATGGTGAAGTTCCTGCACTGGGTCGAACGCGAATGCCCCAAGGGCGGGCAGACCGAATTGTCGGCGGCCGCCAAGCTGCTGGCGTTTCGCGAGGCGACCGGGCTGCTCAAGGACACCAGCTTTGCGACCATCTCCGCGACTGGCGCGCATGGGGCGAGCCCGCATTACCATGTCACCGAGGAGACGAACGCCCCCATCGAACCGGGCCAGCTCTTCCTGATCGACTCGGGCGGACAATATCAGGACGGCACGACAGACATCACCCGCGTCATGCCGATCGGCGCGCCGACGGACGAGATGCGCGACCGGTTCACCCGTGTGCTCAAAGGGCATATCGGGCTCGCCACGGCGGTCTTTCCGGACGGGACGTTGGGCGGGCATCTGGATTCGCTGGCCCGGCGGCCGCTCTGGGAGGTCGGGCTGGATTATGCGCATGGCACCGGCCACGGGGTCGGCGCGTACCTGTCGGTGCATGAGGGGCCGCAACGTATCGCCGCGCCCAACTATCCCGGCGGCGCGGCGATGGAGCCGCTGCGCGCGGGCATGATGCTGTCCAACGAGCCGGGCTATTACAAGGCGGGCGAGTATGGCATCCGCATCGAGAATCTGGTGCTGATCGAGCCGCGCGCGATTGCGGGCGCGGACCGGGAGATGCTGGGCTTCGAGACGCTAACGCTTTGCCCGATCGAGCGGACTTTGATCGTGGCGGATTTACTGACCGCGGGGGAGCGGGACTGGCTCAATGCCTATCACGCACGGGTGGCGGAGGTTTTGGTGCCGGAACTGGACGGGGCGGATCGCGACTGGTTGCTGGAGAAGTGTGCGGCAATCTGATTTTTGGTTCACGCGAAGCCGCGAGGACGCGAAGAGATTTGGTTCGCGCGGAGACGCGGAGGCGCGGAGAAGAAGATTGTTCGCGCAGAGGACGCAGAGAGGTCGCGCGCCAGCGCTCTCACTTAATCAACGCCTGAGATAAGAGGGCCGCTGGCGCGGCGGGCGAGACACCTCCGCGTTCTCTGCGCCTCCGCGCGAACCAAATCTCTTCGCGGCTTCGCGTGAACACAAAAAACGCCGCGCGGGAGGAGCTTCCCACGCGGCGTCTTCCACTACCAAGCAAGAAACTGGACCCCGGCCTTCGCCGGGGAACAGGTTACCGACCCAACAGCACCCGCGCCTGGCCCGCGATCTGGGCCAGCATCGCGGCATTGGGTTGCGCGGCCAGGCGCGCCCGGTCGATCACCGCCTTGAACTGGCCCACTCGCGACGCATTGCGCTCCAGCCACGCCTCGACCGCCGCTTCCGGGTCGGTCGCGCCCGCGCGGCCCAGGAAGTCCAGCCGCTGCTGCTGGAAATCCCGCGCGAGGCCAGCGATGAGCAGCCGCTCCCACGGATCGCTGGGATTGATCCGCGCCGCCTGGCCCTGCGCCCAGTCCAGGCCCAGCGCCTGACCCAGCCGGGTAAAGGCATGGGTCAGCCGCGTCTCGTCGAGCGACAGGCGCTGGCCCAGATCGGCCAGCCCCACCGCGCCGTCCAGCTCGGACACCCGCACCACCCGCGCCGCCAGCTCGGCGGGCGCGCCTGCCTGTTCCAGCGTGGCGACGACGCGCGCGCTCTGCGCCTTGGCCTCGTCGCGCAGCAGCGCGGGCGTTTCCGCCGCCAGCCGCTCGATCCCCGGCTGCAACCGCTCCAGCGCCGCGCCGGGGGCCGTCCCCGCAGGCATCGCCCGCAACAGATCGGCAATCTGCGACCGCGCCGCGCGCGCGACTTCGTCGAACAGCGCGATGCGGGCGGCTTCGGGCATCGCCGCCGTCTCGATCGCGGTCCACAAGGACGGCAGATCGAACAGCCGCTCGACCACGACGAACATCGCCGCGATGTCGGCCATCGCCGCACCTTCCTCCTCCGCCAGTTCGAACGGATGGAGGATGCCCAGCCGGTTGACGATCCGGTTGGCGAGCTTGGTCGCGACGATCTCCCCGCGCAGGCGATGCTGGTCGATCGCCTCGCCGAACTGCGCCTGCATGGCGGGCGGGAAGGCCGCGCGCAGATCGGGGAGGAGTTCGTCGTCCAGCGCCAGCGGACTGGTCTCGATCGCGTCCTGCAAGGTCAGCTTGGCCGTCGCCAGCAGCACCGCCAGCTCGGGCCGGGTCAGCGGAATGCCATCCTGCCCGCGCCGCAGCAGCACGTCGTTGCTGCCCAGCCCCTCGACCGCGCGGTCGAGCCGCCCGGCGCTCTCGAAAATCTCGATGACGCGGACATAACTCGGCATCGCGCCCGCCCCGTCTGCCTCGGCGATCGACAGGCCCAGGGTCTGAAGCCGGTTATCCTCCAGCACCAGATGCGCGACATCGTCGGTCATCGAGGCGAGCAACGTATTGCGGTCGCCCTCCGCCAGACGGCCCTCGATCATCTCGCGATTGAGCGCGATTTTGATGTTGACCTCGTTGTCCGAACAGTCGACCCCCGCCGAATTGTCGATGAAGTCGGTGTTGATCCGCCCGCCGCGCTCGGCGAAGGCGATGCGCGCGGCCTGGGTCACGCCCAGATTGGCCCCCTCGCCGATGGCGGTGACGCGCAGATCCTCGGCATCGACACGCAGGCGGTCATTCGCCGGATCGCCGACCTGGACGTTATTCTCCGCCGCCGCCTTGATGTAGGTGCCGATGCCGCCGAACCAGAGCAGGTCGGCCGGGGCCTTGAGGATCGCCGAGATCAACGCCGCCGGCTCCAGCGAGGTGGCGGTGATGCCTAGCGCCTCGCGGATTTCGTCCGACAGCGGAATGGTCTTGGCTGAGCGCGGGAAGACACCGCCACCGGGCGAGATCAGGCCGGTGTCGTAATCCGCCCAGCTCGACCGGGGCAGCGCGAACATCCGCGCCCGCTCGTCCCAACTCGTGGCGGGATCGGGATTGGGGTCGAGGAAGATGTGGCGATGGTCGAACGCGGCGATCAGCTTGATCGCCTTGGAGAGCAGCATCCCGTTGCCGAACACGTCGCCCGACATGTCGCCGCAACCGACGACGCGGATGGGTTGCGTCTGCACGTCCACGCCCCGCTCGGCGAAGTGGCGCTGGACCGAAACCCACGCGCCCTTGGCGGTGATGCCCATCGCCTTGTGGTCGTAACCCTGGCTACCCCCGGAGGCGAAGGCGTCGCCCAGCCAGAAGCCGCGCTCCAGCGCCAGCGCATTGGCCACGTCGGAGAAGGTCGCGGTGCCCTTGTCGGCGGCAACCACGAAATAGGGATCCTCGCCGTCCAGCACGCGCACGCCGTCCGGGTGCACCACCGCGCCCTCGACGATATTGTCGGTGATCGACAGCAGCGCGCGGATGAACACGCGGTAGCTTTCCCTGCCCTCGGCGGCCCAGCCGTCGCGGTCGGTGACGGGCGACGGCAGCTGCTTGGGATAGAAGCCGCCCTTCGCGCCCGTCGGCACGATGACCGCGTTCTTCACCCGCTGCGCCTTCATCAGGCCCAGAATCTCGGTGCGGAAGTCGTCGCGGCGATCCGACCAGCGAAGCCCGCCACGCGCCACCGGCCCAGCGCGCAGATGGATACCCTCGACGCGCGGGGAATAGACCCAGATTTCGCGCCACGGCAACGGCGCAGGCAGGCCCGGAATCTGGTGGCTGTCCAGCTTGAACGCCAGCGCCTCCTTGCCCGCCTCGGCAAAGGCGTTGGTGCGCAACGTCGCTGCGATCATGTCGCGGAAGCTGCGCAAAATCCGGTCGTCGTCGATCGCCGACACCGCATCCAACCCCGCCGCAATCGCCGCATCGGCGGCGGCGATGTCGCCGGTCGCCTTCGGGTCATGCGCCGCCGTGAACCGCTCGATCAGCGCGGTCGCCAGCCTGGGCGCGCGGCGCAGCGCATCGACCACGGTGGTCAGGCCATAAGGCAGCCCCGCCTGGCGCAGGTAACGGAACCAGGCCCGGAACAGCACCACCGCTTGGGGGCTCAACCCCACATCGACGATCAGGCGGTTGAACGCATCATTCTCCGCCTTGCCCTCCAGCACCGCCGCGATCGCGCCCTCCAGCACCGCCGCGCCCTTGGGCTCGGTGGTCGCCTCGGTCTCGACGATGAAATCGTGGACGAAGGGATCGGCCTCGTCGCGCAGTCGCGTTGGCAGTTCGCCGATCACCCGGAAGCCGAAATTCTCCAGCACCGGCACCGCGTCCGACAAGGGCAGCGCGCCGTTCAACTTGTAGATCTTCAGCTGGCGATCCTGCCCCGGCTGGACCGGGAACAGACGGACCGAACGGCTCCCCTCATTCTCCAGCGACGCCAGGCGCAGAATGTCGGCCGCCGCCTCGGCCGCATCGCTGACATTGCGGTAATTGGTCGGGAAGCCATTGGCCCAGCGCAGCGCCAGACGCGCCGCACGGGGCGCCGGCACCTGCTCGGCCAGCGCCGCCTCGACATCAGGCATCCAGCCGCGCACCATCTTGCGCAACCGCTCGGCCAGCGCTGCCGTATCGGGCAGGCGCCCGTCCTGGCGCAGGTCGATGGTATAGCGGATCAGCGCGACGACGCCGTCCTCCAGCGCGATCGACCAGTTGAGCAGCGATCCGTTCGCCGCCTCGCCCAGCATCTCACCGATGGCGACACGGCGCGCGGTGGTCAGTTCGTCGCGCGGCAGCCAGACAAAGGCGAACAGATGCCGCTGCAACACGGAGCGGATCAGCACCAGCTCGGGCCGCGGCCGGTCGGCAAGCGACATGGCGGTCAGCGCCAGCTGCTCCAGCGCCTCAGCCGGGAAGGCCGTGACCAGATCGTGCGGCAGCGCGGTCAGCGCATGGGTTAGCGCCTTGCCGGTATGGCCGCGCGGGTCGAAGCCGAACTTGGCCTGGAGCGCGGCCAGCCGCGTGCGCAGCACCGGCACCTCATGCGGCGGGCTGGCCAGAGCGGCGCTGGTCCACAGCCCCGCATGGATCGACAGGCCGATGGCGCGTCCACCCTCCATGATCGGCACCAACACCAGGTCGAGCGGCACCGAGCGGTGCACGGTCGAGATCGCATTGGACTTCAGCAACAGCGGCGCGGAGCCGCCCTCGACGAAATAGTCCAGCGCGCGCTGGCGCGACGTGTCGGCCAGCAGCGGCACCTTGTGCGGCGTCCGCGCGATGCCGAGTGCGGGGGCGTCGCGGCCATCCTCGAACCATTTCTCATGGCCCAGCAGCGTCAGCTTGCCGCCCAGGAACCACAGCAGCAGCGCCGCACCCTCGCCATTCTTCTCGCCCAGCGTCGTCGCATCGGCGGCCAGCGCATCCTGCAACCCCGACCAGTCGGTCACGGCGGCGCGGACATCGGCCAGCACGGCGCGCAGATCGTCGACCAGCCCGCGCCGGTCGCGCGCATCGGCGCGTTCCATTTCCAGATAGATGAAGGATTCGGACTTTCCACCCGCGCCGATCGCCTGAAGCTCGCCCTCACCATCACGGGTAACGGGCAGGACGGGGTGGATCACCCGATCAATCGCGATGCCGTCCGCGCCGACCATCGCCGCGATCGAATCGACCAGGAAGGGCATGTCGTCATTGACGATGGCCAGGCGCATCCGGCGATGCGTGTCGTCGCCCGTCATGGGCTCCAGCGCGATCGAGGGCTCGCCCGGCGCGCGCCGCTGCGCCACCCCCGCGACGAAGGCCGCTGCGGCCGCCACCTCCGCGGGGCCGAACCCCTGCAACTCCGCCGGAAGGGCGCCCTGGGTCAGCCGCGCGGCAATCGCGTCGGCCATCGGATGCGACATATTCGGTGCCATGGCCGCTAGTCCTAGGCCGGGCGTCCGTGCCGCTCAACCCTTTGCAACTCGAGAAAAGATGTTGCGTCGCAGCGCAATTATCAGCGCGTGGCGCGCAATACCCTTTCCGCCAGCCGGGCGTCGCCGCTGACCGACCCGGTGATCGCCACGCCGCCGTCAACGCTGACATGACCGACGAGCACCATCGGCGTTCCGGGCGCGGCATCGGTCGCGAAATCGACATGCCCGATGACCTCGGGCTCGGCCATCGCTTTGGCGGACGGTGGATTCCACAGGTCCTCGGCGGTCCCTTGCGCCACCGGTGCCGCCGGACGGCTTGTGGATTGAAGCAGCGCCGAATCGAGCGTCGCCTGCAACAGCGGATCAGCCAGTTCCTTCCAACTCACCACTCCGTGCACGAAATCGATCATCAGCCCGTCGGACGAATAGGGCAGCAGGATGCCACGATAGAGCGTGGTCCGCCCCCGTCCGTTGATGAACTCGGCCTCAAACCCCGCCGGGGCCTGATCGATCAGGATCCGGTCGCAATGCCCCGTCAGCCGGGCGAGCAGCGATCGTTCGGGAAGATCGGCGACGCGCTTGACCGGTCCCGCCATGCCGCACTCCTCGCGCAGCGCCTGGCCGATATAGGCGATGACCGGATCGCGCCGGTCGCCGCGAAAGTCGAGCAAGACGGAATTGGCCGCGAAATCCCCCATTGCCTCGGATTCGAGCGCCCCGATCACCGGGAACCGCGCATCCCCCAGCAGCGACGCCCAATGGTGATAGGCCCGCGCATGCAACCGCCGCTCGACCCCGCCGAGGTCCAGAAGCACATCATCGCCTCGATCCGCCACATCGCTCCCGGTCGATGCGGTATCGGGGCGCGGGGCGCTGCTCATGACTGTCTTCCTGGCCATGCTCCGGTCATGCCCACCTATAGTTAACCCCGGGTAAAGATCGCAAAGACGCTTGCCAGCCCCCCATCGACCTGTTAAGCGCGCCCACCTCGACCGGATACCAGCCGGTTCGATCGACGGGCCGCTTTAGCTCAGCTGGTAGAGCATCGCATTCGTAATGCGGGGGTCACAGGTTCGAGTCCTGTAAGCGGCACCACACTCATGAAATCGCACCCGATAGAGGACAATGGCCGGCATCGCCGCGTACGGCTGTCATGTCTCATGCTTGACTTTTTCAAGAATGTTCCTTATATGTTCTTCTTGAGGCGACAAAGCGGGGCAGCATGACCGAGACCTCTGGCGGCAAGCAATCAAGCGCTTTTTCATGGTGGCTGCGAACCGGCAAGCTGCCGCCTGCGCTCAGTCCTGATGGTCTCGAACTCAAATTTAATCCGTGGCACGATCCGGAGGACGGCCGGTTCACCTTTGCTGGCGCGGGACGCCATTATGGTGCGAGCGGGACCGACGCGGTTAGCAGTGAGGAACGCCGGGCTCCGACCAGTTCTGATCGCGCCCCTGTTTCATGGGATCATAGCAAGTCGAGGACTTCGACATTGCCAAAGGCGGGAACGTCACGTGCTGAAACGGCGGCGGGAGATGGCCAACGGCCGCTGAGGCGTGCGTCGCCCAAAGTAAAACCCAAGCCCGTTGAGGGATCGCGGCCCGGCAACCAGCCGAACCCTGTCACCGAATTCGTCGGTGGCATAGGCGAAGGACTTTACGACGTTGGGACAGGAACGGTGGCAGGAGTCCGCGCTGCGCTAACGACGAATCCGGTAACCACCGTTCGCAACGCCGGTCGCGGCATCGCGGGTATGATCGATGCTGCGATCACTGCCGAGGATACGCCCGCCCGTATCCAGGCTTCGCGTGCGGCAAGCGCCGTTGCCAACGCGTCGGCGCGGGATATCGGGCGGGTCACGGGGACAGTTGCCGGGAACGTTGCGCTGGCGGCGGCACCGGGGGCGGCGCTCTCCAAGGCGGCCGCATTGCGCCGAGTTCGCATGGCGAGGCCGCGCACGACCTATGATCCGCCGCAGATCGGTTGGGTAACGGAGACGACCAAGTCGCAAAAGCCCTGGAAGGCTTACAACGACGCTGCGACGGGTGCCCAGCCCGGTCGGGCGCCGACGTTGATGCGGACGATGGCGGACGGTTCGAAGCGGCCAGTCAAGTTCGACGGCATTCAGGGCGATTATGTGATCGACCGGAAGTGGTCTGTCGTTGATAGGCCCCGGGCGCGGGCCCAGATCTTGCGCCAGTCGCAGGTTCTGGCAGAACATCGCTTGATCGGAACATGGGAGGTTCCAACGCCTGGCCAGAAGGTCAAGGCTTTGAAGCTGCTCAAGAAGATGAGCATCACGAATATTTACGTAAAGGTCGTCAAGCCATGATTGCCATGCAGGTTGCGAGCTTGATCGCGGAGTATGTCGTGTTCCTCGAACTTACCGATGAGGATGAGCTGAATCCCGATACCGCCGTGAAGATGATGGAGGCTCTCGGCGGCCATCTCGAAGAATTCGACAAGGATTTTCTTCGTGAACTGGTGGATGCATTTCCGGTTATAGCGGAGGAATATAGCGGTGAAGCGCAAGAGGTGGTGCGCAATATCGCCCATGGTTTCTACCTTGAAGAGGCACTGGCAGCGGACGATCCCGTCAAACTGGCCGAGTTGGAAGCGCTGCGCGACGCGAGGGACTGAGCCCCGGCTGGAGTTTCAAATCAGCGTGATCATGGCCTCGTCCATCTCTATCACCGGCGACTGATCGAAATTTTCCAATGATCTGAGTGCCCGGTTTTGTCCCCCGTGGGGCACCATCTTCCGGGTTATTTCGATAACTTAGGGAATTTTCGGAAATCGTTGATTGTAACGGCTGCCTGCTACAATCGCAGCGAGACGAGAATGGGTGCGTATCTGCTTAAGCGTGATGGCAGCACTTACTATGTCCGGCGTTCGATTCCACTAGCTCCGAGGCGGTTTGAACCGCACCGGGTTTGCCGGCGGTTTCCACGCCTGTGACGAAGCGGCCATGAGCAGCAACATGGCGAACGAGGTTTCGCCCCAGGTCACGCCCGCCGGCGAAACAGGAAGCGCTCGGATATCCAATGCGCCGCAGCGCCGACGGCGACGCCGAGCAGCACCTCCTCGGCGCGCGCCAGCGCGGCCGTGACGATCGATCCGCCGGGCGGTACCGTCAGCAGCACGATCACGGATGTCCACATGGCGACTCGCAATTCCGGGCGCAGACGGGCAATGCTGGCGGTGATACCCACCGCAACCGCCAGCATCGCGACCTGCCCCGCCCCACGCATCGCGATGGCGACCAGCAACGCCACCGCCACGCCCACGACCGTCGCCGCGATCCGCGACGTCAGCGATCGGTGCGTGTCGCCCAGCCTGTCCTGCGACACGACCAGCGCCGACACGCTCGCCCAAACCGGATGGTCCAGCCCCATTCGGTTGGCGATCACCAGCGCCAGCACCGCGGCGGCCGTGCAGCGCGCGACGAAGGCGATCGAGCGGATCGCCTCCTTGCGGGACACGGCCGCGGTCACCCACGACCGCAGGGCAGGCGGTCGCCTCACCGGAACAGATTGGCCTTGGCCAGTTCCAGCACCTCGTCGCCACGCCCGCTGAGCACTGCGCGCGCGGCGTACAGGCTGAAGCCCTTCACCTGCTCGGCCTGGATCTTGGGCGGCATGATGAGTTCCTGCGTCTCGGTGACCACGTCGACCAACGCGGGGCCGTTATGCGCGAAGGCGTCGCGTAAGGCGCCCTCCAAGGCCTCGGACCGCGTCACGCGCACCCCGAAATAGCCCATCTCGCGCGCGATCGCGCCGAAATCGGGGTTCTGGAGCGAGACATTCTCGTCGACATAGCCCGCCGCCTTCTGCTCCAGCGCCACGAAGCCCAGCGTCGAGTTGTTGAAGACGACGATTTTGATCGGCAGCTTCATCTGCACCGCGGTCAGCATGTCGCCCATCAGCATGGCGAGACCACCGTCGCCCGACATCGACACGACCTGTCGCACGGGAAAGGCACCCTGCGCTCCCAGCGCCTGGGGCAACGCATTGGCCATCGAACCATGGTTGAACGATCCGATCAGCCGCCGCTGCCCGTTCATGGTCAGATAGCGCGCCGCCCAGACGGCGGGGGTCCCGACATCGGCGGTGAAGATCGCATCCTCGGCGGCCAGCCGGTCGATGGTGCGCACAACGAACTGCGGGTGGAGCGGCTTGTCGCCATCGCGCGGGGTCGCCAGATCGTCCAGCCCCTTGCGGGCATCGCGATAATGGGTGCGGGCCTTCTCCAGGAACCGGTCGTCCCGTTCGCCCCGGATCAGCGAGATCAGCCCCCGCGCCACCTCGACGACATCGCCGACCACGCCCAGGTCGAGCGGCACGCGGCGACCGAGCGCACTCGGGTCGCGGTCCACCTGAACGACCTTGGCCTTTTCGGGATAGAAGTTGCGATAGGGAAAGTCGGTGCCGAGCATCAGCAGCGTGTCGCATTCCATCATCGCGTGATAGCCCGACGAAAAGCCGATCAGCCCGGTCATGCCGACATCATAGGGATTGTCGTACTCGATATACTCCTTGCCACGATAGGCATGGACGATCGGGGCCTTCAGCGCCTCGGCCAGCGCGACCACCTCGTCATGCGCGCCCGCCGTACCCGAGCCACAGAGCAGGGTCACCGCCTTAGACCCGTTGAGCAGGTCCGCGATCTTCGCCAGTTCCGCCTGCCCCGGCACCAGGCGCGGGGTGGCGAGCGGCGGGAAGGCGACGGCCCGCGTCTCGGGTGCGGGCTTCAGCGCGATATCGCCGGGGATGACCAGCACCGCGACGCCGCGCTGGCCGATCGCGGTGCGGATCGCGCGGTGGAGCAGCTCGGGCATCTGGCGCGGGTCCTGCACCATCTCGCAGAAATGGCTGCACTCGCGGAACAGCTCGGTCGGATGGGTTTCCTGGAAATAGCCGAGGCCGATCTCGCTCGACGGAATATGCGCGGCGATGGCCAGGACCGGCACATGGTTGCGCTGGCAATCATACAGGCCGTTGATGAGGTGGAGATTGCCCGGCCCGCAACTGCCCGCACAGACCGCCAGCGCACCCGTCGCGGCCGCCTCCGCACCCGCCGCGAAGGCGCCCGCCTCCTCGTTGCGGACATGCATCCATTGAATCCGGCCCGATTTGCGCAGGCTGTCGTTGAAGGCGTTCAGGCTGTCGCCCGTCACACCCCAGATTCGCTCCACCCCCGCCTCGACCAGCGTGCGGTTCAACAGGTCGGCAATCGTCTCGGCCACAATCCGTCCTCTTCTTGTATCGATCGGGGCGCGGGGCCACCGTCTTCACGTTGCAAGGGCGAAACGAGGCGGCAACGGATTGGCTTCCATCGAGAACCATGATGTTTTTGCAACGTGCCGTGCCAATGATGCATGGCATGCGATGTCGCGATGGTCAGGGAAGCGGGCGGAAGACGGTCACGCCCAGTAGCACCGGCACCCGCCCTGGACTGGCCCCGTCGTCGCTGCTGTCATCCCTCCTCGTCCTGGAAAGCACAGCGGGGCACTCCCATCGGCATTTGGGGAACGCGCCTTATGGCCAACGGGCGTCCGCAAATCTCGACACCTCAGCCGCAAGGTCCCGATCCTCCGGCGTGTTTCCCTGGAATCCACCATGGGGCATGGCCTCGAAGACATGCAGTTCGGCATCGACATCCGCCCGACGCAACGCCCGGTGCATCCGCACCGCGTTGGACAGGAAAAGGTCGCGCGTTCCCGATTGCAGAAAGGTCGGCGGAAAGCCGGCAAGATCGCCGAACAACGGCGAAAGATAGGGATGGGAGAGGTCGGCGCCGCCGGCGTATAATTGGTTGTTCCGCATGAGAGAGCCGGGCAGCACGACATCGACCATCTGATTGACCTGGAAGCTGTCACCGGATTCGGTCAGGTCCACTTGCGGTGACAACAGGATCATCCCGGCTGGCATGGGCATCCCTTCGTCTCGTCCGCGGAGGAGCATCGCAGCCGCCAGATTGCCGCCCGCCGATCGTCCACCTACGATGATGCGTGACGGCGCATGGCGTTCCAGCACATAGCGATAGGCGGCCAGCGCATCGTCGAGCGCGGCCGGATAGGGATGCTCCGGGGGCATGCGATAGTCGACGCCGTAGCAGACTGCCCCATGCTGATCGGCGTGCATTCGCGCCTGCGCTTTGCAAGCCTCACCGCCGCCCACCACCAGCGCCCCGCCATGAAAATCGAGATAGGCGCAATCCGGCTTCAGCACGGTTTCCGGCGTGGCGATATGGATCGTGGCGTCATCGGTCCGGATGGTCTCGACGTTTGCCCGCAATATGCCGGCGAGAGCCTTCACCGCAGCCGCATATTGCCCGTCGGCGGCGGCCTTGATCGTCATCCAACCGGCATGATCGTCGGGCAGCGGCATCGCGTAGAGCGCGTTCAGCGGCACCCCGTCGTCGTTCACCTGTCGTTCCAGGCTGGCACGTGCCTCCGGACTGATCGACGCCGGGAAAGGGACAAGGCGGCCATGGACGGCAACGCCGGGTTTCTGATCGCTCATGTCGATAGACTACTCTCAACGCCAACAGCTTTGCGGGCCAGCGCGAATGGGGTCGCCGAGCCGCTGTCACACCCTAGCAGCCCCTCGGCCATTCCAACAAACACACGGTCCGAAAGACGGCCGGGCGCAGAACCGGACGTGCAGGCCCAGCGTAACGGCCCTGCGCTGCACGGTCATTCGTAGGACGATAGCTCGATCAGGTTGCCGTCCGGATCGCGCACATAGATGGAGCAAATGGGCCCCAGCGCCCCGCTCTTGGTAACGGGACCGAGCTCGATATCGACCCCGCACGGTCGAACGTGTGCGGCAACCGCGTCCGGGGAGGCGTCGGTCAGGAAACAGAGGTCCTGGCCGCCGACCGAAGGCGCCCTGCCCGTGAACCAGCTCTCCTGCGAGCTATGGATGGGGCGCAGATTGATCTTGTTTCGCCCGAACGTCATGCTGGTGCGCGGCTCGCCGGAATCCGATGTGATGTCCACCCGCTCCATGCCGAGCACGCGCGCGTACCAATCGGCGGAGGCCTCCACGTCGCGTACGTTGAAGACGATATGGTCGATGGCTTTGATCGTCAGCATTCGGGACTCCGCAACGAGGCGCTCTGTGCAGGCGTCGGGGTAAACCATATCGCAGAAGTCATCGATGGGCGCACCATGGTCGCTGCCCGCTTACGGCATCCTCGGCATGCCCGATCCGATGCCGGTCGATTCCGTCAGAACAGGCCGTTCAGGAATTTTCCCGTGCCGTCCGTCAATCCCACGATCTTATCGGTGGCTTGCCGGTAAAACTTGAAGTCCAGTTCCGCCTCCGTGCATCGCCTGCCTGCCCACGGAACGAACGAAGCTGTGCGCGCCCCAGCGGTCGTTTGTTCGATCCGCTTCGCTCGACGGCGATCGAGATGCGCGGGGTCTGTCGTTCGGCCGTTTTCGCTATGCTTTCGCAGGCCGTTATCACGCCCTTGGCCACCAATCCCGAGCCGCCATGGTTCTCGCTCGCGAAGATGAAGATGCCGTCGCCAACCTTCGCGCCTTTCCCGCCGTACATCGTCTTCTGGGCGACGAAGACGAACGAGGCCGCGTCGGGGTCGGCGACTTCCGCCTTGATGGCAAACCAACGGGCAATCGCGGTCATGGCCGGATGATACCAGACCGGCCGGGGCCCGCAACCAGCGATCCTGGCCAAGGACGATGGAGCGGCAGTGGGATGACGAGTATCGGGCCATTTTCCCGATTCCACTGTGCCGCCTATGTCTCCAGATCGGTCGCGAGGGAGAAGCCGACATAGCGGCCAGCATTGTAGGTCAGGCCCCCCGAGGAGTCGGCGATCCACCGATAGCTATCGAACAGGTTCCTCACCTGAACGCGGGCGATCACCTCGCGCTGCCCGAGACGGAGCCGGTGACGCGCGCCAAGGGCGACGGTCGGGCGCGACGGCAAGCGGACGGCATTGGCTTGGTCGGCGAAGGATCCGCCATGCCGCGTCACCTGAAGATCAAAGGAGGATCCGCGCCAGCTTTCGGGATGCACGTCCAGCGCCAGGACGATGCGACTGCGGCTGGTGCCGACCGGGCGCGGGCCGATCGTTCCGTCTTCGACCAATTCCCCGGTGACGCGCGGATCGAGCAGGACCGCGCCCGCAACGATGCTGGCGGACGGCGTCATGTTCCCGCTCAACGACCCCTCGATACCGCGATGGCGGACCTCGCCCAAGCGGCGGTAGAGGTTCGCACCGTCGAGATTGAAATAGGGTTTGCGCACATCGAACACGCCCACAGCCGCTTGCAGCTTTCCCAGCGAGGCGCGCACGCCGGCATCGACCTGCCGCGTCCGCAGCGCGGGCGGCGCCGCATTGCGATTGACCGCGATATCCGGCGCGACCTCGCTTTCCTCCAGCCCTCGCGTCACCCCGGCATAAGCCGACAGGCCGGACGCCACGTCGATCGAGGCCATCAGGTTGAACAACCATGGCCGATCGCGCGACAGGATGGCATCACGCCCCGGCGGACGGACATGCTTGCGATAATCGGTCTTCTGGATACCGATGTTGAGACTGCCCCGCCCCTTCCAGCGCCCCTCATAAGCGATGCCGCCCGTCACCTGTCGAACGTCGTCAGGCGTGCGTTCCGCGAAACTGAAGGACGGCTCGGCGATCGGCGCGCGCGTCGCGATGTTGCGGCGGGGCAGTTCGACCGCCTCCGCCTCCCCATAGAGGCGGGCCTGATCGCGGGCACGCACCGAGGCATGGAAGCGATGCAGCCGCGGACCGTCCGTAAAGGTACGGGACACGCGCACCTCGCCCGAGGTGGAGGCATAGCGCGACGGCGGGGCTGCATAGACGGTTTCCGTGCCGGTGCCCGCTTCGTCCACGTCAAGCCACAGGGTCGTCCGATCGCGGCTGACGGTATAGATCGAGCGGAACAGACCGCCCGCCACCGACCAGTCCCCCTGCTTCGTGCGCGCGATCAGGCCCGTATTGCTGCCGCGTCCGGTGTTGGTCGCCCAGTCCTGCCCCGTGTAGCGCCGACGATCGCGCACGCGCGGCGGGACGAACGAGCCGCCGGTGAAGTAGGTCGGCAGGGCCTCCTCGCTCCAGATCGAGTCGAGGCTCCAGAACGGGATGATCTCGGTATCGGGCGCGGGCCGCCACCGGAGGCTGATCCCACCGGAGAAGACCTTCGGCGTGCCCCCGAACCATTCATCGTCACGATAGAGGCCGAACCCGCCCGCCGCCGACAAGGTTCGGCCGGCGATCGGCGCGCGAACGTCGAACTCGATACTGGCGTCGCCGAACGTGCCGGCGTTCAACCGGGGGCTGAGGACCAGGGCCTCGGGCGCCTCGGGCAGGCGAAAATCGGCGATCCCGGTCGGCGCCGGGAACGGATAGTCGATCGCCGTCAGGCCGACGCGGATGATCGAGCTGTCGACGATGCGATAGCTGAGGTCCGCCTGCTGATCGATATACAGCCCCTCGATACGGACATTGCCCGCGTCGATCGGCGAGAAGCCGCGCACGTCCTCCTCATCGTATAGTCCGACGGACTCGTTGGCGTAGCTGACGCCGAACGCGTCCTCGGCCGCTCGCGCGGCGTTCTGGTCGGCGCGCTGCGCTCCTGCCTCACCCGCGAACCCGAAGGCCGCGAGTGTCATCAATGCCCATTTCCGCATGTCTGCCCCCGCCGCATCCCCTAGCGGGGGACTTGCGGCTTACCAAGATCAAACCGGATCGGCTGCACTGCTGCATCGGGCCATGCCCAATACCGGGTCTGGATCAGTGCGGCCCCTTCGGCGGAGAAGAAGTCTCCTGAATCAAAAGGCGTAGCGCAGCGTGGCCTTCACGTCGGCCGGGCGCCCATAGGCAAGCTGATTGTAGAAGCCGATCTGCGAATAATATTTCTTGTCGAAGATATTGTCCGCATTGACCTGCACCGAGAACCGCTCCGTCACCGGATAGCGCGCCATCAGGTTGACCAGAGCATAATCGTTGATCTGCAACCGCTCGGGGGCGTTCGTCACCGGGTTGGTGGTGTCGGTATAGCTCTCCCCCTCCCAGTTGACGCCGCCACCGATGGTGAGCCCTCTCAAGCCGCCGCCCCGCACCTCATAGGTGGTGAACAGGCGCAGCAGGCGGTCCGGGTAGTTGCTGTTCACCCGCTTGTCATCGCGATCGCGCACCTTGAACTGGGTGTAGTTCACGCTCACCGCCCAGCCCGGCATGATCTCGCCATTGGCTTCGGCCTCGAAACCCGTGCTGCGCGCGCCGTTGGCGGCATAATAGGCCTGGTTGATCGTGCCGGGGATCAGGTAACCCGCGTCGACCTGCGCCAGATTGTCCTGTTCCACCCGGAAGACGGACAGCGCCGTCTTGAGCCGACCGGCGAAGAAACTGCTCTTCAGGCCCGCTTCGTAATTCTTGCCCGTCACCGCCGGCAAATAGCCGCCATTGCGGTCCTGCGCGTCCTGCGGCTGGAAGATCTCGGTATAGCTGACATAGACCGTGTGGTTGGGCGTCAGGTCGTAGAGGATACCGGCATAGGGAATGAACTCGCCACGCTTGCCGTAATCGGCGACCGTGCCGTAGGACAGGCCGTCCCGCTCCCAGGAGGCGAGACGCGCGCCCAAAATCACCTTCAGCGGATCGGCAAGCGACAAACGGGTGGCCGCGAAATAGCCCCATTGCCTGGTGCGCACGTCCACCACCTGCGATCGGGCGCCCCAAGTCGGTTCGGGGAAGGAGCCGTCCCAAGCGTTGAAATCGCCCACGGCGGCGGCGGGGCTGCTGTCATAGCCATAGAAGTCGAGATCCTGCCGCGCATAGCTGGCGCCCGCGATCAGATTGTGGCGGCGGCCGAGCAGCTCGAACGTGCCGGTCAGCCGCGCGGTCAGGTCCAGTTGCGAGAGCCGGCTGTCATAGCGGGCGGGGATGGCGGCCATGCCCAGCCCGGTCGTGCGGTCGGGCTGTCCGGTCAGGTACAGCAGCCGCATGTCGCCGCTGTTCCGGCTGTAATTGCCGTACAGGCGCAGCGTCCAGTCGCGCCCGAAATCCTGTTCCAGATTGACGAAGGCCGTGCGCTGCGTCGAACCCCAGCTCGTCCAGTTCGCGCCGATCGTCTTGGAACGGCGCCAGTCGGTGCGACTGCCATCGGCATACCAGGTCGGCAGACCACCCCACAGCGTCCCCCGGGGATCGTTGTCCTGATAGCTCGCCCCCGCGCTGAACCGTGTCGACGGCGTCAGGTCCGCATCCAGCACCCCGTACAGCACGACCTTCCGGTTGCCGAGCAGATCGACATAGGAATCGGAGTCCTGAAACCGGGCCACACCGCGGACGCGGACGCTGCCGTCGCGCGTCACCGGGCTGGTGACGTCGGCCTGGAGCAGATAGTCGTTCCAGCGCCCGGCCGAGGCGGTGAACGATCCCGTCAGGTGATCGCTGGTGGCGTGCTTACGGACGAGGTTGATCGAGGCGGACGGATTGCCGGCGCCGGTCAGCAACCCCGTCGCACCGCGCACGATCTCGACCCGATCATAGAGCGAAAGGTCCAGTTCGGACTCGCCGGCGCTATAGGCTGCCTGGAATTGCAGCGGCATGCCGTCGATCTGATAATTCTCGATATCGAAACCGCGCGCGGCGAAGACGTTGCGCGAGCTGTCGAACGCCTTGGCCGAAATACCGGCGGCATTGTTGGCGATGTCGGTCAGGCTGCGCAGTTGCTGGTCGTCGAGCCGTTGCGAGGTGACGACCGTCACCGATTGCGGCGTTTCCTGGATAGTCAGGCCAAGGCCCGTGGCGGAATCCAAACGGTCATTGGTGGTGTAGCGGCCGATGACGGTGATATCGTCACGCTCGCGTGAGCGATCGTCCGTCGTCCGGTCCGCCTGCCCGGTCTCGCGCGCCGGTGCCGACTGCGCCATCGCGATCGAAGGCACGGCACAACCGACCAGCATCAGCGCCAGCACCGATCGGCAGCCATAGGCTGCCGCAGACACACCACCCGTCATTGAGACCCCTCTTAATGATATGGGCTCGCATTAGCATGCATTGGGAAGGGGTCAACCGTGGATGACCTGCATCACCGACCGGCAAACAGCGCGCTTTCGAAAACACCCGTTGCCCTCACTTGCCGCCCGAACGATCAGGAAAGGCCGGTTTGACGGCGGTCAAAGGCGCGTCCGCATTGCCGGGGCACGGCATGCGCCATGTGGCCCTATCATCCCGACCTGCTCGCCCGGCCCGTGCCGCGCTACACCAGCTACCCCACCGCCGCCGAGTTCGACGACCGAGTGGGTCATGACGACATGGCAGCCGCGCTCGACGCGGTCGGGGCGGACGGCATCGTGTCGCTCTATCTGCATATCCCTTATTGCCGGGCGATCTGCTGGTATTGCGGGTGCAATACGGGCGCGGCGAACCGGACGGCACGGCTGGATGCCTATCTGGCGCGGCTGCATGAAGAGATCGACATGGTCGCCGCCCGGCTGGATGAGCGGGGACGGATCGGGCGGATCGCCTTTGGCGGGGGGAGCCCCAACGCCATCGCGCCCGATGCCTTTGCGGCACTGGTCACGCACCTGCGTACGGCCTTTGCCTGCGAGGATGCGCCGCTATCGCTGGAGGTCGATCCGCGCGGCTTCGACCGCGACTGGGCGTGCGTCATCGCGGAAACCGGCGTCGCGCGGGTCAGCCTGGGTGTGCAGACCTTCGATCCCGTGCTTCAGGCGGCGATCGGCCGGGTCCAGCCGCATGAGGACATCGTCCGCACCGTCACGCTGTTGCGCGACGCCGGGGTCGGGTCGATCAACTTCGACCTGATGTACGGCCTGCCCGGCCAAAGCAACGCGGCCCTTGCGGCGAGTTTGAGCGACAGCATCGCGCTGGCGCCCGAGCGACTGGCGGTCTTCGGCTATGCCCATGTCCCGCATCTGATCCCGCGCCAGCGCCGGATCGACGCGACCGCGCTGCCGGGTGCGGCGGCACGCTTCGCCCAAGCCGCGCTGGCGCATGAGCGATTGACGGCGGCGGGCTATCGGGCGGTCGGCTTCGATCACTTCGCGAAACCGGACGATTCCCTGGCCCGGGCGGCGGCGGACGGAACGCTGCGCCGCAATTTCCAGGGCTTCACCGACGATCCCGCCGACATATTGATCGGGCTGGGGGCCAGCGCGATCAGCGAATTTCCCAACCGCCTGCTCCAGAATGCAAAGAATGCGGGCGACTGGCACCGGGCGATCGGGACCGGTCGTTTCGCAACCGCGCGGGGTATCCATCGGACACCGCTCGACCGGCGGCGCGGCGCGGCGATTGCGGGGGTATTGTGCCAAGGGGTCGCGGAGACGGACGGCCTGCTGGAGCGCGACGCCATTCGCACCCGGCTCTCCGGCTTCGAGCAGGCGGGGTTACTCGGCTGGGAAGGCCACCGCCTGCGCCTGACGCAGGACGCGCTGCCCTATGCCCGCAGCATCGCCGCCGCCTTCGACGCCTGGCGTAGCGCGGACGACATGCGCTTCAGCCATGCGGTGTGACCTTCCGCCGCGCTGCGCCGCCTGTGCCGCGCGCGGGATGGCGCTGTGCGACGGGTTGGACGGAACGGCGCTCGCCGCATTCCATGATATCGGTCGCCGCCGTCGGTTGGGCATCGGACAGGCCTTCGGCTGGATCGGCGCCCCCGCGAGCCAATGCGCCCATCTGGTCTCGGGTGTGCTCAAGATCTCCCGCATGGAGCCGGATGGCCGTGCCCAGATCGTCGGCCTGCTCTACCCCGGCGATTTCGTCGGCACGCTCTTTGCCGACCGCTCCACCGACATGATCGCCGCGCTGAGCGATGCCGATCTGTGCGTCTATCCGCGTCTGGCGCTGGAGGAGATTCTGGTCCGCCACCCGGCGGCCGGGCGATGGCTGCTGCGCCGGACGATGGCGACGCTGGCCGAGGTGCGGCGCTGGACGCCGATGCTGGCCCGTGCGCGGGCCGAGGCGCGGGTCGCCGCATTGCTGCTCGAAATGGCGCGTCGGTGCAAGGCGGAAGGGGACGCGCTATTCCGTCTGCCGCTGTCGCGGGCTGCGATGGCGGAGGCGCTGGGTCTGGCGGTCGAGACGGTCAGCCGTCACATGACCGGCTTTTCGCAAGACGGGCTGATCGCGCTGTCCGGCCTGCGCGGGGTGCGCCTGCTCGACCGGTCTCGCCTTGGGAGCGTCGCAGGCTAGAGCGGTTTCCGATCAGGTTGGATCATTGGCACGGAGGTGATTTCGGTTCGGGGCAAGGCGCGCGAAGGGAGCGATGCAGAAGCATCGTGACCGCCAAGCAATGCCGCCCTGGACCGAAAGCGCCCCGCCGCGAAGCGGTCGCCCAAAGGGCGATGACGATGGTTCAACCTGGTCGGAAACCGCTCTAGGCGGCGGACCGGGCCCGCCCCTTAGCCGCCCATTGCCGTTCGCACAGGGCCGACAGGACCGGGCGATGGCTGACCAGGATCATCCCCTGCCCCGTCCGCTTCAATCGCGCGTCCAGCCGCCGCGCGACCGCCGCCGCGACCACGGCATCAAGCCCCTCGCCCGGCTCGTCGAGGAGCAGCCAGGGCACATTGCCCAGATAGGCGCGCGCCAATGACAGCCGCCGCCGCTCGCCCCCCGACAGCCGCGCCCCGTCCTCGCCCAGCCATGTGTCGAGCCCCTCGGGCAGCGCCCGCACCACGGTATCGAGGGCGGCGTCGTGCAATGCCTGCCACAGGCGATCCTCGGTCGCATCCGCATCTGCCAGCCGCAGATTGTCGCGAACCGTGCCCGCCATCAGGCCCGCATCCTGCGGCGCCCAGGCGAAGGTCGCACGCAGGGTCGCACGCGGAAGCGTGGCCGCGTCCCAGCCACCGATCATGATCCGTCCGGGCGGTAGCGGACGAAGCCCCAGCAATCCCTCGATCAACGTCGTCTTGCCGCAGCCCGATACCCCGGTCAGCGCGATCCGGCTGCCCGATGCAAAGGCATGGCCGTCGATGACGAGGTGCGTGTCGAGCGGAACCTCGATAGCCGGACGCTCTGCCTCCACCGCGTCGAACACCGTCTCCAGCCGAGCCTCCGCCTCGCGGAGCCGTCCTCTCTCGGTCATCGCGCGCAAGATCGGCGCGGTCGCATCGGCTGTCATCGCGGCCGCCAGGGCCGCGAGCGCCGCCAGCGGTGCGCCAGCCCCCGCCGACAGGACCAGCGCCGATGCCGCCGCCAGCGTGACGCTCACCGCGTGCAGCGCCTCGAACCGTGCCACCACCGCGGCCTGTCGCTCTTGCGCCTCGGCCAGTCGGTCGCCCGCCCCCGCGATCCGGGCCGCCGCCCAATCCTCCAGCGCGAAACAGCGAAGTTCCGCCACCGCGCCGCCCATGGTCGCCACCTCTTCGCGCAGGCGCCCCATGGCCTGTTGCACGGCACGGCCGGGCTGCTCCAATTGGCGGGCCCAGACCTGCGCCAGGCCGAGCGCCCCCGCGACACAGGCCAGCGTCGCCACCATGGCCGGCCATCCGCCGAGCGCGGTCAGCGCCGCGCCCGACGCCAGCGCCGCCACGCCACCCCAAGGCCCCGACAGACGGACGAAGCGCCATTCCACCGCGTCGACATCGCCGATCAGCCGCGCCGTCGCCTCCCCCCGGCCGAGCGCCAGCGCCACCGAGGGCGGCGCGGCGGTGATCGCGCGGTAAAGCGCGGGCCGCAGCCGGGCGAGCGCGCCGAACGCCGCGCCATGGCTGGCCAGCCGCTCGCCATAGCGCCCAGCGGTTCGCACGATCGCCAGCAAGCGGATCATGGCGGAGGGCAGCATATAGTTGAACGCCTGCGCCGCGACGATCCCCGCGCCCCCCGCCAGCGCGGCGGCGGTCAGGAACCAGCCCGACAGGGCGAGCAGCCATACCGAGGCGATGGCGACCAGCGCGGCGCACATCCCCGCTTGTCGCAGGCGGCGACGCTCCCGGCGGCGTTCGGCAGCGATCAGATGGCGTAACGTCATGCGGCAGGTCCCAGATGAACGATGCGCGTCGCGATGGCGGCGAGCGCGGGGCTGTGCGTGGCGATCAGCGTCGTGCGTCCTTGCGCGGCGCGTGCGATGGTCGCGATCAGCGCGGCTTCGGCGGTGGCGTCCAGATGCGCGGTCGGCTCATCGAGCAGCAGGAAGGGCGCGGGGTTGAGCAAGGCGCGGGCGAGCGCGATCCGCCGCCGCTCGCCGCCGGACAGGCCGCTGCCCCGCGCATCCAGTTTCGCGTCGAGGCCACCCGGCCGGGCCGCGAGCATCGGCCCCAAGCCCGCCGCCGCGACCGCGCGCTGGAGCGCCAGTTCATCGGCTTGGGGACGGGCGAGCATCAGATTGTCGCGGATCGTGCCCGCGATCAGCAGGGGATGCTGCCCCGCCCAACTCGCCTGTCCCGCCAGCGAGACCATGGGGACGCCGTCCGCCTCGATCGTGCCAGCCGATAGCGGCGCCAGCCCTAGCAGCAGGTGCAGGACGCTGGTCTTGCCGCTGCCCGAGGGGCCCAGCAGCGCCACCGTCTCGCCCGCCTCGATCCGCAGCGACAGATGCGAGACGGCGGGCGCGTCGCTGCCCGGATAGTGGATGGCGACATCGCGCAGGACCAGCGGGGCCGCGATCCGGACCCGAGGCATAGACTCCGGTTCGGCCAATGCCATCAGGGTGTCGGCGGCCGTCTCCGCCGCCTGCTTGTCGTGATAGGCGGCGGCGAGGCGGCGCATCGGTGCATAGAATTCCGGGGCGAGCGCCAGCACGAAAAAGGCTTGGGCGAGGGTCAGCGTCTCGGGCACGGCGAAGGGCAACAGGCCGAGAAGGGCGAAACCGCAATAGACCGCGACCAACGCCACCGACAGCGCCGCGAAGAATTCCAGCGCGGCGGAGGATAGGAAGGCGACCCGCAACACACGCATCGTCCGCTCGGCCAGCTCCCGCGCCGCCGTGCCGATCGCCTCGGTCTCGCGCGTCTCGGCCCGAAAGGCCAGTACGACCGGCAAGCTGCGCACCCGGTCGGCGAAGCGGGCCGACAGGCGGTGCAGGGCGACGAATTGCCGCCGCGATTCATCCGCCGCCGCACCGCCCGCCAGGATCATCGCGGCCACGAAGGGCAGCAGGGTGCCGGCGAGAATGACTGCCGCCACCCAACTGGCGCAAGCGGTCGCGGCCAGGACCAGCATTGGCGCGATGGCGGCGACCCGGCGCGCGGGCAGGAACCGCGCGACATAGCCGTCCAGCGCCTCGACCGCATCCACGGCCTGCGTGGCGAGCAGGCCGCTATCGGCCGGGACACCCGGCTTTCGACGCAGCGAGGCGGTCACGGCGCGAAGCCGCTGCGCCCGCTTGACCGTCCCCGCCCTCACCGCGCCCCGCCGCAACGCCAGGGTCGCGAAAGCCCCACGCAACGCCCCCATGCCAAGCATCAACAAGGCCCAGGGCCACACCGCCCCCTGCCCGACCACCGCCGTCACGCCCCCCGCGACACCCGCCGCAAAGCCGACCGCCGCCAGCGTATCGAGGAGCAACAGACCCGCCATGCCGTCGCGCCGCCCGGCCGCATCCTTCAGCCAGCGGTTGCGCATCCTGGGTATCGAGGGAGCATCGGCGATCATCGTCATGCCGCGACGGTCGCCCCGACCGCCCCTATAGTCTTTGACCACGGTCAATGTCGGCACCGGCTGGCGGGCCTAGCGAGTCGGCCAGCAAGGGGCCGGGGGGCGGCTCCTTTTATGGAGACATGCCATGGACCCCGGCGTCGTAGACCTGTCGCGACTGCAATTCGCGGCCACCGCGCTATATCACTTCCTGTTCGTGCCGCTGACGCTCGGCCTGTCGATGATGCTGGTCATCATGGAATCCGTCTATGTCATGACCAACCGCCCGGTATGGCGGGTGACCACCCGCTTCTGGGGCAAGATCTTCGGCATCAACTTAGTGCTGGGCGTCGCCACCGGCCTGACCATGGAGTTCCAGTTCGGCACCAACTGGTCCTATTTCTCGCATTATGTCGGCGACATCTTCGGTGCGCCACTGGCCATCGAAGGGCTGATGGCCTTCTTCCTGGAAGCGACATTCGTCGGACTGATGTTCTTCGGCTGGGACCGACTGTCGAAGCTGGGCCATCTGATCGTCACCTTCATGGTTGCGCTCGGCACCAATTTGTCGGCGCTGTGGATCCTTGTCGCCAATGGCTGGATGCAGAATCCGGTGGGCGCATCGTTCAATCCCGACACGATGCGGATGGAAGTGAGCGACTTCGGCGCGGTGCTGTTCAATCCTGTCGCCCAGGCCAAGTTCGTCCACACGGTCAGCGCGGGCTATGTGTGTGCCTCGGTCGTGGTGCTGGGCGTTTCCGCCTTCTGGCTGCTGAAGGGTCGCTTCCTGCCGGTCGCGCGCCGGTCGATGACGGTGGCGGCGGCGTTCGGCCTCGCCTCCTCGCTGTCGGTCGTCGTGCTGGGCGACGAGAGCGGCTATGCGCTGACCGACAACCAGAAGATGAAGCTCGCCGCGATCGAGGCCGTCTGGCACACCGAGCCCGGTCCCTCCGGCCTGACCCTGTTCGGCTATCCCGACACCGTCGCGCGCGAAACGCGGTACAAGGTCGAGATTCCGTGGCTGCTCGGCCTGATCGCGACGCGCAGCCTGGAGGGCACGGTCACGGGCATGTCCGAACTCGTGCTGAAGGCGCAGGAGCGGATCGCCTCCGGCGTGATCGCCTATGACGCGGTCCAACGGCTGAAGGCGAACCCGAACGATATCGCCCAGCGCGCCCGGTTCGAGGCGCACAAGCGCGACCTGGGCTATGCCCTGCTGCTCAAGCGCCGGATGGCCGATCCGCGCGCCGCAACGCCGCAGCAGATCGAGGCGGCGGCCTGGGACACGGTACCGGATGTCGGCCTGCTATTCTGGAGCTTCCGCATCATGGCGGCGATCGGCTTTGCGATGATCGCGCTGTTCGCCACCGCCTTCACGCTATGTTCGCTGCGGATGCACATGGATTCGCGCTGGTTCCTGAAACTAGCGGTGGCGGCAATCCCGCTGCCCTGGATCGCGATCGAGCTGGGCTGGATCGTGGCCGAGCTGGGGCGGCAGCCCTGGGCCATCGAGGGCGTGCTACCGACGTTCCTCGCGACCAGTTCGCTGTCGCGCGGGGCGCTGTGGACCACGTTGGCCGGTTTCACGGCCCTGTACGGGGTGCTGGCAGTGATCGAGGTCCGGCTGATCCTCGCCGCCATCGCGCACGGGCCGGAGGAGCGGGACGACCAGCCCGCGCCCGGCCCGATCCCCGCCGCCATTCCCGTCACCGCCTGAAGGAGGCCAGGACATGTTCGATTATGAGATGTTGCGCCTGATCTGGTGGGCGCTGCTGGGGGTGCTGCTGATCGGCTTCGCCCTGACCGACGGGTTCGACCTCGGCGTCGCCGCCCTCCTGCCCTTCGTCGCGCGAAACGATGCCGAGCGGCGGATGGTCATCAATTCGATCGGGCCGACCTGGGAGGGAAACCAGGTCTGGTTCATGCGCCTCTATTAGGGAGACGATGCGCGTCAGTCGGCTGAGGCCCGCGGCTTGCCGCCCGACCACCGATAGCGTCATCGCGCGAAGCTGGCTTATCCGGCTGTTCAGCCTTTGCACGATTTCCCACGCGATATCGTGGCCGCCGGTCGTGAAGATGATCTCGTAGAAGCGCGTGGTCGCCCGCAACGCACCGGTGGGATTCCGATCCTTGTGCGCCTGCGAAATGTCCTGAAGCGCGGCGTGCAGGTCTCGGATCGTCGTGGCGGTCGCCACCCGCGCGCAAGCCGCGACGGCGGAGGATTCAAGTTGGACGCGGATTTCATAGATCTGTTCGGCCTGCCCCACGCTCAG
>JAAIGG010248604.1_pt1 | contig 40158 bp, 33 predicted proteins | sample 6487391 | NCBI WGS metagenome assembly JAAIGG01 (sample SAMN13974130, study PRJNA590717) | phyllosphere metagenome | biome: asymptomatic weeds; feature: pooled weeds collected from a community garden; material: weeds; isolation source: pooled asymptomatic leaves from various weed species from...
AGCAGCGTCCGGGCGCGAATGCCCGTCGTCACCCGCACCGTCAGCACCAGCACCGCGATCAGCAACCCGCAGGCCAGCGCCAGCGTCGCGATCAGCAGCCCCAGCGAGCCGATGAAACCGATGCCGTATGTCCCGACCGTATAGGCGATCGCCCCGAACGCCCCCACCGGCGCGGCGCGGATCAGAAAGCCGAAGATCGCGAATTGCAGCCGGGTCAGCGCCTCGATCGCGCGGACGATCGGCGCGCCCGCCTCGCCGATCTTCAGCAGGCCGAAGCCGACCAGCCCGGCGACGAACAGCACCGGCAGCACATCGCCCGCCGTGAAGGCGGAGAACAGGGTATCGGGCACCATCCGCACCAGGAAGTCGCCCGGCCCGGTGATGTGCCGCCCGGCCAGTTGCCGCTGCACCTCGGCCGCCGCATCGCCATAAGCGGGCAGGGGCAGGCCGCGCCCGGGCTGCATCAGGAGCGTGACGGCCAGGCCGATGCCCAGCGCGGTGACGGTGATGCCCAGGAACACGATCACGCTGCGCAGCACGGTCGCACCCGTCTCGCGTGCCGCGCCGTGGCGGACGATCCCCTCGACGATGGTGCAGAACAGGACCGGCGGCACCATCATCCGCATCGCCTTCACGAATGCGATGCCCAGCGGTCCCAGGTCGCGGCCGAAGGCGGGCGCGAGCACGCCGATCGCGGTTCCCGCGAGGATGCCGAGCAGCATCTGGACATAGAGATGTCGGAACACGCGCAGCTCGGCTCTCCCATTAATGCGTAACACGCATAAAGCGGACCGATCATTGCATTTGATCGAATGGCCGCCGGTGGTGCTTATTGGCGCGTAAGGCGTGGCGGCTCAAGCCTCCGCCCCACAGAGAACCTGCGAGAAGCGGGACGGAAGAGAGGTTTCCGATGAGAGATCAACCATTTCAGCCAAAGGCAGGGCGCCCGCAATCCCTCGCGCGGCGCGGCGCCGTGCGTTCGGCTCTGTTGTTGGGGCTGGCTTCGCTCACCGGTCCCGCCTTTGCGCGCGAACCGAAGCCGGTTGCCGTCCGCGAACTTCATGTCGTCACCTCGGGCGGCTTCACCGCCGCGTTCGAGGCGTTGGCCAAGAAATATGAGCGCGACACCGGCGTCCATATCGTCACCGAACATGGCCCGTCCATGGGTGACACGCCGCAGGCAATCCCCAACCGGCTGGCCCGGCACGAGGATGCCGATGTCGTGATCCTGGCGCGCAGCGGGCTCGACAAGCTGGCGCAGGCGGGCACCGTGACCTCCGGCACCGTCACCGATCTGGGCCTGTCCAAGATCGCGGTGGCGGTGAAGGCCGGGGCTCCCGCGCCCGATATCAGTACGCCGGATGCGGTGCGCGATACCCTGATCAACGCCAAGTCGGTCGCGTGGTCGGACAGTGCCTCGGGCGTCTATATCCAGTCGGTGATGCTGGATAAGCTCGGCGTCGCTGACCAGGTCCGCCCCAAGGGCCGGATGATCCCCGCCACCCCCGTGGGCCAGATCGTCGCGCGAGGGGAGGCCGAAATCGGCTTCCAGCAGCTCAGCGAACTGAAGCCCGTCCAGGGCATCCGGATCATCGGCCTGCTCCCCGATGCGCTGCAAAAGGTCACCCCCTTCTCGGCGGGCGTCGTCGCTTATTCCCCCCACCAGGCCGAGGCCAAGGCGCTGATCGCCTATCTGTCCTCCCCCAAAGCCTATCCGATCATCCGCGACAGCGGATTGGAACCCGCTTCGCAAAAGGCCAAGCCATGACCCAGGCAACCGCAAGCTTCGCCGCCGCTTCCGCAGCGGCGGCCCCCATTTCGGCTGAACGCCGCAAGTCCGCCTTCAAGTCGATCTTCATCGTTGCCAGCGGCAACTTCCTGGAGATGTTCGACTTCATGGTGTTCGGCTATTACGCCACCTACATCTCCAAGGCGTTTTTCCCGACCGGCAGCGAATTCGCGTCGCTGATGCTCACCCTAATGACCTTCGGCGCGGGCTTCCTGATGCGGCCGGTGGGCGCGCTGGTGCTGGGCGCCTATATCGACAAGCATGGGCGGCGGCAGGGTCTGTTGCTGACGCTCGGGCTGATGGCGCTGGGGACGCTCGCCATCGCCATTACCCCCACCTATGCACAGATCGGCGTTGCGGCCCCGATCATCATCCTGCTCGGGCGTCTGGTCCAGGGCCTGTCGGCGGGCGTCGAGGTCGGCGGCGTGTCGGTCTATCTCAACGAGATCGCACCCCCCAACCGCAAGGGCTTCTTCTGCTCGTGGCAGTCGGCCAGCCAGCAGGCGGCGGTGGTCTTCGCGGCGCTGATCGGCCTGCTCGTGTCGACCAGCCTCGATCCCGTCACGATGCAGGCCTGGGGCTGGCGCATCCCGTTCATCATCGGTTGCGTGATGATCCCGTTCCTGTTCGTCATCCGTCGCCACATGGAGGAGACCGAGGTCTTCCTGAAGCGCAAGGAGCATCCGCAGCTTTCGCAGATCATCCGCACCATCGGCGGCAATTGGGGCGTGGTGCTCCAGGGTGCGCTGATGGCGGTGATGACGACCGTCTTCTTTTACATGATCACTGCCTATACCCCGACCTTCGGCAATAAGGTGCTGTCGCTGACCCCGGGTTCGGCGCTGTTCGTGACCGCCTGTGTCGGCGTGACGAACTTCGTCCTGCTGCCGGTCATGGGCGCGCTGTCGGACCGGGTCGGGCGTCGGCCGCTGCTGATCACCGCGACGCTGCTCGGCGCGATCCTGGCCTATCCGCTGATGAGCTGGCTGGTCGCCGCGCCCAGCTTCGGGCGGCTGCTGACGGTCGAGCTGCTGCTCGCCGCCATCTATGCCACCTATAACGGGGCCTTCATCGTCTATCTGACCGAAGTCATCCCGGCGCATGTCCGCACCGTCGGCTTCAGCCTGGCCTATAGCTTGGCGACCGCGATCTTCGGTGGCTTCACGCCCGCCATCAGCACCGCGCTGATCGGGGCGACGGGCGACAAGGCGATCCCCGGTGCCTGGTGCGCCGCCGCTGCCCTTCTGTCGCTGCTGGCGCTGGTCATCGGGTCGCGGCTGACCAAGCGCGAAGTGCGCTGACCCTATCGGTCGAGGCGGCGGCCACGGAGCCGCCGCCCGCCAATCAAGAGGATGCCGTCATGTATCGAGGAGCCATGCTCGCCATGGGCCTGTGTGCCGCCATGCCCGTTGCCGCCCAATCGCGGGAGGACGATGTCGCCCGGCTGACCCGCCTGGTCGAGCAGCAACAGGCACAGATCGCGCGGCTGGAGGCACGGCTGGCAGCGGTGGAAGGGCAGAAGGTCGCGACCATCCCCGCACCGCTGGGCCAGCCGCTGGCGTCCGAGGCGCATCCCGCGCCGCCGCCCCAGGTGGCGGGCCAGACCGTCAGCCCACCGCGCCTTCCGTTCCCGCTGGGACAGGCGCTCCCCTCCGATGCGCATCCGCCCTCGCTCGACGCGCGGCTGGCGCGGATCGAGAAGGCGCAGAAGGACGGCGTCCATGTCGACTGGTCGAAGGGTACGCCGGAATTCACCAGCGCCGACGGCAAGTTCTCGTTCCGGCCGCGTGGGCGCGTCCTGATCGACCTGGGTAGGACGATGGGCAGCGACGTCGCCGCGCGCAACATCACCACCACCCAGGCCCGCTCGCTGCGTCTGGGGTTCGAGGGCTCGGTGGGGCAGCACCTCTCCTATCTGCTGGAGGGGGATTTCGCCGATAACGAGATCGCGATCAAATCCGCCTATCTGGCCTGGACGACCGGCTTCATGGGCCAGCAGGCCGAGTTCGCGTTGGGCAACCGGCTGAACGATCGCGGGCTCGACGGATCGAGCGGCACCATCTCGGTGCCCTTTCTGGAGCGCAATTTCGTCGGGCAGGGGATCATCCCCGTGCGCGGCTTTTTCGGGCTGGGCGCGGCGGCGCGCATCTATGGCGATGGCTGGCATGTGGGTGTGCAGGTGTCGGGCGACGACATCAACAATCCCGGCACCGCCAGCGACGGCCTGACCATCGGTGCGCGGGCGCATTGGAACCCCGTGAAGACGGCGGACTGGCTGCTCCATCTGGGCGTCTGGGGCTTTCACGAGGATCTGGCGACCGACGTGACCCGCCCGACCCGTGCCATCGCGGTCGGCGGCTTCTTCAACGACAATCTGCGGATCGCGCCGGGCACCTTCGCCAATGCTCGGTCGGGCGACGGCTATGGGTTCGAGCTGGGGGCGTTCCACAAGTCGCTCTGGGCTTACGGCGAATATGGCGCACGGACCTTGCGCAATGCAACCGGCTCGACCGACCAGAATGCCTGGGCGGTGCAGGGCGGCTGGTTCCTGACCGGCGAGACCCCACCTTACCTGACCCGTGGCGGTGTATGGAGCCGTCCGCGCGTCCTGCGCCCCTTCACCTCGGGCGGCAGCGGCGCGGTGGAACTGGCGACGCGCTACGAGGAACTGGATTACAGCGACAATCCGACCGCCGGGCGCGGCACCGCGCTGACGCTGGGGGTCAACTGGTATCTGAACAATTTCGTCCGCTTGCAATTGAATGCCATCGACTGGTCGGTCGCGAACCCGGTTGCGGGGCGGCTGGCGAAGGACCATGGCCAGACCTTGATCGGACGGGCGCAAATCGCGTTCTAGGCTTGGGGGGCGAAGGACGAATGGAACAAGATGCGGTGGAGACGACGTAATTTGGCCTCGATGAGCGCGGACGTGAATGACGGGCTCGCCCCAGGCGTGGAGGCGGTGACCAGCGGTGCGCGTTCCTCGGAGCCGGTGCAGACGCGCGGTTACCGCGTCATCGCGCTGGTCGTCGCCTCCGCCCTGTTCATGCAGCAGCTCGACGGCACCGTCCTGACCGTCGCGCTGCCGACCATGGCGCGCGACCTGGCGACGCCCGCGACCAGCCTCAGCCTGGCGCTGACCAGCTATCTGCTCGCACTCGCGCTGTTCATCCCGGCGAGCGGGACGTTGGCCGACAAGTTCGGGTCGCGCACCGTCTTCTGCTCGGCGATCGGGATATTCCTGCTCGGCTCGATCCTGTGCGCCCAGTCGGGGACGCTTTATACTCTGGTCGCCGCCCGCTTCCTGCAAGGGATCGGCGGCGCGATGATGGTGCCGGTCGGGCGCTTGGTCCTTCTCCGCAGCGTGGCGAAGGAGGACATGGTGCAAGCGCTGTCCTGGCTGGTCATGCCCGCGCTGATCGGGCCGATCCTGGGGCCTCCTCTTGGCGGGTTCATCGTGACCTGGCTCGACTGGCGCTGGATCTTCTATCTCAACATTCCGATCGGCATCATCGGCATGGTCGGGGCCTGGATGCTGGTGCCCGAGGTGCGCGGCGACGCACGGACGCGCTTCGACGTCTCGGGTTTTTTCATGTCGGGCGTTTCGCTCGGCTGCCTGCTGTTCGGGTTCGAGCTCGCAAGCCGTCCGGGGACGGGCTGGGTGGCGCTGGTCCTGCTGATCATCGGCGCGGTGTTCGGCTGGATCTATATCCGCCATGCCCGGCATATCGATGATCCGATCCTCGACCCGACTTTGATGCGCGTGCCGACCTTTCGCCTGTCGGTGATCGGCGGATCGCTGACCCGGATCACGCAAGGGGCGCAACCCTTTCTCCTCCCGCTGATGTTCCAGCTCGGTTTCGGGTTGAGCGCGGCGAAGACGGGGACGATCACCATGGCGGGCGCGGTCGGCGCGCTGGCGATGAAGGCGCTGGCCCCGCGCGTCCTGCGTCGCTGGGGCTTTCGGCAAAGCCTGATCGTGTCGGGGCTGGTCAGCAGTGCCGGATACGCGACCTGCGCGCTGTTCCGGCCCGACTGGCCGATCCCGCTGATCACCTTCGTCCTGGCGCTGTCGGGCTTCTTCACCTCCTTCCAGTTCACCGGGTTCAACGCCATCGCCTATGCCGATGTGGACAAGGAACGGATGAGCGCGGCGACCAGCTTCTACGCGACCTTTCAGCAACTGACCCTGTCGCTGGGTATCTGCACCGCCGCGACCGTGCTGGAATTGGGGACGCTGATAGAGGGGAAGGGCGGGCCGACGCTGAACAGCTTCTCGGCGGCGTTCCTTGTGGTGGCGGCGATCTCCACCTCGGCGATCATCTGGAACCGCCGCTTCGCCCCCGATGCGGGCGCGGCGATGAGCGGGCATCATGAAGCGAGGAGCGACGGGGACTGACCGACCCGCAACACCGCTTTCCTCGGACAAAAGGTGACGACAAGGCTTGCCAAGGACCGCCGCTCTCGCCTAGCTTTGCATATGCAATAACGCATTTGCATATGCGAGAATAAGATCGGCGTGCCTTGTGGATGACGCCGGCAGGGACGGGAACCGTTCGCGGCGGCGCGGGCGGGCGCTCAGGTCAGGAGAGGCGGATATGAAGACGACGAGACGGGAGATGATCGGCGGCGGCATGGCGGCGGCGGCGCTGGCCCCGGCGGTGGCATCGGCGGCGACCTTTGCGCAGCAGATGGGGGCGGGGCGCGCGCTGACGGTTCCGCCACCGGCGCGCTTCACCCCGGACTGGGAGTCGCTGACCGCCGGATACAGCGTGCCCGACTGGTTCCGCGACGCCAAGTTCGGCATGTGGGCGCATTGGACCGCGCAATGCGTGCCCGAGGCGGGCGACTGGTATGCGCGCAACATGTACCTGCCCGGCACCCGCGCCTATGACCATCATCTGAAGCATTATGGCCACCCGGCGGATGTCGGCTTCATGCAGATCCAGAATATGTGGAAGGCCGATCGCTGGGACCCGGGCCGGTTGCTCGATCTCTACAAGAAGGCGGGCGCGCGATACTTCATGGCGCTGGCGAACCATCACGACAATCTCGACGCCTATGACTCGCGCTATCATCCCTGGAACACGACGCGGGTCGGCCCGCGCAAGGATATCGTCGGCACCTGGGAAAAGGCGGCCCGCGCGCGGGGGATGCGCTTTGCGGTGTCCAACCACTCGGCCCATGCCTGGCACTGGAACCAGCCCGCTTATGGCTATGACCCCACCGGCCCGCGCGCGGGCGAACGCTATGACGCGTGGAAGCTGACCGCGGCGCAGGGGCGCGGGCAGTGGTGGGACGGGCTGGACCCGCAACAGCTTTACGTCGGTCGCCATATGCCCATGCCGGACGGCATCCGCACGCGGGAACAGGCCAATGCCTGGCACGACGCCACCGACCTGTTGTGGAACGAGGGCGTACCGGCGGGCACCGACTTCGCCGCCAACTGGCTGCTCCGCGCCAAGGACCTGGTCCAGAAATACAAGCCCGACATGGTCTATTTCGACAATTTCGACCTGCCGCTGGAGAAATACGGACTGGAATTCACCTCCTGGTTCTACAACCAGTCGATGCAGTGGAACGGCGGCAGGCTGGAAGCCGTGGTGACGGGCAAGATGACCCCGCCGCAGCGGCGCATGGGCATCGTCGACGACGTGGAACGCGGCGGCAAAAATTATATCGAGCGTTTCCCGTGGCAGACCGACACCTGCATCGGCGGCTGGCACTATGATGCCGAGACCTACAAGAATGATGGCTATAAATCGGCGGCCAATGTCCTCCACACGCTGTGCGACGTGGTGTCGAAGAACGGCAATCTGATGCTGTCGGTGCCGATGCGCGGCGACGGGACGATCGACGACAAGGAGGAGAAGGTCGTCGAGGATATCGCGGACTGGATGGGCCGCAACGGCGAGGCGATCTATGGCAGCCGCCCGTGGAAGATCAACGGCGAGGGGCCAACCAAGCCCAATTCCGGCCTGTTCTCCGAAGGCGGCCCGAAATCGGCCTATACCGCCAAGGACGTCCGCTATGTGACGCGCAACGGCAACCTCCATGCGCTGGTACTCGGCTGGCCGGAGAACAATGTCGCGCGGATGACCCTGCTGGGCAGCGACAATCCCAGCATGCCGGGGCAGATCCGCCGTGTGACGATGCAGGGCGACAACAGCCCGCTGCCTTTCAAGCGGACCGGCCAGGCGTTGGAAGTGACGCTGCCTGAACGCGCGCGCCATCCGATCGGCGTGGCGTTGATCATCGCAGGCGAGGGCGTGACCGCCTGAGTTCGGCGGAAGGGGGGGTGTGTCGCCCCCTCAGGTCTTCAGAATCCTCCCCTGCAAGGGGAGGGGGACCATGCGAAGCATGGTGGGGGGGTGTACCGCCATCGAGAGCGCGACACCCCTCCGTCAGGTCTTCGACCTGCCACCTCCCCTTGCAGGGGAGGAACGGGTCGGTCCTGGTCTTCGCCGGGCCGATTAGCCGTTCTGCGAGGCGATCCGGTAGCGGAAGTCCGTGAAATCGACATGACCGCGCGTCGCGTCGTCATGGACGGTGAACAGCCCCACCCGGTCGCCGCGATAATCGCGCCATTGCAGGTCATAATGCTCGCCGAAGTGCCGGAACCGCCCGTCGCTGCCATCATGCTCGAAGATCGCCCGCCCGTCATCGCCCCAGCGGGTGGCGAGGCGGATCAGCGGCGTATCGATCACCGGCCCCTCCCGCACCACATCGCCCCGCGCGAAGCAGAGCCGCCTGCGCCTCGCCGCTTGCCGCACCCCGATCCAGGCTCCGGCGGCGGAGAGGTGGCACAGGCCCGCCGTCTGCCCATCCACCATGCCGGACAGGTCGAGGACCACGCTGGCCCGATTGTCGGCAGTCCGCCACGACCTCTGGCTGAGCAGGTTGCCGACGCCGCGCAATCCCTCGAAGGCGGGCGGAAAGGCCTTCAGCCGCAAATGGCCGGGCCGCTCGGACAGGCTGAACGCCTCGTGCCGGGGGGCGTGGCTCCATTCCCAGACCGGCTTGATCCCGCCGCGGAAGTCGTCGGACAGGTCGGGCAGGGGCGGGCGGTGCGATGCGATGGGCTTGCGCGACTGCCAGACCATATTGCCGATCCCGTCCGGCCCGGCGCGCCCGATGATCGGCCAGCCCTTGGTCCAGGTGACGGGCAGCAGGCACATGGCGCGCCCCTGCCAGTCGCCATGGCCCTGATGGGTCAGGAACCACCAGCTTTTGTCGCGGGCTTGCAGCAACGCGCCCTGATTGGGCTCGCCATCCACGGCGGCATCGACATGGCCGAGTTGCACCGCGCTCGCCTGCGCCAGGCCCGGCAGGCTGGTCGCACGCTTCATCATCGGAACGCGCCCCTCGGCCCGCACCTCGCTGAAATAATGATAATAAAGCGGGCCGAACTTGTAGAGCTTGCTCGCCTCCGACCCTTCCGACTGCTGGATGGGCAGGGCAGAGGCCCGGTCCAGCGTCAGCCCGTCTTCGCTCATTCGGTACAGGCTGATGACATAGGGCTGTCCCGTCACCGGATCGGCTGCGAAGCGGGTCATCACCAGCCAGGCCGATCCGTCCTCGTCCCAGAAGGGGCAGGGGTCGTCATACCCCGCCTCGTGCAGCAGCGAGCGGGGCGGCGTCCAGGGGCCTTCGGCGCGCTCCGCCGTGGTGACGTACAGGCCGCTGTCGGGGGAAGCGAAGTAGATGTAGAAGCGCCCGCCATGGTGGCGGATCGCCCCCGCCCACATGCCCCGGCCATAGCCCTGCATCCGGCGCCAGCCGAGCGCCTCCTCGTCGAGCAAGGCGAGGTCGGGCACCGCATGGCCGATGGTCGTCCAGTTGACCATGTCGCCTGAGCGCAGGATGACCATGGCGGGGCTGGTGTGCAGGGTCGAGCTGATCGCGTAATAGGTGTCGCCGACCCGGATCGCGTCGAGATCGGAATAATCCGCCGGGATGATCGGGTTGACGAAGCTGCCATCCCCCTGATCGCCCCAGCGGGGTAGGGGGGAGGCGGTGGCCGGTCCCGTGGCGGTCGCCTGCTGCGGACAGAGCGCGATCCCGCCCAGCGCCGAAAGTCCCAGCAGCACCGAACGCCGGTCCGCCTCGCCGTCCATCATCGCCCGCTCCCCGTCCTCATCCCGAACCCGCCGCCGGATCATCGTCCGGCGGCGGGCATCGATTCAGCGCGCGGGACGCAGCCAGCCGACAAAGCCGCCCTGCGACCGCAACGGCACCTCGATCGCGCCGGTCGAACGTACCGTCCGTTCGGTCCGGGCGAAGGCGTCGGCGCGCACCTGGTCGTCGGCCAGCGAGACGAGGCTCCACTCGTCCCCGCCCAAAAAGCCCAGATCGACCTTCAACGGACGCGCCGTCGGGCCGTTGATGACCGCGACGAACCAGTCCTTGCCCCGTCGCCGGGCAAAGCCCGCCATCTCCCCGGGTTCGCTGCCGGGCAGGACGATGGTCTCGTCCCAGATCGACGGGATCGCCTTCAGCACGTCGAGCGCGGGGTTTTCGAGATAGGTGCGCGGATGGCCGCCCATCACCAGATAGGGCGAGGTGAAGAGGATCGCCTGCGCCACTTCATGCGACCAGCTATTGCCCTGCAACTCCTTGGGCTCGAAGACGGTCGGCGTATAGTCGCCCGGCCCGACGACATAGCGGGTGAAGGGCAGGATGGTGTCATGGTCGGGCGGCAGGACGCGCTTGTACCGGGTGATATGCCATTCATGCCCACGCACGCCTTCGCGGGTCAGGACGTTGGGCCAGGTCCGCTCGGTCCCGGTCGGCTTCATCGCGCCGTGGAAATCGACCATCAGCCGCTCGGCGGCGGCGTCGCGCGCGAAGTCCTCATACCATTGGGTCCAGACATGGTCGGGATGCTCGGGGAAATCGACCTTCACCCCGACGATCCCCATCCGGGCATAGCGGCTGAGCAGCGCGCGGCGGGCGGTGGGATCGAACGTCTCCTTGCTGTGCACCCACACCCATATGTCGATCCCCTGCGATCGGGCATAGTTCACCGTGTCGGCCAGCGTCTCCCAGGGGCGTTTCCACTCGGCCCAGCCTTCGTCGACGAGATAATAGGGATATCCCATCTGCCTGGTCCAATCGACCCATTGGTGCTGGTCATTCTCCAGCGGCGCGCCGATCGCCAGCCATTGCCAGGTCGAGCGACCGGGACGGATCCAGTCGGCCTTGGCAAGCGCGGGCGAGGGGGGTGGGTTGAGGTTCTGGACCAGGGTCGAGTTGACCAGACCGGTCAGGTCGCGCGCGACGATCGTCACCCGCCAGGGCTGAACCACCGCCGCATCGGTCCGCCAGCCCTTGGGTTCGGTATAGAGGCTGCCCGCCAGCAGGCCGTTCGCGTCGGGCGTGATCGCCATGTCGCCGTAATTGACGACTTGGGCCTCGCTGATCGTCACCCAGTATCGGTCGACCTTGGCGGTCAGCGGCATTCCCAAAGGCTTGCCGACGACATCGCGCAGCGTCTTGGCGGCATAGATCTCCTCATAGCCCGGATCGCGAGCGGTGACCCAGACAAGGGGGTCCGCAGCGGCGAGTTTCCAGCCGGAGCGATCGCCCTCGATCATCCGCCCGGCCTTGGCGGGCAGGCGAAGGCGGACGCCGACGCCGTCATCGGCGACATGGATATCCGCCTCGAACCGGGTGCCGTGCGCGGTCAGGCCGATACTGGCGATATTGGCGCGGTCCACCGCCTCCGCCTTGCCGCCGAAAAAGCGATAGCGGGTGTCGGTCTTGCGATGCTGAACCGTGCCGATCGCGGCCCCGTCACCCAGTTCGACGCCGTCGACACGCATCCCCAGCGGTGAGGGATCGAGCACCGGTCGCCCATCGACCGTCACGCGATATTGCAGCTTGCCCCTATCGTCCGACAGGGTCGCCTGGACCTTGCCATCCGGACTGGCGATGGTGACGGTCTTGGCCTGCGCCGCCGACAGCGGCGCCATGACCGCGACACACGCCATGGCCCAGCCACATGCGCCGTTTCGAAGCTGCGATCGGTGGAATATCGTCATGTCCTGGCCCCTTGCTTTCCCATGATGATCGACCGGACCGCGACAGGACGCGGCTCGGGCTATGTCGGCTGGCGAGGGGGCAAGCCCGGGCAATGGCGATGCGCCCATGTCATGACGGCTCCGCCGCCGGGAACACGGCCACCCCCTTTGTCATCCTCTCCATCCTATATTTGCATATGTGAAATCTAAATTTGGCTGTTGCAAGCGATTTGAATCTGGGGTCTGCCCTTTTCCAAGGCTGGCGTTCTAACGTGCTGTTAAGCCATGCCAAATTCGGCGGCCTTTTATTCCTCTGAGAAATAGCGCTCCAGTCGATCCGCTTCCGCCGGCGTGATCGCCGTGACCGAACCGTGTTTGGGCGAGGTGAAGTTCGTCGTCTTCATCGGCGAGCCTGGATCGTTGAAATGGCCGATATCGTGGAAGGTCTTGAAGTCTTTGGTCTCCGAAAATCCCATATTGTTGGGCTTGGCGGCATAGACGTCGTACATCAGGACATAGGTGTCGGTGCCGTGCCGACGCCACACCATCGGCGCCTCGGTCCCGACCTTTTCGGGGTCGACCTTGGTCGGGTCATAGACATAGCCGCCCGTCAGTCGGCTCGACACCGCCTGGCGGATATTGCCGACGCCGTCATCGGTGCTGAAGAACAGGTGATAGCGATCGCCGACACGGGTGATGTCCCCGTCCACCGTACTCTTGCCCGCGCGGGGGAAGGGGAAGAGCGGCTTGGGCTGGGTGGTCAGCGTGCGGAATGCCGGGTCGGCATAGGAATAGACCAGGTAATTTTTGCCATTGCCGATTCGGGTGGAGAAATAGATCATCACCTGGCGTCGCCGGGTGTCGTAAAAGGCCTCGGGGGCCCAGGCGATGCCCATCTTGCGATAGGCGGGGAATAGCCGGGTGATATCGACCCGCGCATGGGTCCAATGGATCAGGTCGCGGCTCTTCATCAGGATGATGGCGCGGTTGTTGCCCCAGCCATAATCCGCCGCCGGGCGCTTCCATTCGGTCGAGCGCAACCCCTCCTTCTGCGCATAGATGTGCAGGTCGGTCATCGTCAGATAGAAGGCGCCGTCCTCGCCGCGCATCAGATAGGGATCACGTATCCCCTTCTGCCCGGCCACCGCCTTGCCCGACAGCACCGGTTGCCCGTCATTGACGTCGGTGAAGCGGTATCCGTCGCGCGACACCGCGAAATGGAGCGAATGAACATGCTCCTTGAAATAGCTGAGCAGATAGGCGGACCTGGCTTTTTCAGGCGGGGATGCCGGGCTCGGCGCGGGCGCCAGTTCGGGGACGATCCGCAACTGCCGCGCCGTGGGTGGCGGCGGATCCTGCGCCATGACCGCACCGCCGCCCAGCATGAGCGCCGCGCCCAGCCATCCCCATGCCCATCGCCTGCTCAAAGCGACTCTCCCATCCGACTATATCTCAGTTGTCTGAGTTTTTGTCAGTTCGGCGGGCAAGTCAATCGGGGGATATTGTCGCCGTAGCGGCCGACCGAAGCGGCGGGTTTCAGGCGGTCTTCTGGATCAGCGGCTCGATCCGCAGATTGACGATGTCGCAGGTGGCGGAGCGGGTGAGGGCGAAGAGGATCGCATCCGCCACATCCTCGGGCGGCAGCATCCGGCCCTCCGCGATGGCGGCCCGCTTCTCATCCGCGTCGCACTCCTGCATCTCGCTGTCGACCGAGCCCGGCTGGATCATGCTGACCTTGATGCCCTTGTCCGCCACTTCCTTGCGCAGCGTTTCGGCAAAGGCCTGGACGCCCGCCTTGGTCGCGGCATAGACGCTTTCGCCCGCCGCCTTGACCTCGGCGCTGATCGACCCGACGAACAACAGATGCCCGCCGCTCTGTTTCTCCATCCGTAGGATCGCGGCGCGGGCGCAGGCGAGATAGCCGGTCAGATTGGCGTCGATGACATAGCGCCAGTCCGCATCCTCCATCTCGTGAATGGGTTGCGCCCCGACCGCGGCGCAGGCGACGAGCATGTCGATCCCGCCCAGCCGCTCGTCCACCGCCGCGAAGACCCGCTCGATCCCGTCACGCGTCGCCGCATCCTCGACCAAGCCCGACACATCGCCGTCGAGGCCTGCCAGGGCTTCGTCCAGCGCTTCCCGGTGACGCCCGAACGTCAGGACCCGCGCCCCTTGCGCCGCCAGCGCCTTCAGCGTCGCCCGACCGATGCCGGTGGTGCCGCCGGTCAACAGGATACGCCGGCCCGAAAGAGCGGTGGTGCGGTTCCCGGTCATGGTCATTCCCCCGATCATTCCCAGGTGAGGATCAGGCGTCCCTGTGCGGGGACGCGGTAATCGACGCGGTCGGCGCTGGTCATGTCGGGGGCGATCATCTCGCCGCTCGCCACCCTGATGCTGCTGTCGGTCAGCTTGCGCCGCTTGAGCCGGACGAGGCGGAGATTGGCGGTGCGCGTCTCGCCACCGTCGAGCAGGATCGACAGCGCCCGGTCGCCGATCCGGTCCACCGCGCGGACCAGCATGTCGCAAAATAGGCGGAAGGGCGCGCCCTCGACATGGTGGAAGGCGCGGCTGGCGAAGATGAAGGCGGCGCCCGCGCCGTACGCTTCCTGCCCGACCTGCCCGGCGGGTTGGCCGTCGGGATAGAGATCCTCCAGCGGGAAGGAGAGGGAACGGTCGACATGGCCGTTCGCCTCGCGCTGCTCTTCGGCGATCGCCTCGGGCGGCAGCGCGTCGGGATAGTAATACCAGGCGCGCGACAGGACGTAGCGACAATATTCGCCCAGCAGCATCCGCGCCTCGGGCTCCAGATCGGGGCCGCCATCGTTCAGATATTGCTCGAACGCGACGAAGCTGTCGAAACACTCGTACATTGCCATATAGGGCGCATCCTGGAGGCAGGTAACCGCCAGGAACGTCTCATAGTGGACGGCATGGCCGATCCGGCTGTCCCAGAGCACGGCATTGTGCAGGAAGCTCGCGAGATAGACATAGCTCTGCTCGCGATAGACGTCGCGATTGGTGATCCGCCACAGCCGCATACAGGCCGCCGCGCCCCAGGCGGTCAGGTTCGCCTGATAGTTGATGTTGAAGCGCAGGCCGATGGCGGCGTCGATCGCCGCGCGCGCTTCGTCCAGATAGGTCTTGTCGTCGGTCAGTTCGAACGCCTGGAGCATCACCCAGGCATAGACACCGCCGACATCGGTCTGCCCGCGCCCATCGACCGGGGCATCCTTCGTAATCACGGAGAAGTCGGTCACGTCATACTGGATCGGCCAGTTATAGTCGAAATGCCGTGCGGCCTTCACGCCATAGTGGATCGACTTCAGGAACAGGTCGCGCGCCTGATCGTCGCCGTCCAGCGCCAGCACGCCCAGGTTGAGCAGCGGGTGATAGAGATACCAGCTATCGACCGCATCGGCGTCCTTGTCCTTGCCGACATTGGGCAGATAGCGGCGCAGCGTGTGCAGCTTGTCATCGTAGAATTTGTCGAGCCCCGCCTTCAGCTCGGCTTCGAGCGGCAGCGGCTCGCCGAGCCAGCGGCCCCATTGGTGGAGCGCGGCGACGACCGACATCTGGACCATGATGTCGGGATATTCGGATGCGGTATAGGGATGGATGTAGCGGTGGCCGTAATGGCGGATCGTCGCCTCCGGCGCGTGTTCCAGATCACGAATGGTCCGCTCCGCCCGGTCGATCCAGTCGCGATACTCGACCGGCGGCGGCTCCAGCAGGTCATAGGCATTGCCCAGCATCTGGACGAACTGGCGCGCGGATTCGCGCTCGTGCGGCGGGGCCTGGTGGCGGAAGACTAGGATCGCATCGGACAATGTCACCGTCTGGCCGGGCGCCAGCGCGACCTCGGCGGGATCGGCCTGGGGCTCGGGGATGGGCAAGGCATAGCCCAGCTCCGGCCAGGCCCCCGCCACCGCCTCGCGCGGGACGGTGCCGGTCGCGCGGTAATAGTCGTTCGAGGCGGTCAGGTTCTGGATATACAGGACATTGCCGAACGCCGGTTCGTCGATCCGGAAATAGAGCAGCCCGGTGTTCAGCCCGCGTTGCGACGCCTCGACCTCGCCGGTCGCGCGCATGGGGTCGTCGCCCGCGCCCAGCGGATAGAGGTCGCGCGGCGCGAAGGGCAGGATCGTCGGGCGGGCGGGGGTGAAGCGGGTGACGATCCGCACCCGCTCCACCGCGTCGCGGTTCGCGAAACACGTCACGACATGCTCGCCCATCGCGCCGGTCACGCGCAGCCGGGCGGCCTCGCCCGGTTCGGGCGGCAGCGGCTCGCAATCGAAGGATGTGGGAATGAAGGCGGCTCGCACCGCCAGCCCGCCGCTGCGCCCGCGTCGTATGACCGCGAAGACCGAATCCGTCGTGCGGTACAGCGCCACCCTCAGTTCGCCGACGTCGAAGCGCGCCAGCGGCTTGGGATCGCTCAGCAGCATTTCGCGCAGGTCGAGGAGATGGGGGCTGATGGGGGGCGGCGCCTCGGCCGTCGCCGTTCGGGGCATGGGACCACTCCGACAGGGTGACAGGGTCTGGGGAAAAGCCGTCGGAGCCCGGCTCGGTTCCGGCGAAGGCGTTCAAAACCAAGTGCTTGCTAACCTGCGTCAGCGCATTCGTGCCGCCTGTTGCGCGCGCTTCAGCCGGATGCGGAGCCTGGCATCGCGGAGCAGCGCGGCGGGCAGGTCGGTCGCCGCGCGCAGGCCCGCCACCGAGGAGATGTTGCGGATGCTCCGTCGCGTCTCGTTCAGCACCTGCCCGACCATCGCCCGCCGCTCGATCTCGCCCGTCTCGCGGACCAGCGACAGGCGATGAACGGCATAAAGGCCGATCAATCCGGCCAGCAGGAAGTAGAAGTCCCAGGCGGTCAGCACGATGGGCAGGGTGAAGACGCCGTTCGGGCTGCTCCAGCGGGCGACCAGCTCGAACTGGCGGGCGGCGAAAAATTGCGCGAGCAGCCCGCCTAATATCGGCGCCACCCCTGCGGCGACGGCGGTGGTCATCGCACTGGTCGCGACATAGGCGGTGGCCGAGCCCTTGGGCGACAGCTTCAGCGCGATATTGGTGCTGGCCAGCGTCACCCCGGCAATGGTCGCGCCCATGATCAGGTGCAGCCCGACCAGCCACAGCTTCACCGCCGTCCGGTCGCCCAGTTGCGATGCGCCGATCATCGCGACGATCGCCAGGATATAGGCGGGCGCGCAGACCGCCAGCACGGACTTGTTCGCGAACCGGTCGCTCAGCCGCCCCCAGAGGCGGAGCGCCAGGATATTGGCGATCTGGCTGGCGACGCCGAGGAGCAGCACGAAGCTGACCGCGAAATGCAGTTGGCGGACGATGAAGACGGTGAAGAAGGGCGTCGCCAGGTTGATCGCGAACTGCCAGCTCGCGATGAAGACCAGCAGGCGGCGGAAGTTGGGATCGCCGAGCGGTTGGCGCAACAGATCGCGAAGGTTCACATGGCCTTTGACGGGCGGCATCAGCGGTTCCGGCATCGTCGCGACGATCCGCGCGCTGATCAGGCCGGTGATGCAGCCTGCGGCGAACATCGCGGCGAACACGGCGTCGCGGGCCCCCGATCCCGCCGGCGTCCAGTCGAAGGCGAGCGCGGCGACCAGGCCCAGGATGAGGCTGACCGCGGTCAGCCAGACGGTGCGCCGGGCGAACACCTCGCCCAGCCGCTCCTCGGGCGCGAGATCGCGCATCCAGCTATTCCAGGCGCAACCGCCGACCGCGCCCAGTCCGCACAGCAGCATCTGCGCGGTCAGGAAGACCAGCAGCGCGGTGGTCCCGCTGAAAAAGGCGAGCACGGCCATCACCGCCAGCATCGTCCGGCCGATCAGGCTGGCGACCACCGCGATCTGCTTGCGCCGTCGCCAGCGTTCGATGAGCTGGACGGCGGGGAGTTGCAGCAACTGCGCGAGGAAGGGCATCGCCGCGAGAATGCCGACCATGACGTTTGACGCGCCGAGATGAAGCGCGAAGGCGGTCAGGATCACCCCGCTGGTCAGCGCCGCCGCGCCGCCCGAAAAGACCGCCTCGTTGACGAGCAGCCGCAAGCCGCGCTCGCGATCGGCGATGGTCAAATGGGGTTGCGGGTCGAGCGTCATCCGACCCGGTCAACGGCCCTTGCGGGGACAGGGTTTCGACCGCTCCGCTATTTCGTTGATCTATATTATTCAGAATAAAGCAAAATACCTCTGTCTATTCGCCACCTTCACGGCCTTGGCGGGTTGGGTCCTGCAATGTTCCCCTTTGGCCGGACCCGTTTCGCATGACCTCAATATCGGATTGCCGGATCGCCCTGGTCCTTGCCGGCGGCAATGCGCTGGGGGGCTATCAGGCCGGGGTGTATGAGGCGCTGCATGAGGGCGGCGTCCGGCCCGACTGGATCGTCGGCACCTCGGCGGGCGCGGTGAACGGCGCGATCCTGGCGGGCAATGCGCCGGAGGATCGGCTGGATCGCCTTAATGCCTTCTGGCGACCCCGGGCGTCGGCCGGCCTGGATCATGGCGAACCCTTCGACACCTGGCGACGCAGCGGCGAAGCGATGGCGACGATGCTGACGGGGCATGGCGGCATGTTCGCCCCGCTCGGCACGGCGCTTGTGGCGGGCGATGCGCCCGCTCTCTACGATACCGCGCCGCTGGGGCGGAGCCTGTCCCGGCTGGTCGACTTCGACCGGCTGAACGCGGGAACGGTCCGCTTCACGGTCCAGACGGTCGCGCTCGACAGCGGAGCAGAGGTGCTGTTCGACAATCGCGCGGTGAGGATCGAACCCGATCATGTCCGCGCGAGCGGTGCGATGGCACCCGCCTTCCCGCCGATCACGATCGACGGCGTGACCTATGTCGATGGCGGCCTTTCGGCCAATCTGCCGCTCGACCCCGTTCTGGGCGAACCCCAGGATCGACCGGTGCTGTGCATCGCGGTCGACCTGTTGCCGCTCGCCGGTTCTCGCGAGCGGACGATCGGCCATCTGATCGCCCGGGCGCAGGACCTGACCTTCGCCGCGCAATCGCGCCGGACGATCGCGGCGTGGCGGCACCGCTATGACAGCGATCCGGCGCTGGCGGACCGGGCCGTCGCGCTGGCGCACCTGACCTATGCCGACCAGCAAAGGGAGGTGGCGGGCAAGGCGATGGACTTTTCCGGCTTGTCCGTGCGCCAGCGGTGGGACGCGGGGCGTCGGGACGGCGCGTTGCTGCTCGACCGATTGCACGCAGGCGCGATCCCGCTCGGCCGGGCCGGACTGCATCTGACCGGCATTGCCGATGGCGAGGTACGGGAGGAACGCCCATGAAAGCCGCGCGCAAGACCGCCGATGGGATGCCGAGGCGGCGGTCCGCGCGATGAGCAACGGGCGGGGCGCGGATATTGTGTTCGAATGCGCAAGGGACACCTTCATGTCGCAGACGCTGCCCCTCGCCACCCGGCGCGGCGGCCGGGTCGTCATCGTCGGTGGCTTCGAAGAAGGGCCGATCGCCATCCCGCTGGAACGGCAGCGCATCCAGACGTCGGAGATCACCCTGATCCCCAGCGCCAGCTTCGCCTTTCACGACATCCATGCCGAACAGGTGGAAGTGCTCGACCTGCTGGTCCGGGGCAAGCTCAAGACCCAGGAACTCATTACCCACCGGGTGTCCTTGGACCGGATCAACGAAGCGTTCGAAACCGCTTAGGACCGCCGTCGCACCGAGGCGACCTTCGTCGGCGTTGTCCTATAGACGCTCCAGAGCTCCCGCTGGGTCAAATAGGCAACGGGTTGATCGGGCGGCCAAAAAAGACGGAATAAACCATTCCGTACACGCCCCGTTTACCCAATTTTGTCATGCCCGCCGGGATGGTTCATGACGTGTTTCTCGACCGAAGGACGACCGCGCTCGGCGGAGCGGCGCGCACCGGGATCGGTGCGATGCGCAGGCTGGTCGGCGACCGCCGTGGCAATGTCATGCTGCTCTGGGCCTTCGCGCTCATCCCGCTTCTGGCGCTTGTCGGCTCGGCGATCGATATCGGGACGGGCTATGTCGCGCGCAAGCAGATGCAGATCGCATGCGATGCCGGCGTCCTGGCGGGGCGACGTGCCATGACGACCGGCGCGGTCGACGATGCGGTCCGCGCCGAAGCCGCCAAATTCTTCAACTTCAATTTCAAACAGGGTCTGTTCGGCGCCAAGCCGTTCACCCCCTCCGTCACCAGCGCCACCACGTCGAAGACGACGGTCGTGATCGATGCGGCGACCACGGTCCCGACCTCGATCATGCGCATATTCGGGTTCAAGGAACTGCCCGTAGCGGTCAGTTGCAACGCGTCGCAGGACTTTGTGAACACCGATATCGTCTTCGTGCTGGATACCACCGGTTCGATGAAGGACAAGGCGACCTCCAGCGACACCGTCACCAAGATCGAGGCCCTGCGTGCCGCCGTCCTGGGTCTGTACGACCAGCTTGCGCCGATCCAGGCGCAGCTTGCCGGCTCGGGCATGCGCCTTCGCTATGGCGTGGTGCCTTATTCGAGTGCGGTGAACGTGGGAAAGGCCATCCGATCGGCGAACCCCGATTATATGATCTCGGGTGGGTGGACCTATCAATCGCGAGAGGTGGTGACCGATTCGCGAAGTTCGGATAGCTGCCGCCAACTCAACGGCAGCTATAATCATGGACGGGGAATCTGCACCTATTTTCGCTATTTGCCCCGTTCGTTCGACACGGCAGCCTATGTCTCGGGATCGAGCGTCGATGTAGCGGAGTTGATCGGAACGGCGGATGATAGCGGGGTGACGCCGGTCAGGACGGTCTCCCGGAAAGTCTCCTGGCAAGGGTGTATCGAGGAACGGCAGACCGTTCGCATGAGCGCGACCGAAACGGCGATTCCGGCGGGCGCGACCGATCTTGACATCAATCTGATACCGAACAACGACGCCACCCGGTGGAAGCCCTATTGGCCGGAGGTCGAGTATACCAGTTACCAACTCAGATATTCTCCGGACCCCTATAAGCCGCAAACTGCCTGCCCGACGGCGGCGGCGACCATGCGAATCTGGTCGAAGGACGATCTGAAGACCTATCTGGACACGCTCGAGCCGGACGGCGGCACCTATCACGACAACGGGATGATGTGGGGCGCGCGCTGGGCGTCTGCGGGTGGAATCTTCGGTTCGGGCAATCCGGACCGGTACAATATGATGCCGGTCAAGAAGTACATCATCTTCATGACCGACGGCCAGTTCGACACGGGTTATCCTGCGCTCTATTCCTCCTATGGCGTCGAACAGCTGGACGCCAGGGTAACGCCCGGCGGATGGGCGTCGAACAAGGCGGATCAACTCGCCCGTCACAAGCAGCGCTTCAACCTGCTGTGCTCGCAGGCCAAGTCCATGGGCTATTCGATATGGGTGATCGGCTTCGCCACCGCGCTCGATGCGTCGCTCACCAGTTGCGCGAGCACGCCCAGCCAGGCGTCCACCTCAGCGGATCAGGAAGCGCTGATGGCGCGGTTCGTGGAGATCGGCAAGAACATCGGCGCGCTGAGGCTGACGCAATGACGGGGCGGCGGATGAGAATCCTCTCGCGGATCGGCGGGGACAGGCGCGGCGCCACCGTGGTCGAGTTCGCCCTGATATCCTTGCCCGCCATCGCCATGATGTGCGGATTGTTCGACCTGGGCTATCGTCAATATGTCGCCACCCAGGTCCAGGATTCGCTCGACCGCGCCGCCCGCCGGGTCACCGTGGGGACCGGCACGACGGCGGTGCAATTGACCGCGCTGGTCCAGGACAGCGTCTCGGCCATCTCGCGCGACGCCAGGGTCGTCGTCGCGCCCACCAGCTATGGCAAGTTCCAGCAGATCGCCAAGGCCGAGCCGATCGTCACCGACAAGCCGCCGCTGGGCACCTATAATGCCGGGGATTGTTTCATCGACATCAACGGAAACGGAATATGGGATGCCGATGCCGCCAGGGTGGGGACCGGCGGATCGGACGATGTAGTCCTTTATACCGCGACGGTGACCTATCCCGAGATCATGCCGATGCGAAAGCTGATGGGGTGGAGCCCCCTGACCACGCTGACTGCCACGACGATGCTGAAGAACCAGCCCTACGCATCTCAGGTCGAGCCCGCCACGCTGTGCCATTGAGCGCCGTCCGCAAGCATTTCGTCGCCCTTGCGCGGGCGCGGCGGGGCGTCGCCATGATCGAGTTCGCGATCGCGGCCCCGGTCATCCTGCTGCTGGGCGTGGGCGGGGTGGAACTTGGCAATTACGTCATGGCCAATCTACGGATGTCCCAGATCGCGATGGCCGTCGCCGACAATGCGGGACGGGTGAGGACGAGCATAGACGAGGCGGACATCACCGAACTGATGATCGGCGCCATGAAGATGGGGGAGCCGCTTTCGCTGGCGGGGCATGGCCGCATCATCCTGTCCGACCTGGAACAGCGCACCACGGTGACCGGGCCCGATGGCAAGGGGCCGGTGTCGAGCGACAATCCCAATGGCTATCGCCAATGGATCAGGTGGCAGCGTTGCGCCGGAGCATTGGCCGTGACCTCGACGCTCGGCGTGCCCCTGGACGCTGCCGGTACGGCGGTCTCCAATCTGGACGACAATGCGAACAGCGACCATGGCGCCGTCGAGGATGCGTTCGCGCTGGACGGGATGGGGAATGCGGGCCACCGCATCGCCGCCTCGACCGGCACCGCGGTGATGGTCGTCGAGCTGGTCTATGATTACCAGCCGCTCGCGCCGATCAGCCTGATCACCTCAGCACTGGGAAATTTGCGGATCCGACGCGTCATGGCGTTCAACGTCCGTGAGAGGACGGCATATTCGCTCCGCAACGATGGCCAGCTTGCCGGGGGCAGGCGTGCGGATTGCCGCCTCTATAGCGCGGCGGTCCCCTCGGTGTGACCTCCGGGAAACAAAGGCCCGGCTCGGTGCTCACGCCAACATGGTTTGCAGCGCGGGGCTGATCCATTCGACCGGTTCGCCCGGGGTCCGCCACAGGATGCGGGCGGCCAGCCCCTCGCGGATCGCCAGGGCGCGAGCCTCGTCGGGTCGGGCCACGCCCAGCGCGGTCGCCCAGGCATCGGCCTGCATGGCGGAGGAATGAAGGACGCTGACGCTCATCGCATGCGCGACCGGGCGACCGGTTCGGGGATCGATCGTATGCCGACCCCGGACATAGTCCCCCGATGTCGCGACCGCGAGTTGGTGAAGCGCGACCCGCAGCGGCGCGACCCGGTCGTCCGGCGTCTCCAGATCGACCCACCAGGGGTCGCCATCGGGCCGCAATCCGCGCCCCACCAGTTCGCCGCCGATCTCGACCAGCGCATGGTACACGCCCCGATCGGCCAGCAGATCGGCGATCCGGTCGACCGCATGGCCCTTGGCGATGCCGGAGAAGTCCAGCCGCAGGCCGCCCGGCTGGCGAAGGCGGCGGGGCAGGGGCTCATAGCTCAGGCGATGCCAGCCGCCGGAGGCGAGCGCGTCGCGGATCGCCGCGTCGTCGGGGGCATGGGGGGCGGGCCTGGCGCCATAGCCCCAGAGATCGACCAATGCCCCGATCGTCGGATCGAAGGCACCGTCCGAGCGGCGGACGATGGCAAGACCCGTCGCCATGACCGTCGCAAAGTCGGGCGGCAGGCTCATCCATGTTCCCGCCGCCCCGGTGTTGAACCGCGACAGATGCGAATCCGCCGCCCAATGGCTCATCTCCCCGACCAGTGCGTCGAGCCGGGCCTGGATGGCGGCACCCAGCGCCTCGGGATCGAGACCGCGCGGGCGAGCGACATGCACGCGCCAGCCGGTGCCCATCGTCTCGCCGCCCAGCGATACCGTCTCCGCGCCCCGGCCCCATTCCCGGAATGCCGCCGGGTCGAGCGCGACCGGCACGGCGATCCGCGGAACGGGGCGGGGCGCGGGCGTCATCAGGGCGCGGGGACCTCGACCGTGGTGGTGTAGCTCATGCGCCGTTCGGTCGCGCGCGGGATGCTGGGATGCGCATCGGTGGCGGTCGCGCTGATCCAATAGGTACCGGCGATGGGCCAGTTCACCCGCACCACGCCGTCCGCGCCGGTCGTCAGCTCCTGCGCCTGTTCGGCGGCGCGGAACTTCTTGCTGCCGGGCACGACCGTGACCTTGATCCCGGCGGCGGGCTTGCCGTCGATCAGGAAGCGGAACTGGCCGGGCTCGTCGGCGACCAGCGAGGAGGGGTGGCTGATCGGCTGGAACTCCAGCCCCTTGCCCGTCGGCGCGAAGGCGGTGGTGGTCGGCGCCCCGGCGGTGACGAAGGTGAAGTTGCGGCTGATGCTCTCGGTCAGCTTCACATCGGTGGCGTTGGCGGGAATTTCCTCGACCGTCGCGACGGAGCGCACCGGGGCGGGGGCGCCGGACTGGCCGGGGGCACCGCCGCCCGGGCCGCCGGGACCTCCGGGACCGCGCCGCCGCCCGACGCGCCACGTCTCGCCGTTCAGCGTGAAGCTGCCCATCACCGTGTTCATCTCGCTGCCGATCTTCCAGGTGCCGGGGCGGTCGATCTTGACGTCGAAGGTCGTGCGATATCGGCCGGTCGCGCCGTTCTGCACCTCCGCCGGGGTTCCCTCGGGCGTCCAGACCTTCACCTGCGCCAGCGGAAAGGCGACGTGATCGGGATAGAAGAGATCGTTGGAGATCGCCGCATCGACCGTGACCCACTGACCGGTGTCGGCCAGCGTCGTGGTGGAGGGCAGCAGCCACATACGGTGCGCGAGCGCGGGCGGGGCGAGGCAGGTCAGACTGACCGTGGCGATCAGCATCGAAAGTCGGCGCATTTTGAACTCCCTGTTCAACGAATGGTGACCGAGCCGAGCTCGGTGGAGCCGGTGGCGGAGCCCGTACCGGCGGGGGCCTTCAGCGGGATCGACACCAGCTCGCGGCCCCCGGTCTCGCGCGCCGCCTCGACATGCAGGACATATTGCCCGGCGGGCAGGTTGGCGGGCAGCGCGATGCGATAGGTGCCGGGCGGCCGGGTCGCGCCGGAGACGCCATTGGCGGGCAGCGCCAGGCCACGGCCCCCCTTGCGCCACCAGCTACGCAGATCGGCGAGCCACTTGGTCCCCGGCTCCGCCCCCGCCTTGCGGATGTCGTACCAGACGAACAGGGTGCGGGCCGGGCCGCCGCCTGCGGGCTCCAGCCATCCGGCGACATAGGGACGGTGATATTCGGCGACGTTCAGGCGCGGGATGGTGACGCTCACCGTGCTGGCCGCACCGGCGGCGGTGGGCACGGCGAGAATCGCGGTGGCGATCAGCGGGGCTTTGAACATGGATGTCCTCCGTTCAATGGATCAGGAAAAGGGCGAGCAGCACCGGGATAGCCAGGCTGGCACCGACCAGCGGCCAGGTCGACGGTCGATGCCTGGCGTGAAGCTGGAGCAGCAGCAGGCCGGTCAGGGTGAAGATCAGGCAGGCGACTGCGAAGGCGTCGATGAACCAGAACCAGGCATCGCCGGTGTTCCGCCCCTTGTGCAGGTCGTTCAGATAGGAGACCCAGCCGCGCCAGGTGGTCTCGGTCGAGACCCGGCCATTGCCCCGGTCGATGCTGACCCAGGCGTCGGTGCCCGGCGACGGCATGGCGACATAGACCTCCTCGTCGGACCATTCGGCGGCATGGCCGCTGGGGTCGATCGCGTACCGGTCGGCGATCGCGCGCGCCACTGCGTCGGGCAGGGGGGCCTTGGCGTCATGCGGTCCCTTCAATTGGCCGAGCAGGGCGGCGGGCAGCACGCCGCCGCCCTGGGTCACGCGCGGCTCCGCACCGATGGACGCGGCATGGTTGAGCGTCAGCCCGGTCACCGCGAACAGCATCATCCCCGTCAGCGACAAGGCCGCGCTGATCCAGTGCCAGCTATGAAGCTGCCGCAGCCAGATCGCCCGTGCCTTGCGCGGCGGGCGCGGCGTGCGGGCGGCGGTGGAAGGGGGCGGTCGGTCGGGCATCGAGAGGGAATCGTCCTTGCGGCACGGTGCTGGTCGAAAGCCGTCTTAGCTATTGCGAGCGACTTGCAGAAGTGATTTTTCCGTCATGGCTCAGAACCGCGCCGCGATGCCCATCCAGACCCGCGCGGGATCGATGACATAGCCGAACCGCTCGAAGGTCAGCCGCTTGTCGAACAGGTTCATGACGCCGCCGTGCAGGGTGAAGCGCCGAGTCATCTTGTAGGACGCGCCGATGTCGACGGTGGTGTAGGACGGCGCAACGGTCGAATTGCCGCTGATCTGCGCCTCGGTAATCGCCTCCTCGCCGCGGAAGATGCCGCGCACATAGCCGCTGAATCGCTTGTTCGGCTTCCAATTGAGCGAGGCGCTGGCCTGTTGCTTGGGCGTGTCGTTGAGCGCCGCGCCGATATTGGCGCCGCTCAACTGCTCGGAGTCGGTCAGCGTCCCCGTCGCGTTCAGGCGCAGCGTCCGGGTCAACGGCACGTCCACCGTCGCCTCGATCCCGCGCACCTTGGCGCGGTCGACATTGACATAGGTCGTCGGCGGACGACCGATCGAACTAAGCGGCTCACCGGTGCACCAGGCCCCGGCCTGGACGCAGGTGACGCGGGTGATCTTATCGTTGAACCGCGTGTCATAGGCGGTCAGGCTCGCCTGCACCGCGCCGCCGTCGTACAGCAATCCGGCCTCGATGGTGCGCGACGTCTCCGGCTCCAGGTCGGGATTGCCATAGATGGTGCCGCCCCGGCTCGACTGCCCCCAGTCGGGCAGCGTCTGGCGCAGATTGGGGGCGCGGAAGCCTTGCGAATAGCCGCCCTTCAGAGTGAAGGCGCGATTGATCTCCCACACGCCATAGATGCGCGGGGTCCAGTGGGTGCCATATTGCTGGTCGTCGTCCATGCGCAGCCCGCCGGTCAGCCGCAGCCCGGTCAACAGGGTCAGCTCATTCTCCGCGAACAGTGCCATCTGCCGCCGCCGCGCACCGTCGCGCGTCGATCCGGCAAGCAGGTTGCCGACCGTGTCGGTCAGATCCTCATGCCGATAAAAGGCGCCGACGCTTAGCGAATTGGAGGGCAGGGGCACCATCCAGATCGACTGGCCGACCAGATTGCGGACGTTCTTGCCGTCCCGAAGGCTCTTGGCATCCTCAAGTTGGAGATAGCTTTCCGAGGTGGCGAAGCCCCAGCGGCCGCTATGGCTGATCGACCCGACATTGCGCCGCTGCGACTGGATATTCTCGGTGCCGACCGGCACGGTCGCGCTGGTCGCCACCGTCTTGCCCGCCGTCGCCGTGACCGTCTGGCGATAATAGCCGAGTTCGGCGAGGAAGCTGTGGTCGGGCCCGGCGTTCCAACCGATCTTGCCCGCCAGGCTCTCGTCATGACGCTCGGGCGTGCCGCCGATGACGCGGTCCTCGGCCCGCCGGGTGGCTGCGCCCTGCAACTGGATGCCGACCGATCCGGCGATCGGGCCCGACAGGTAGAAATTGCCGTCGCCGACATTGCCATAGTCGGAGCCGAGCTGCATCGTCCCGTTGACCCGCGCGCTGCCGCGCCAGGTCTTGGCGATGCGGCGGGTGATGATGTTGACCACGCCGCCCATCGCGTCCGACCCGTAGAGCGAGGACATCGGGCCGCGCACGACCTCGATCCGCTCGATCGCCTCCAGCGGCGGCAACTGCCCGCCCTCAGAAATGTTGCCGCCATTGGTGCGGGTCTCGCGGCTCGACAGGCGCTTACCGTCGACCAGGATCAGCGTATATTGCGGCGCCATGCCCCGGATCGAGATGTCGCGGCTATTGCCCTCGCCCGGCGTCACGGTGACGCCGGGAATCTCCAGCAGCGCATCGGTGACCTCACGGTAAGGCAGGCGGTCGAGATCCTCGCGGGTCAGCACGCTGATCGAGGCGGGGGCGTTCTTTACCTGCTGCTCGCGCCCGCCCGAGGCGGTGACGACGATCTCATCCGCGCGGGTCGTCTGTTGGGCGGGTGTCGATTCCGAACCGGCGGCGAGCGCGGGTGTGGAGCAGGCGAGCGCGATGAGCGCCGCGGTCGAGCGGTTTGCGATGGTCGGCATGAAGGTTCCCGTTTTGGCGCTTGCTATTGCAAGTCGTTCGCAGCCCTATGCCGCGTGGGTGGGGGACCGGCCAGACGCGAAATGCGAATAACGCTTATTCATCCCGGTCATGCGCAATGGCTGGCCAGCAGGTCGGCGAGCCACTGGGTCGCCTGGTCGCGCGCGCTGCGCGGATGCCAGAGCAGGCGATAGTCGAGCGGGGCGATAATTTCCGGCGCGGGGCGGATCGCCAGACCATGGCTGTCGGCGAAGCGCGTGGCGGCCCGGCTGGGCAGGGTCATCAGCGCGTCGCTGCCCGCCAGAAGCGCGGGCGCGGCATGGAAATAGGGCAGGCGGGCGGTGATACGCCGCTCCGCACTGCGGCTCCCCAGCCGGTGTTCGACCCCGTCGACCGCCATGTCGCCGACCACTACCCCGATATGCGGCCAGGCGAAAAACTCATCGAGCGGCAGTGGCTCGTCCGAACTCGCCAGCGCATGGCCCTGGCGCATGATGCAGCGGAACGTGTCGGAGAAGAGGGCGCGGCTGGGGACCGTATCCTGTTCCGCCGGCAGGCCCGAGACGATCAGGTCGATCTCGCCCGAGGCGAGCTTCTGCATCATGTCCGGGCTGAACGGCACGATGTCGATCGTGACCGCAGGCGCCTCGGCGGTGATCGCCGCCAGCGCCGGAGCGATCACCGTCAGGACGCCATAATCGGTCGAGGCGATCCGGAAGCATCGCTCCAGCGTGTCCGGCGCGAAGCTGGGCGCATGGAGCAGGGCACTGGTGGAGGCGAGCCATTCCTCGACGGGACCGACCAGCCCCTCGGCGCGCTGGGTCCGCTGCATCCCGCCGCTGGTCCTGACCAGCAACGGATCGTCGAGGATGTGCCGCAACTCGGCCAGCGAACGACTGACCGTCGGCTGGCTCAGCCCCAGCCGTCGGGCGGTCCCCGTGACGCTCCGGGTCTGGAGAAGCACCGCCAGGGTCGCCAGCAAATTCAGGTCGATATGCCCCGGATGAATGATCCCGCCTCTTCAACATCAGTAACGATATTGCACATCATTACTAAAAGCCGGTGCGGCAGGCAATCCGGACGGACGATTCCGCCTTGTGACGGAGCAGTTTTCGGGGCCGCTTCATCGCCCGTCAGGCTTGGTCGAGGCTAGGTCGGCGCTCGAAGCGCGGCGGCCTGACGGATGGCCGAGGCGATCTCATCCTCGCTGCGCCCGCCATGGATTGCGATGCGGTCGCCGAAGACGAAATGGGGAACCGATCGGACCCCGGCTGCCATGGATCGGGCCGCTTCCTGTTCGACCCGACGATGTTGTGCAGGGTCGAGCGCGATCGCGCGGGCTTCCTCGCGCGCGAAGCCATGGCCCACCGCGATATCGGCGAGAATATCGGCATCCGATATGTTCTGCGCCTCCAGGAAATGCGCATCGGTGATCGCAGCGGCGAGGGGGTGCTGGGTACCCCGCTCGCGTGCCGCCAGGATCAGTCCGTGCGCGGCCTGGGTCGGGTAGGTCCAGGGCTGGCGGCTGAGATCGAGGTCGAGGCCGGATGCGCGCGCTTCCGCCTCGGGCCGGGCGAAGGACGCCTTCGGATCGGTGATGCCGTAGCGCGAGCGCAGGAGATCGGGAATATACAGCCCTTCCGCCGGTGCATCCGGGAGCAGGAGGACCGGATGCTGACGGATATCCACCGCCAGACCGGCGAAACGTTCCGCCAGAACCTTGTCCAGGCGGTGATGCCCGATGAGGCACCAGGGGCAGCTAATCTCCGTATAAAGATCGATTTGCAGCATCATGCCGTGCTCCCGCTCATCCATTCGACAGGGGCGATGCTTCGCTCGCCATCACAGGCCATCCGCGATCCCGGGTGCCGCGTGGATATGGTCCTGGGATGTTACCTGATCGATCAGGAGCGTCGCGAGGTTCCCCCGCGACAACTTCAGGCCGAGCTTCGCCCGGCCGTACCAGCCGACCGTGATCCGACCGGTCGCGGGCCCGTCCTTGAGAAACGGAATACGGACCAGCGTCCAATCCAGTCGCGAACGGCTCACCAGTTCGGCGGTCGCCCTGATATCGTCATAGGCGCTGCGCACCGTCAGCTTGAACATCGCGACCAAGGCGCGCCACTTCAGGTCGAAACCGTCCTTCGGATCCCGGTAGCTCGCGGTCGACATCTGAACGAGCCGACGCACGTTCAGCTCTTCCATGACGGAAATGATCGTGCCGAGACCGCGCATGATCGGCAGCGACTCGCGCGTCTTGCGGCCGTTGGGGCCCAGCGCGCTGATCACCGCATCGGTGCCCGCGATGCACGCCTTGATCGCATCCCGATCCTTCAGGTCGCCGACGACGATGTCGATCCGGCCGGAAAAGGCGGAGAGCTTGGCCGCATCGCGTGTGTAGACCGACAGCCTATGGCCCTGGGCGAGCGCTTCCTCGATAATATATCGTCCGGTCGGACCGGTCCCGCCGAAGAGGGCGATCTTCTTCGAACGTCCCTGAGGTTCAAGGGTCATGATCAGGCGGCTTTATCCAGAATCGAGCGAAGCCGGGTTTCGGCGGCGGCGATGGCCGCCTTGGTCGCTTCCGGTCCGAAGGCGGTGCCTTCTACGCGGATGACTTCGACGTCCGTCAGGCCGATGAAGCCCAGCAGGTGGCGCAGATAGCCGGTCTGGAAATCGAACGGGGCCCAGGGACCGTCCGAGAAGACGCCGCCTGTGGCCGTGACCAGATAGACCTTCTTGCCGGTCAGCAACCCTTCCGGACCAGCGTCGCCATAGCCGAAGGTCACGCCCGGCCAGGTGATGTGATCGAACCAGGCCTTGAGCTGTGACGAAAGGCCGAAATTGATCATGCCCGATCCCAGGATGATCACGTCGGCGGCCTTCACCTCCTCGACCAGCACCTGCGCCAAGTCGACCGCGTCGGCCTGCTCGGGTGTGCGAGCCTCGGGGGCCGCGACCCGGCCATGGATATAGGCCGGGCCGATATGCGGGGGCGGGGTCGCCGCAAGGTCGCGGGTGACGAGTGTACCGCCTGAACGGGTCCGAAGACCCTCGGCGATCTCGGTCGCGAAGCGGGTGGACAGGCTCTCGGCACCACGAGGACTCGACGTCACGAGAAGGATGTTGGTCATGGTTGCTCCAGCGGGAACAGGGTGGTAACGATTTGTTACCGACACTAATAAAGTGACCGGTAAGACCCCCGCAAGAAGGCACTTGAATGACACCAGGTGACATGGATTTTCCTACCCCTGGCCAGGAAACCGACTGCCGGATGGTGCGCGAGATCCTGGACCTCGTCGGCGACAAATGGAGCCTCTACATCATCGCGACGCTGAAGGACGGGCCGGTCCGGTTCAACGAACTGCGGCGTCGGATCGAAGGCATCTCGCAGCGGATGCTGACGATCACCCTGCGCGGGCTGGAACGCGACGGGTTGGTGAAGCGGACACTCTTCCCCACCATCCCGCCGCGCGTGGATTATGAACTGACGGATGTCGGACGGTCGCTACTCGCGCCGGTCATGGCGATCACCCTGTGGGCGAACGCCCATCAGGAAACCATACAGGACGCCCGCATACGCTATGATGCGAGCCAGAAGCGGAATCCGTAATTCGACGCTCCGATCGATCCGTTCGCGAGAGCCTGAATCGGATCGCTACGGTCGAGTCTTTGGGCCGCCGATGCCTCGAACGGAATCGACGGCCCGGGCGGTCACTTCGCCGCCGTCACCTCGATTTCGACGAGGAAGGCGGGGCCGGCAAGCGCGGCGACCTGCACCGTCGAGCGGGCGACGGTGTTGGGGTTTTCGGGCGTGCCGAAGAATTGCTTGAACCCGTCGTTCATGCCCGCAAAGTCCATCTTGCCGCCCAGCTTGGGATCGCCCGCGACGAACACGGTCATCTTAATGATGTCCGCCATCGAGAAGCCGCGCGCGGCGAGGATCGTCTTGATCTTGTTCAGGACACTGACCGTCTGCGTCTTGGTGTCGCCGAAGTCGGCGATGGTCAGTTGCGCGGGCGGCGTCTTGGCGGTCGGGTCGATCGGCGAGGCAAGCTGGCCCGAAAGGTAGAGCATCGTCGCGCCGGGCTTCACCGTCACCCCCTGAAGGATCAGGCCGGGAGGCGTGCTGGCGTGGCGGGTGACGGGGCCGCTCTGCGCGAAGGCGGCGGACGCGCCGCATAGGGCCAGCGCGAGGACGGGGACAGCGAGCAGACGGAACGACATGGGTGGTTCTCCGGTAAGCAAGGCTGGCGGGCGCCGGGGTGACGCCCGCCAAAACCCTATCAGAAGCTGACGTTGATTCGGGCGTAATAATAACCGCCGTTGATGCCATAGGGGCTGAAGGTCAGCGGCGCGTCGAGCACGTTGCCGCCATTGACCAGCGTCTGGTTGGTGGTGCCGGGCACCAGCGGGATCGTCGGCGGCTTCTTGTTGAACACGTTGTTAGCGCCCAGGGCGAGGCCGAGCGAGGGCGAGATGTCGTAGTTCAGCTCGATATCGCCGATGAAACTCGTTCCGATCGTCTGGTTGTAGAAGGTGCCGCCATCGGGGCTCAACTGGGCCGAGCTTTTGCCATAGACGGTGCCGCGCAACGTCGCCGAGAATTTGTCGATGCTGTACAGGACCGAGGTGATCACCTTCACCCTGGGCGACGCGGTTTCGATGTTGGACTGTGCGCCCAGGTTGAACAGCGGGATGATCTGTCCGTTGGCGGGATTGGTCAGCGTCGCGGGCGCGGCGATCAGGCGTTGCAGCTTGGTTTCGTTGTAATTGCCCGCGATCGTCCAGAGCGCCTTGCCCGCATCGCCGAAGTCCGAGTTATAGCTGACCACCAGGTCGACACCGCGGGTGCGGGTATCCGCGCCGTTGGTGAAGATGTTGATGCCGGTCTGGCTGACCGTCGGGTCGAGCACATTGCCATTGGCGATGATCGCCTGGCGCACGATCCCGAAATTGACCGCGCCGCCGCTGCCGAAGATCGAACCGGTGCCCAGGATGCGGTCGCGGATCTTCACCTGATAGGCGTCGAGCGTGATCGTCAGGGCGGGCAGCGGGCGGATGACGGTGCCGAGCGAATAGTTGGTCGATTTCTCGGGCTTCAGATTCTGGAAGCCGATCAGTTTGGCCGCGGCGGAATTGGCGGGCAACTGCACGAAGGCTGCGGTCGGCGAGACGTTGGTCGCGGAATAATAGGATTCGGCGAGCGTCGGCGCGCGGAAGCCGGTCGACACCGTGCCGCGCAGCGCGAAGGCGTCGGAGAAGTCGTAGCGCCCCGTCGCCTTGTAGATGAACCGGTCGCCGAAATCGGAATAACTCTCATAGCGTCCGGCGATATCGACCTTCAGCGCCTCGACCGGATTGGTCGCCAGGTCGAGATAGAGCGACTTGGCGGTCCTGCTGTTCACGCCCGCGTCGGAGGGACGGAAGCCGGGATAGGCCTGGCCGCCTTCCTTGTAGATCGAGCCGGGATCGCCCGATCCGATCTCATAGACGTTGCGGCGATATTCCGCCCCGAACGCGACGTTGATCGGCGTCGCCAGCCCGGCCTCGATCTCGCGTCGGACGTCGGCGTTGACCGTGAACTCGGTCGATTTGAAGACGCCGTTATAGAAGCTGGTCGGGGTGAAGCCGGTATCGGCATAGAGCGAGGCATTGGCCGAATCGACGGTGTAGATCTCGGCCTTGTCCTGGCCGAAGGTCGTCGACAGGTCATATTGGAAACCGCTGAGGGTGCCGCGTACGCCGCCGGTAAAGGCCATGTCGTCCTCGCGGATCTTCTCGCGCGGGGTGAAGCCGTTGACCGGGTTGTCGCCATCGGGATCGAAATAGGTCGTCACGCCTCCGACGGTGCGCGACACGCGGGTCGGCACGCGGACATTCTGGCGAGCGCTGGCGATCCGCTTGGAATAGGTGCCGAAGCTGTAGACCTGGACATCGCCGAAGTCATAGGCGGTATTGTATTGAAGGTTCGTCAGCCAGGATTGGGCGTCGCCGTTGATCCTGTTGACGTAGGGGAAATTGTCCATCAGCGGATAGAGTTGTCGCTGAAGGGCATTGAGCGACGGATTGGAAGTCGCGGTCAACAGCGCGCCGCTGCTGTCGGTCACGCGCCGGTCGAGCCCGCCGACCTGGGTGAAATCGTGGAAGCGGTGAAAGGCGGTGACGTTGAAATAGCCCGTCTCGCCGACCTTGGTCGCCAGGTGCAGCGTGCCCGCCAACGTGTCGCCGCCGACGTCATAATTCTTGCCCGCGGTAATATAGCCGTCGCCGCCCGACGCATCGTCCTTCAGGATGACGTTGATGACGCCCGCGATCGCGTCCGAGCCATATTGGGCCGCCGCGCCATCTTCCAGCACTTCGATCCGCTTGATCGACGAGGGGCTGATCAGGTCGAGATCGGCGGTCGCCGCGCCTTGGAAAGGTCCGCCGAGGACCGCGAGGTTCGAGGTGCCGTGTCGCCGTTTGCCGTTGACCAGCACCAGCGTGTGGTTGGGGCTGAGGCCGCGCAACCGCGCCGACAGCGTCAGATTGGCGGTGTCGCCGCCGAACGCCTGCGCGACGAAGGAGGGGACGAGCTGGGTCAGCACCTGGTTGAGGTTGGGCTGGCCGACATGGCTGAGTGCCTCTTCGCCCAGGACCTTGATCGGGGCGGCGCTTTCGGCGGCGGTGATGCCGGTCGCGCGCGTGCCGGTGACGATGATCTCATCGCCCTTCTGCGCGGGCGTGGCCTCCGTGGGATCGGGCTCCGGATCGGACATGGTCGTCGCGGAGACGGGCGTCAGGCCGGAGGTCACTTGCGCCGATGCGGCGGTGCTAGCTCCGAACAGCAGGCAGGTCGTCAATGCGATATAGGACACGGCATGGCGATTCATCATGGTTATCCCCCTTGTTGTAGCGCAACAAACAGGATCCCCTCCCAATCATGTCCTTTTGATTTTATGATGTGGTGGTGGCGACATATCCGTAGATAGAAGTAATTTTCCGCTGATCATGATTTGATGAATGCTTGGTCATGGCAAGGTCATCATTTGCGGCGTTATATATTTTTTGAAATGAATGTCGCAAATCTGCAACACGTATGTCGGCAATACTTGCAAGATGCACGAATTGTACGGCTTCCGTCGATACGGAACCGGATAAATTCTTGTCGTTAATTTCAGGAAGCGGCGGGGCGGGGGCTTGGCGCCCGCCCCGCCGGGCTCAGGCTGCGCGTCTGGCTGCGGCCGGGCCCTCGCTGGCGGCGCGCCGGGCGAGGGCACTCACCTGCCGTCGGGCCGACTGGATGCCGCCTTCCTGCCAACCCGGCGTCTGGCTCAGCGCCGCGCCGGCGAAATAGACGCGCCCCTCCGGCTCTTGGAGGAAGCGATAGGCGGGGGTGTCGATATGCCCCTCCTGCCGACCATTGGCACTTCCGGCGTTCCAGTCGGGCCAAGGCCCCAGGCTGAAGGGAATTTTGTGCCAATTGACCGCCAGGCCGTTGACGCAGTCGGCGCCGTGCCCGGGGTGAAGCCGGTCGATGACGCCGCGCGAAAAGGCGATCTGCTCGGCGATCGGCCGCTTCTGGAACTCGGCGGCGGCCGGGCCGGAGCTATAGCAGCCCAGGATCATGCCGCGCTCGCTGTGCAGCCCCGCTGACGGATACCAGACCAGCGTGGTCGGCCCGCCGACGAACGAGATGCCGCCATAAATCTGTTCGCGTTCCCAGAAGCGCGGGCTCTCAAAGGCGACCTTGTTGGAATAATCATACTTCACCTCGGCGATGGTGCGCTTCAGCCGGGGGGAGAAGTTGGTGGCGATCCCCGCCAACACGGGGAAGGGGATGGTGCAGATCAGATAGTCGGCGGCGACCGTGGTGACCACGCCACTGCTCCGGTCGCGATAGATGACATCGACCCCGGCCGGTTTCTGCCGAATCTCCGTCACTTCGGCACCCAACAGTGCGGGGCGGCGCAGATGGCGGTCGAAGCCCGCATGGATGCGGTCCATGCCGCCCACCGGCTCGAACATCGTCGCCTGCATGTACAGATTGTCCTCGAACAATGTCATCGGCAGACGCTGGTTGGCGAGCAACTGGTCGAGCGGCATCGCGGTCGACGGCGAGGCGAAGGTGACGCCCGCACCCGGCGCGGTGCCGAAGCCGGAGCGTTCGCTCCCCTTGAAACTACCGTCCGCGTCGAGATCGCCATAGGCCTTCAGGAACGGCATCAGCCGCTCGCGATCGACCGCGCTGAGTTCCCGGTCCAGCGAGCCCTGGTTGATCGCCTTGGCCAGCAACTCGGCGATCCGCCCCCGCATGTCGTTGATCGCGGTGCGCATCCGGATCTTCGACCCGTCATCGCCCATGATATAGGCCGATCGGCTGGAATTGACTTCCACCTCCATCGGCACGCCGAATTTCTTGGCGTACCCGAGCAGTCCCTGGTGAAAGCTGGGGATACGGGCCGGTCCGGCGTTGAAGTAAATGCCGTCGGAGAAGCGCGCGGTCTGCGTATCCTCGCCGTTCATCTCGATCCGGTCGCCGTCGCGCACCGTCCAGGCGCGTCCGCCGACGCGGTCGCGCGCTTCCAGCAGGGTGACCAGGAAACCCGCCTGCTCCAGTTCATAAGCGGAGGTGAGCCCTGCGATGCCGGCCCCCAGCACCACGACATGCCGCCCGCGCCCCAGCCCCTGGGGCAGGGGTTCCCAGGTTTGCGCATGGGCGATCCCCGCGATTCCGAGCGCCTGCATCGCGCCCATCATCGGGCCGATCCCCGCCAACATTCCCAATTTGCCTAGTACCGCTCGCCGTGTTGCCATGCCGTCCTGTTCCCCCCTTGGTCCAGATGCTGAAGCAGCGGACGGCGAAACGCCGTCGCACCTACCCGTCAGCATCCCCTCGGCGTCAGGATCACAGGTTCCGGGACAACCCAAACGGGCCGCCACGCAACTTTCGGTCACTCGCTCGCTCGGCGAGTGAATCAAAATGAAACCTAATCGGTGCCAAATTGCAACTTGTTTGTTGTGTCAATGAAATCGGTTCGTAATCGGCGCAACGCTCGCCATGCCCTGGCGATCAGGCCAATGGGCTTCGCCGCCGCTCACTCGCTTGAGGGGGCGTCTAGCGCGAGGGGCCTCGCAAGACGAATGATGACAGCCTGCGAACCATGCGTCTGGGCAGTAAGGGCTCCGTCTTGCCGCCGATGCCGGATGGCGTCGACATGCAGGTCTCGTCGAAGTCAGGGTAAGGCTCGATCGTCGACGACGCTTTACCGACAATCAGCACGGAGCAGTCGTTGATCGGCCTTTCACTAGTAATCAACCAACCCGGCATCACTCAAGAAAGTCCATCAAAAGGACATCAGGTTGGCCAGGGGCGCTTAGATGACCCGCTCGGTCCCATACTATATGGGGTCGATGGAAATAGCTGATTATACTGGGAAAGTTCGGTCTAGTAGATGTCACGGGATCGCATGGCGCGGCGATATGGGAATATCCGTTCATGCCTAGAGTGAATCGTTACAGCTAACAATAACCTTTAGCATCGAACCTCAATCCCTAGGGTCGTGTCCTGCTTCCTCCAGGCAGATTGTTTCCCATCAGATTAAAAAAGGTTGAGAAAAACCCGAATTTACTCCATTTTGGTTACAAATGTCGATTGGGGAACAGGTGAGCAACCATTGGACCAAATTGGCGGCCGATCCGGCGAGGTTTCGAGAAGACGCGCCTTTGGCTACGGCGATCTATGACGCGCTGCTCGATAGTCACGCCAGCCTTTATCTGCTGCTTGATGCCGACTTGCGTGTCGCGATGGTCAGCCATTGCCTCGTCGACGGTCGGAGGATCCAGAGCGATGCTTTGATGGGGCAGCCGCTGGATGTGATTTTCGGCGGAGACATCGAGGTGATTGCGCGCGATTTACGTTGTCGTCATGCGGGACGAAAATCGCGACGTGCTTACCGTCTTCGTTTGCGGGGGGAAGATGATCAGGCCGGAGTGCTCAGGGCGATTTTCTATCCGCTCGATGTCGAGGGGCGGGAATATTGGTTCGTCGACGCTGCGCCGCTTTCGGCCGAAATGGAATTTGATCGACTGAAAGCCGACTTTGTCGCGAATGTCAGCCACGAACTCCATACGCCACTGGCGTCGATCGCCGGCGCACTCGGGTTGATTGCTGCCGGGGCAACCGGCAAGATTAGCGATGATGCGGCGCAGATCGTACAAGTGGCGCTCAATAGTACCCACCGATTGATTCGACTGATCGACAATCTTTTGGATGTCGAACGGATCGCAATCGACCGGCTCGATTTCTCGCTGGAGCGACAATCGCTGCGTACGATCGTCCGCAGTTCCATCGATGAACTTGTGCCACTCGCGTCAAATCGCGGCATCAGCGTGATATTGGAGGACGATGGCGGACCTGACTTCGCGTATATCGATCGTGATCGATTGTCTCAGGTCATGATCAACCTGCTTTCGAACGCGATCAAATTCTCGCCGGAGGAGGGCCGGATCCGCGTCGTGCTGACCACCGGGCATATGTCTCATCACGTTGCCGTGATCGACCATGGCATCGGCGTTCCAGAGCAATTCCAGAAGGTCATCTTCGACAAGTTTGTTCAGGTCGACACCCAGCCTCGCCGCAAGAAGGGCGGCGTTGGGCTGGGGCTGGCGATCAGTCGGGATATTATCGAACGCCTCGGCGGAAAATTATGGTTCACGCCCAACCCGGAGGGTGGCGCGATCTTCCATGTGGAAATCGCCGCGGTGGAATAGCCTTTACACAAATTTAACGAATATCTGTTGTTCTGCCTGCTCCACTAGGTCAAGTATCGTTTTGGCGGCGGTCCGGATGCGTTGAAGATCTTCCCGTGATTGCGGGCTGATGCCGGCATCGTGCAGATTGATGATTTCCACCAAGCCAATAATGATGCCGAGTTGAGTGCGCATCTTGTGGCACATTTTACCGGCACGGGTTTCAGGCATGGGTCGTCAACTTCCATTGTTCGTTACCGGAAATCGTGCCATAAATCCGGATGAGCGTGGCGGAGGCAAAGATTCGCGGATTTTCCATCTCAATGGAATGATCGCGTCATGCAGGGAATCGGGGGTGGATGGACGTTAGTAACGCCCTTAATCTGTTGTACGTCGACGACGAGCCGGATTTGGTGAGTGTTGTCGTGCGGTCTTTGAACCTCGACAAAGCATTTGCCGTGCGTGCGGTTCTTTCCGGCGCCGATGCGATTGCGATTGTAAGGGATGGGGTGTGGCGACCCGATGTGGTGTTGCTCGACGTCACGATGCCCGATCTTGACGGGCCGGAAACGTTCGATCATTTGCGCGCGCTGTTGGGCGATGTGATACCGATCATCTTCTTTACGGCACGTACCCAGAGCGACCAAGTGCGACAGTTGATGATGCGCGGCGCGGCGGGTGTGCTGGTAAAGCCTTTCGATCCGCTGAGTTTGGCCCGTGATGTGCGGATGCTGGCGACGAGATGGCGCGACCTTGATCATGACGCTCGGAAAGCGTCGATCGCTGATAGGTAGCCACCGGTTCATGGCGAGATGTTGCCGATGACCTGTGCTGTGCCGGTGAAGACATAACCGGTGCCGCGTGCGGATCGAAGGGGCAGGGGAGTGCCGGTGCCCTGTTCGATCTTGCGACGAATGCGCGAGATCAGAACATCAAGACTTCGATTGTCCACGCCAAGCCTCGGCTTGCCCAGGCGGGCATTGATGATGTCGCGGGAATTGGGACGACCGGGCTGTTCGAGCAGCGGCAACAGCATCAGATATTCCGCCGAAGTCAACTCGATGGCGTTGCCATTGGGGGCGGTGAGCGTCCAGCTTGCGAGGTCGAGCGTCCAGTGCGGTTGCGGCGTAGCTGAGCCGCCGGTCTCAGTTCGTCCACCTTGCGTGTCGACGCGTAACCTGCGTGCCAGATTGCGGATAACGCTTTCCAACTCGGGCATGTCGACTGGTTTGGACAGATAATGGTCAACGCCCATGGACAGACCGAGTAGCCGATCGTCGCGACCCGAGCGTCCCGTAAGCATGATGATGCCTGCCGACGATCGCGCGCGAAGTCGGGCGGCCGCAACGAAACCGTTTTCGCCAGGAAGATTGACGTCCAGTACCATGATCTGAGGCTGCTTGGCCTCCAAAATCAAGGAGTCGAGATTGGCCGTGACGTGACCCCGGTCTTTCATCCAGCTGCAACCAGAGACCGACCGGTGTTGTCGCGCATGAGCGCTGGTGAAGCAACGGGCGGGGTTAACCCCGCCCGTTGCTGTTCGAGCCCGGCAGCGAAGGCT
>JAAIGG010420988.1_pt1 | contig 37617 bp, 28 predicted proteins | sample 6487391 | NCBI WGS metagenome assembly JAAIGG01 (sample SAMN13974130, study PRJNA590717) | phyllosphere metagenome | biome: asymptomatic weeds; feature: pooled weeds collected from a community garden; material: weeds; isolation source: pooled asymptomatic leaves from various weed species from...
ATAGCGTCGGTGTCCCACCCGATCCCATCCCGAACTCGGCCGTGAAACCCGACTGCGCCAATGGTACTACTGCTCAAGCAGTGGAAGAGTAGGGCGTCGCCAGGCATTATAGTCCGCGTACACCACAAAAACCCATTCACAACAGTCCCACAATGCCCAGCGTCGCGGGGTGGAGCAGCCCGGTAGCTCGTCAGGCTCATAACCTGAAGGCCGCAGGTTCAAATCCTGCCCCCGCAACCACCGCTATAAAACTCGATACGCCGCCCTCCAGGGCGATGGTTATCGCATGCTCGGGGGCTTCGGCCGCAGGGAGCGTGCTCGGCGTCTGGCAGCCACAACTCTTGAAGTCCTTCGGCCTGTCCGATCTTCAGACGGGGTTCGTCAACTCGGTCCCTTACGGAATCGCGGCCATCGTCATGGTGCTTTGGGGTCGTCATTCGGATGCGACGGGAGAACGGTGCTGGCATACCGCGCTGCCCCTGCTTCTCATTGCTGTCGGTGCGGTGGGGACATTTGCCCTGACGGGATTGGCGCCGACCGTACTGCTGCTGACCTTCGTCCTTGCCGGAGCGTATTGTTTCAAAGGTCCTTTCTGGAGCATGGCATCGAGCTGGCTGTCGGCCAGCACCGCAGCCGCGGGCATCGCCGCGATCAACGCGACGTCCAACCTCATTGGGGGTGGACTGATGGTTAACGTCTATGGGCTGATCCATGACGCAACCGACAGTTATGTCCTGGCGCTTCTTCCTCTTGCCGGCCTTACAGTCGCTAGTGCGATGGCCGTGGTGCTTGTCGGACGCGCCGCGCAGGAACGACCCGCGCCAGATCAGAAGTTTGCAGCTTAAATGAAACCTTTGATTGCGCTGGACCATGACGACGAACGAACGCCTGAAGTTCGCAAGTGGCAAGGTGCATCAATCGACTGTAACTCGGCCTTCCCGCCATTAGCCAGCATGGCGGATGCACGTCGGAAATGGCCCCTCCAACCGGCGGGGGTACTGAGCTGGCCCCCTTTTCACCGGACGGGTTCAAGCGGTTGCAGAAACCAGTGCGCGATGTTCGCGCGGCGAACGCATTTTGAGCCCTGAATGGGGGTGGTTGTCGTTGTAGTCCTCGATCCATCCGGCCCGCGATGTCAACGCGGTGAGTGCATTGGGGAGCGGCGAGACGCGAACGTAATCGCGCTTGAGGGTATGCACGAAGGCCTCCGGGATGAAGTTGGACTGTGAGCCGCAGACGGGGGTGAAGCAGGGTTTAAGGCCGAGCTGCCGGGCAAAGGTGCGTGTTTCGCGGGCGGTATAGGCCGAGCCGTTATCGGACAGCATCTCGACCGGCACGGGCGCGCGCATACCGCCGAAGCGGGTTTCCACGGCTTCCAGCATAATGTCGCGCACGTCCGAGCTGCTGATGCCCGCATTGGCGACGGCGCGCCAGGCAATGATCTCGCGGTCATGGGCATCGATGATGAAGGCGCCTCGCACGACCTCGCCGTTCCAGCAAGTGAACTCGAAGCCGTCCGAGCACCAGCGCAGGTTCGAGCGGATCGCCACCACGACGCCGTCATGGCCATAGTCGGTCCGCTCGGTGTAGCGCCGCGCCAGCAGCAGGTGGTCCGCCGCCATGATGCGGTAGACGCGCTTGTGGTTGACCGGCGCCAGTCCATCGGCGCGTTGCTGTCGATTGAGAACCGCCGCGATGCGGCGGTAGCCGTATAGTCTGCCCCGGCGCAGGCCGGGGTGGGGCGCTGCGCGGCGATCTGGCGAATACGAGGCAGCAGGTCCGCGTCGTCGGCCTTGGCGTACGGCCCGCGAACCTTAGTGCTGCCAGCCAGGCGGTCGTACACCGTCGAGCGCCCAACCCCGAGCGTGCTGGCGACCAGGCTCACCGGATGTTCTCCGGCAGCGGCGAGTGCATGAGCAAGCTCGCTTTTTTTGGGCGCGAGCGTTCCAGCGCCTCCTTCAGAATCTCGACCTCCAGCGTCTTGCGGCCGAGCTGGCGCTCCAGTTCGCGGATACGGGTCTCCATCTCGCGGACCTGGCGGTTGCTGATCACGTCGTCGTCGCCAGCTATCGCGACGCTCCCGCCTTCCAGCATCAGCCGTCGCCAGCGGTACAGCAGGTTCGGCGCCACGCCGTTGCGGCGCGCCACGACCGATATGCTCTCGCGACCATCGAGCGTTTCCTCGACGATCCTCAGCTTCTCAGGCGCACCCCAGTGACGGCGACGACCGCCGTCGGTGATGATCTCGGACACGGACATAAGCCTATGCTCAGGGGATAGCCCCAAGCCTCCTTCTTAAGCTTGAACCCGTCCGGTCGAAACGGGGGCCAGATCAGACGGCGAGAGGCGTATCCTTTTTCGGTCAACGGTGACGGGAAAGGAGCAGGTCATGTCGGAGAAGATCGTGGCGCCGGCCTATGTCGCGGCGATGGCGCGGGCGGAGACGGATCCGGCGGCAGCGCGGTTCTGGATCGGGCTGGACATTGGGTTCAAGAGTACGATGGCCGTCGCTGGGCGACGACGGGTGTATTCGAGGCCATGCTGGAGACGCTGGCCGGTGTGGTGGAGCGCGATGGTCGCGCCGACATGATCGACAGTACGGTCGTTCGGGCACACCATACTGCCGTGGGCATAAAAAGGGACTGGCACGGCTGAGGCGCTTGGCCGAGCCGATCGAGTGGCTCACCAACAACGGCAACCGAATTCCGCCAGCATCACGACGACGTTCGAACTGCCGTGCGGCAAGGCCATGTCGCAAATGTTCGAGGGGTGCGCCGCCCTCATCCCGGCGGGGAGCCGGGCTTGTCATCATCCTGTTGTCAAAGAGCAGGAGGACTTCCGATGGCAACCCGAGCCCGCATCGTCGATAGCGTCGAGCCGACATTCTTCGGCGGACAGCTGGCCGATACCGATCCCCAGGTCGATGCCGCGATCGAGGCGGAACTGGGGCGGCAGCGCGACAAGCTGGAGTTGATCGCTTCGGAGAATATCGTCTCCACCGCCGTGTTGCAGGCGCAAGGGTCCGTCCTGACCAACAAATATGCCGAAGGCTATCCAGGCCGCCGCTATTATGGCGGGTGCGAGCATGTCGATGTCACCGAGCAGCTGGCGATCGACCGCGCCTGCGAACTGTTCGGCGCCGAGTTCGCCAACGTCCAGCCACATTCGGGCGCGCAGGCCAATATGGCGGTGCAGTTTGCCCTGATGAAGCCGGGCGACACCTTGATGGGCCTTAGCCTCGCGCATGGCGGGCACCTGACCCACGGCGCGGCGCCGACCTTCTCGGGCAAGTGGCTGAACGCCATCCCTTACGGTGTGCGCGAGAAAGATCAGCGGATCGACTATGACGCGGTGGCCGAACTGGCACGTGAATATCACCCCCGGCTCATTATCGCGGGCGGATCGGCCTATCCCCGCCAGATCGATTTTGCGCGGTTTCGGGAGATCGCGGACTCGGTCGATGCGCTGCTGATGGTCGACATGGCGCATTTCGCCGGGCTGGTCGCGGGCGGGGTGCATCCCAATCCGCTGGCGCACGCCCATGTCGTCACCACGACGACGCACAAGACGCTGCGGGGGCCCCGCGGCGGCATGATCCTGACCAATGACGAGGCACTGGCCAAGAAGTTCAACTCGGCGATCTTCCCTGGCATTCAGGGCGGCCCGCTGGAGCATGTCATCGCGGCCAAGGCGGTGGCGTTCGGCGAGGCGCTGCGCCCGTCGTTCAAAGACTATGCCCGCCGCGTGGTCGAAAATGCCCAGACGCTGGCCGATGTGCTGTCGGCCAATGGCTATTCGATCGTGTCGGGCGGCACCGACACCCACATCGTCCTCGTCGATCTGCGCCCCAAGGGGCTGACCGGCAAGCGCGCCGAACTGGTCCTCGATGAGGCCGGTATCACCTGCAACAAGAACGGCATACCGTTCGACCCGGAGAAACCCGCTGTGACATCCGGCATTCGCCTGGGGAGCGGCGCCCTGACCAGCCGTGGATTCGACAAGGCGGCGTTCGAGGAGGTCGGTCGGTTGATCAACCGCATCCTCGACGCGGCATCGCAGGGCGACGTGCCCGACGCGCTGGTCCACGAAGTGCGGGGCGAGGTGGTTGCGCTGTGCAACCGCTATCCGATCTACGACACCGCACGCGGCTAAGGGGAGGGGCATATGCAGCGCTTTTCGGCATTATCGCTCTTCCGGCAGGGGCTGAGCGGGCACAAGGGGTGGAAGCCGCAGTGGCGCAACGCCACCCCCAAGCCCAGCTATGATGCGATCATCGTCGGTGGCGGCGGCCACGGGCTGGGGGCGGCCTATTATCTCGCCAAGACCTTCGGAATGCGCAACATCGCGGTGATCGAGAAGGGCTGGATCGGGGGCGGCAATACCGGCCGCAACACGACGATCATTCGCTCCAACTATCTCTTCGACGAGAGCGCCGCGCTCTACGACCACGCGCTGAAGATGTGGGAGGGGTTGAGCCAGGAACTTAACTACAACGTCATGTTCTCGCAGCGCGGCGTGATGATGCTGGCGCACAACATCCATGACGTGCAGGTGTTCAAGCGCCACGTCCACGCCAACCGCATCAACGGCGTCGACAATGAATGGCTGACCCCCGAAGAGGCGAAGGAATTCTGCCCGCCGCTCAATATCGAGCGCAACATGCGCTATCCGGTGCTGGGCGCGGCGCTCCAGCGGCGCGGCGGCACCGCGCGGCACGATGCGGTCGCCTGGGGCTATGCCCGCGCCGCCGACGCGCTGGGTGTCGACATCATCGAGAATTGCGAAGTCACCGGCATCCGTCGCGACGCGTCGGGCGCGGTATCGGGGGTGGAGACCAATCGCGGCTTCATCGGCTCGAAGCGGGTCGGCGTCTCGGCCGCCGGGCATACCAGCGTCGTCCTGGGCATGGCGGGCGTCCGCCTGCCGCTGGAAAGCTATCCGCTGCAAGCCTTGGTGTCGGAGCCGGTAAAGCCGATCTTCCCCTGCGTCGTCATGTCGAACACCATCCACGCCTATATGAGCCAGTCGGACAAGGGCGAGCTGGTGATCGGCGCGGGCACCGACGCCTATACCAGCTATACCCAGCGCGGCGGCCTGCACATCGCGACCCATACGCTGGAGGCGATCTGCGAGCTGTTCCCGCAGTTCCGGCGGATGCGGATGCTGCGGAGTTGGGGCGGGATCGTCGACGTGACGCCCGACCGCTCGCCGATCATCGCCAAGACACCGGTCAAGGGCCTGTACGTCAATTGCGGTTGGGGCACCGGCGGGTTCAAGGCGACGCCGGGGGCCGCGCATCTGCTGGCCTATACCATCGCCAAGGACGAACCGCACCGGATCAACGCGCCCTATACGATCGAACGCTTCCGGGACGGCTTCATGATCGACGAGGCCGCCGCCGCGGCCGTCGCGCACTGAGGGGGGACGCCATGCTCATCATCAAATGCCCCTATTGCGGCGAGCGGCCCGAGCTGGAGTTCAGCTATGGCGGCGAGGCGCATATCGACCGCCCGGTCCGCCCGGCCGACCTCTCGGACGAAGAGTGGACCGCCTATCTCTACACGCGCTCCAACCCCAAGGGGCTGCATGCCGAGCGCTGGCGGCATATCCATGGCTGTGCGCGCTTCTTCAACGCGGTGCGCGACACGCGGACCGACATGTTCGTGACCACCTATAGAGTCGGCGAAACCGCGCCGAAGGGCGAGGACGCATGACCGCCAATCATCGCATCGGGCAGGGCACCGTCACCACGGGACAGCCGATCCGCTTCACCTTCGACGGCAAGAGCTACACGGGCATGGAGGGCGATACGCTCGCCTCCGCGCTGCTGGCCAATGGCGTTCATCTGGTGGGGCGGTCGTTCAAATATCACCGCCCGCGCGGTATATTGGGGGCGGGCGCGGACGAGCCGAACGCGCTGGTCGGCATCCGCCGCGACCGGGCGCGCTATGCGCCGAACCTGCTCGCCACCCAGATCGAGCTGTATGACGGCCTGGATGCGGTCAGCCAGAACCGGCATCCCAGCCTGGAAAAGGACCGCATGGCGGTCAACGACACGCTGCTCAGCCGCTTCATCCCGGCGGGTTTCTACTACAAGACCTTCATGTGGCCGAAAAAGGCGTGGGATTCGTTCTACGAGCCGCGCATCCGCGAGGCGGCGGGGCTGGGCGTCGCGCCGACCGAGCCGGATCCCGACCATTACAGCCAGCGTTACGCGCATTGCGACGTGCTGGTCGTCGGCGCGGGGCCTGCGGGGATCGCGGCGGCGCGGACGGCGGCAGAGACGGGCGGGCGGGTCATCCTGTGCGACGACCGGGCACGGATGGGCGGCTCGCTGCTGGCGGCGGTGGATACGGTGATCGATGGTCTCTCCGCCGACCAGTGGGTGGCGCGCGAGTTGGATGCGTTGGCCGCGATGGCGAACGTCACGCTGCTGCCGCGCACCATCGCGTTCGGTTACTACCCGCACAACTGGATCGGCCTGACCGAGAAGCTGACCGACCATCTTGCCGCGGCGGAGCGGGGCGCCTCGCGCGAGCGGCTGTGGCAGGTACGGGCGAAGCAGGTGGTTCTGGCGACCGGCTCCATCGAGCGGCCACTGGTCTTTCCGGACAATGACCGCCCAGGCATCATGCTGGCCGAGGCGGCGCGCACCTATCTCCAGCAATATGGCGTGCGGGTCGGTGAGCGTGTGGCGATCGTCGCCGCGCACGACAATGCGTACCGGGTCGCGCATGAACTGAAGGCCGCCGGGGTCGGGATCGCGGTCATCGCCGATATTCGTCAGCGCTCGGCGGTATCGGAACAGGCCGCCGCAAGCGGGCTGAACGTCGTGACCGAGGCCCGGATCGACGGCACGACCGGCAAGCTGCGCGTGGCGTCGATTACCGTCACCGCGCAGGGCCGGGGAATACGCCACGCTTGCGACGCGGTGCTGATGGCGGGTGGCTTCACGCCCAGCGTCCACCTGTTCTCGCAATCGCGCGGCAAGCTGAGCTGGGACGAGAAGCTTCAGGCCTATCTCCCCGAAAGCTCGCCCGAGGCGCTGGTGTCGGCGGGCGCGTGTCGCGGCCGCTTCGCGCTCGACGCGGCACTGGCGGACGGACGGCAGGCGGGCGCGGCGGTGGTCGGTCGAGACGCCACGGCATCGCCCGCGCCCTCCGTCACTGTGCGCCACGCGCAGGGGGAGGGCGGCTATATGGGCGCCGCGCCGACCTCGGCCGATCTGTCGAAGGCGAAGGCGTTCGTCGACTGGCAGAATGACGTGACCGCCAAGGACATCATGCTCGCCACGCGCGAGGGCTTCCTGTCGATCGAGCATGTCAAACGCTACACCACCACCGGCATGGCGACCGACCAGGGCAAGCTGTCCAGCATCAACGCGCTGGGCATCGTGTCGGAGGCGACCGGGCGGTCGATCCCGGAGATCGGGCTGACGACGTTCCGCTCGCCCTATACGCCGGTCACGTTCGGGACGCTGGCGGGCCATGCGCGCGGCGACCTGTTCGATCCCGCCCGCATCACCGCGATCAACGACTGGGCGGTGGAGCAGGGCGCCGCGTTCGAGGATGTCGGCAACTGGCGGCGCGCGCATTACTTCCCGCGCGGCGGTGAGGATATGCACGCGGCGGTCAACCGCGAATGCGTGGCTGTCCGGCAGGGCGTCGGCATCTTCGACGCCTCGACGCTGGGCAAGATCGAGGTGGTCGGCCCGGATGCGGCGGAGTTCATGAACCGCTTCTTCGTCAACGCCTGGACCAAGCTGGGCGTCGGCAAGTGCCGTTACGGCGTGCTGCTGCGCGAGGATGGCTTCGTCATGGACGACGGCGTGGTCGGGCGGCTGGCGGCGGACCGGTTCCACGTCACCACCACCACCGGCGGCGCGGCGCGGGTGCTGAACATGATGGAGGATTATCTCCAGACCGAATGGCCGGACCTGAACGTCTGGCTGACCTCCACCACCGAGCAATGGTCGGTCATCGCCGTGCAGGGCCCCCGCGCCCGCGAGGTGATCGCGCCGCTGATCGAGGGGCTGGACGTCTCGGCCGAGGCGTTCCCGCACATGAGCATCGCGGACGCGCGCATCTGCGGCGTGCCGATGCGGCTGATGCGGGTCAGCTTCACCGGCGAGCTCGGCTTCGAGGTCAATGTGCCCAGCGGTTACGGCCGCATGGTGTGGGAGGCGATCTGGGAGCGGGGCAAGACCTGCGGCATGGTGCCCTATGGCACCGAGACGATGCACGTCCTGCGCGCGGAGAAGGGCTATATCATCGTCGGCCAGGAAACCGACGGCACGGTGACACCCGACGATGTCGGCCTGAGCTGGGCGATCGGCAAGGCCAAGCCTGATTTCGTCGGCAAGCGCTCGCTGGCGCGACCCGCCATGTCGGCGCCCGACCGCAAGCAGCTGGTCGGTCTGCGCACCAAGGACGGCCGCTCGGTCTTGGAGGAGGGCGCGCAGGTCGTCGCGCCGTCCGCCGCGACCATGCCGATCGGCCATGTCACTTCCAGCTATTACAGCGCCGTGCTGAAGGCGCCGATCGCGCTGGCTTTGGTCCGTGGTGGCCGGGCGCGATTGGGCGAGACACTGCACATCCCGATGCCGGGCGGCCCGATCGCCGTGGAGGTCGTCCAGCCCGTGTTCTTCGACCCGGAAGGAAACCGCGTCAATGTCTGAGCATCTTCCTGCCTCGCCTTTCATGGGCAGCAGCCGCGCGGTCCAGCCGCTGGGTCATTTCGGTCGCGCCGTCCTGCGCTGTCCCTCCGCAATGGTCGACATCGTCGGCAAGCGGCTGGGCATCGCGCTGCCGCGACAGGCCTGTCGCTCGGCCATCGAGGGCAAGCTGGCCGCGCTCTGGCTGGGGCCGGACGAGTGGCTGCTCCTGACCGACGATGCGGGCGACGACTGGGTGTCGGGGTTGCAGGACGGTCTGGGCGACGCGCTGTGCGCGCTGGTCGATGTCAGCCACCGCCAGGTCGCGCTGGCGGTGCGTGGGCCCGAGGCGGAGGCGATCCTGGCGAGCGGCTGCGCACTCGACCTGTCGCTGGCGGCCTTTCCGGAGGGGATGTGCACGCGCACCATGTACGACAAGGCCGAGATCGTCCTGTGGAGACTCGCCCCCGATGCCTTTCATGTCGAGGTCTGGCGGTCCTTCGCGCGCTATGTCGAGGGCCTGCTGCGCGTCGCGGAGGCCGAGGCGTAACGCCATGCTGGGGGTCCGCGACCTCTTCCGCGTCGGTATCGGGCCGTCCTCGTCCCACACTGTCGGGCCGATGAAGGCGGCGCACAGCTTCGCCGCCAGCCTGCGGGGGCAGGCCTTTGTCCGGGTCCGCTGCGAGTTGCTGGGCTCGCTGGCCTGGACGGGCACGGGGCACGCGACCGACCGGGCGGTGATGTTGGGGCTCGCGGGGTTCCTGCCCGACACCATCGCGCCTGAACAGATCGAACAGATCGTGGCCCAGGCCCGAAGCGAGCAGCGGCTGGTCGTCGGCGGGCGGACCATCGACTTCGATCCCGAAGCGGACATCCTATTCGACCGGATCGGCGAGACGCCGGTTCATCCCAACACGCTGCGCCTGACCGCCTATGACGCCGATGGCATGGAGGTGCTGGCCGAGCGGTGGTGCTCGATCGGCGGCGGCTTCATCGCACTGGAGGATATGGTCGGCGATCCGGCGCTGGACGACGAGGAGGTCGCGCCGCCCTTTCCGTTCCGGACGGGGGCGGAACTGCTGGCGATCTGCGGCTGTCATGGCCTGAGCATCGCGGAGGTCATGCGCGCCAACGAATTGTCGCGGACCTCCGAGGCCGAGCTGGACGCCTATCTCGACCGGGTGATCGAGGTGATGATGACCTGCATCGACCATGGGATGCAGGCCGAGGGGATATTGCCCGGCCGCCTGAAGGTGCCGCGCCGGGCCCGCGCGCTGCGCCAGAAGCTGGAGGGCGACCGTTTCCGCAACCGGCAGGCGCCGCACAGCATCATGGACCATGTCAGCCTGTTCGCCATCGCGGTGAACGAGGAGAATGCGGCCGGTGGCCGGGTCGTGACCGCGCCGACCAATGGCGCGGCGGGCGTGGTGCCGTCGGTCCTGCGCTATTATCGCGACTTCTGGCCGGGCGCGGACCGGGCGGGGATGCACGGTTTCCTGCTGACCGCCAGCGCCATCGGTGTGCTGACCAAGCTCAACGCCTCGATCTCGGGGGCCGAAGTCGGGTGCCAGGGCGAGGTCGGGACGGCCAGCGCGATGGCCGCCGCCGGGCTGGCCGCCGCGATGGGCGCCACCGACCGGCAGGTGGAGAATGCCGCCGAGATCGCGATGGAGCATCATCTCGGCATGACCTGCGACCCGATTGCCGGGTTGGTGCAGGTGCCGTGTATCGAGCGCAACGCCTTTGGTGCGGTCAAGGCGATCAACGCCGCCTCGCTGTCGCTGCGCGGCGATGGAACCCATATCGTCTCGCTCGACCAGGTGATCGAGACGATGATGCGCACCGGCACCGATATGCACGCCAAATACAAGGAAACCTCGCAGGGCGGCCTGGCCGTCAGTTTCCCCGAATGTTGATAGGGTGATGATGACCGAAGACGAGATTTATGCCGAATTCCAGCGCCACGGCATCGCGTTCGAGAAGCTGGAGCATCCGCCGGTCTTCACGGTCGAGGAGAGCGCGGGTATCCATGCCGCGCTGCCCGGCGCGCATACCAAGAACCTGTTCCTGAAGGACAAGCAGAAGCGTTTCTGGCTGGTCGTCCTGCCGCATGACCGCCGCGCCGACCTGAAGGGCATGGCCGAGCGGCTGAGCGCGGGCAAGTTTTCGTTCGGCAGCCCCGAGGATATGGAGCGGCTGCTCCAGGTGATGCCGGGCGCCGTCACGCCACTGGCCATCGCCAATACCACGCCCGGTGATGTGCAACTTGTCTTCGACGAAAGCTTTCGCTCGGACCAGCCGATTGCCGTCCATCCGTTACGCAACAGCGCCACCATCGCTCTGGATTTCGACGCGTTGACCACATGGCTCCAAGATATGGGGCATGAGATCCGAGTCGTCACGCTGCCCTGACCGGGGCTATTCGGTCTATTCCTCAGACTAGCCTGATGGGCAGGATCACCATGAGCACAGGTGATGCTGCCCATTTTTTATGCGCTGCACAATTTTTGTTCAAAGCGTCCCATGGGTGCGACATCTTTTTTTGTAATGACGCATTTGTGACCTTGCATGTCGCACTTCTGATGGTGTGACGGCCGCTCGCCATGGTCCTCTGTCTGGCGTGAGATCGGCCCCGCATCGAGTGACGCCGACCGCAATCGACATCCGAATGAGAGGATCGCGAGCCATGAGCAGGAATCGAGGCGTCGTCTATGTCGCGCCGGGCAAGGTGGAAGTCCGGGATATCGACGATGCGAAACTACAGGCCCCCGATGGTCGCCGCATCGAACATGCGGTGATCCTGAAGGTCATCTCGACCAATATCTGCGGGTCGGACCAGCATATGGTGCGCGGCCGGACCACCGCTGCGCCCGGACTAGTGCTGGGCCACGAGATTACCGGCGAGGTGATCGAGAAGGGCTGCGACGTCGAGATGCTGGAGATCGGCGACATCGTCTCGGTCCCGTTCAACGTCGCCTGCGGGCGCTGCCGCACCTGCAAGTCGCAGGATACCGGCGTCTGCCTGACCGTGAACCCGGAACGCTCGGGCGGTGCTTATGGCTATGTCGATATGGGCGGCTGGATCGGCGGGCAGGCGCGCTATGTCACCGTGCCCTATGCCGACTTCAACCTGCTGAAGCTGCCCGATCGCGACCGGGCACTGTCGAAGATCCGCGACCTGACGATGCTGTCCGACATCCTGCCGACGGGTTTCCACGGCGCGATGATGGCCGGGGTCGGGGTCGGCTCCACCGTCTATGTGGCGGGCGCGGGGCCGGTCGGGCTTGCGGCGGCGGCGTCGGCGCGCATCCTGGGCGCGGCGGTGGTCATGATCGGCGACTTCAACCCCGACCGGCTGGCCCATGCCGCCAAGGTCGGGTTCGAGCCGATCGACCTGTCGAAGAGCGACCGGCTGGGCGATCTGGTCGCCGACGTCATCGGCACCGATGAGGTCGACAGCGCGATCGACGCGGTCGGATTTGAGGCGCGCGGCCATACCGGCGGCGAGCAGCCGGCGATCGTGCTTAACCAGATGATGGAGATCACCCGCGCGGCCGGCTCGATCGGCATTCCTGGGCTGTACGTGACCGAGGATCCCGGCGCGGTCGACAGCGCGGCCAAGCAGGGCGCGCTGTCGCTGCGATTCGGCCTGGGCTGGGCCAAGGCGCAGTCCTTCCATACCGGGCAGACCCCGGTCCTGAAATATAATCGCCAGCTGATGCAGGCCATTCTTCACGATCGCCTGCCGATCGCGGACATCGTGAATGCGCGGGTCATCAAGCTGGACGACGCGCCGCAGGGTTACGAGACATTCGATCAGGGGGCGGCGACCAAGTTCGTCCTCGATCCGCACGACATGCTCGCCGCGTAGCGGCGCATAGGTGGTCCGGGCAATCGCGCCCGGGCCATCGCATCAACGATCCGATCATGTCATCCTCTTCCCGAAGTGGGGCGGGGGCCGGGGGGCCGTGTCTGCGGACCGTGGTGATCGGACGGGATGAAGGAGGATGAGATGTCCGGTTTCGTCATCAATCGACCGGTCTTTTACGGCGCGGTCGGGATAATCATGGTCCTGTTGGGGGTCGGAACCTTCCTGCCCCAACGGGCGGACGCGTTCCTGACCGTGGTGGAAAAGGGCATATTGGCCGAAGCCGGCTGGTTCTACCTGCTGGCGGTCGGCGTGTTCCTGATGGCGGTGACGATCCTGTGTTTCAGCCGCTTCGGCAACCTGAAGCTGGGGCCGGACGATTGCGAGCCGGATTTTCGCTTCGTGTCCTGGGTCGCGATGCTGTTCGCGGCAGGCAAGGGCATCGGCCTGATGTATTATGCGGTCGCCGAGCCGATCATGCACTTCACCGCGCCGCCCGACGCCACCCCGCGCAGCATCGCCGCGCAGCAGGAGGCGATGAGCATCACCTTCTTCCACTGGGGCATCCATGCCTGGTCGATCTATTCGGTGGTCGGGCTGTCGCTGGCCTATTTCGGCTATCGCTACAATTTGCCGCTGACCATCCGCTCGGGGCTGTATCCGCTGCTCAAGGGCCGGATCAAGGGGCGGATCGGCGATGCGGTCGACATCTTCGCCATCTGCTGCACCGTGTTCGGGCTGGCGACCTCGCTCGGCCTCGGCGTGCAACAGGTCAATGGTGGGCTGAACTATCTGATCGGGTTGCCGATGAGCGTGCCGATCCAGGTGCTGCTGATCGTCATCATCTCGGGCGTGGCCACACTTGCGGTGCTATCGGGCCTGTCCAAGGGCATCAAGCGGATGAGCGAGCTGAACATCCTGCTCGCCATCGGCCTGATGGTCTTCGTGCTGGTCGCCGGGCCCACCGTGCAGCTGATGCGCGATCTGGTCCAGAATATCGGCCTGTACCTGTCCAGCTTCGTGCCGCGTACCTTCAACATCTATGCCTATAAGCCGACGCCGTGGATCAACGACTGGACATTGTTCTACTGGGCGTGGTGGATGTCCTGGGCGCCGTTCGTCGGCATGTTCATCGCCCGCATCTCGCGCGGCCGCACGGTGCGCGAGTTCATCCTGGCGGTCCTGCTGCTGCCATCGGCCTTCACCTTCCTGTGGATGACGGTGTTCGGCAACACCGCGCTGTATCTGGACCAGGGCGTCGCGGGCGGCGCGATCTCGGCGGCGGTCGCCGACAATGTCTCGATCGCGCTGTTCAAGTTCTTTGCCTATCTGCCCTTCAGCGGCGCGACGACGGCGCTGGCGATCTTCATGATCGGCATCTTCTTCATCTCGTCGCAAAGCTCGGGGTCGCTGGTGATGGACATCATCGGATCGGGCGGCAAGACCGAGACGACCAAGCTGCAGCGGCTGTTCTGGTGCGTGCTGGAGGCGCTGGTCACGATCATCCTGCTGGTGGCAGGTGGCCTGGCCGCGCTGAAGGCGGCGACGATCATCGCGGCGCTGCCCTTCGCGCTGGTCATGCTCGTCCTGCTGGCCGGGCTGTTCAAGGGGATGCGCGCGGATGTCGCGCAATATGCGATCGGCGGCGGACGCCGCGCCCTGTCGGTGGGGGCGGAGCCCAACTGGCAGACGCGCCTGTCGCACACGCTCGACGCGCCGGGCCGGTCGGAGGTGGCCAGCTATGTGACGACCACCGTGCGCCCGGCGCTGGCGGCGGTCGCGGCCGAGCTGACGCGGCGGGGGCGCCCGGCCTATCTAGTGGAGCGGGACGGCGAGACCTGTCTCGTCTCCCCGGCGGGCAACGGCCATCGCGGCTTCCTCTATGGCGTGCGACCGGCTGAGCGAGTGCTGACGGCCTTTGGCGGCAAGGCGCGGCATGAGGCGCGGACCTTCTTCGCCTGTGGCGGCCGGGGCTATGACATCATGGGCCTGACCGAGGAGCAGGTCATCGGCGATGTCCTGTCGCAGTTCGAGCGTTACCTGATGCTGTCCCGCTCGCCGCGCACCAGCCTGCTCAGCCGCGCGCCCGAGCATCACGGGGTCGTCGCCCCCGTCTGACGGCAAATCCATGGGGCCGGGCGTCCGCCGCACCGGCCCCATGGAACGACCGATCATCCTCTATCGAAGGACACGGCCATGGTTTCACGATTGCCGATCGTGGGCGCGTGGGTGCGCTCATGCTGATCCCGCTGCTGCTGCTGCTGGCCGCGACGGCCGCCCCGCAAATCGCCCCGCCCCCCGATCCCGCCATCATGCCGGTACAGGAGACGCCCCCCGCGGAGAGTCCCGAACCGCCCAAGCCGGCGCCGGCAAAAATCTTGCCGCCGCCGCCCGCCCACACCACCGAATCCAAGCTCAAGCTCGGCGGCGCGATCCGCGCCCGCTATGACCTGCGCTTCAATGATGTCGGGGGAGGCGGGGCGCGGCGGACCTCCTCGCATCTGTCGTTCGACACGCTGCTGCTGACCGCCGATTACGACTCGTCGGTGATCTTCGGGGCGGCCCAGTATCGCTTCTATGGTGGCAGCTTCATCTATGGCCGCGCCAATGGGTATCAGGTGTATCCGGGCGAGGTCAGCTTTCCCATGTACGCCTATGTCGGTGCCAAGCTGAGCGCCAAGGACAAGGTGACGGTCGGTCTGCAACCCGTGCCCTTTGACGACCGCTGGTGGGGATCGGCCTTCTTCAACAGCCTGGGCTTCGTCTATGGCATGGAAGAGGTCTACAACCTCGGCATAAGCGCCTCGCACCAGGGCAAGCGGGCGGGGTTCGATATCGGCTTCTTCCCCGGTGCCGGGCCCAATGCCTTCGGGATCAGCCGCGACAGCGCGCGCTTCACCGTCAATCTGGTCCGCGCCGACAGCTATGTCCCCGGCGGCACCCAGACCGCCGAGCGCAACATGATCGTCGGGCGCACCAAATACCAGATCCCGCTGTCCGCCACCGCCAAGCTGACGCTGATCGGATCGGGCTGGATCTCGACGGTCCATAATTTCGAGACGGGGCGCGACGGCTATCGCCATGCCGCCGCGTTCAGCGCCAAGGTGGAGGAGGGGCGCTGGCACGGGGAGATCCTCGCCGCGCGCCAGGTCATTGATCCGCGCGGGCCCGGGGCCAATGACCGAGTGTCGGTCGGCGACTATGACGCCTCCTACAATATCGCGGCGCGCGGCACGATGCTGTTCGGCGAGGTCGGGCGATCGATCGACACCGGCAAGCTGCCGTTCGGACTCAGCCTCTATGGCAATTACGCCAGCTTCCTGAAGGACCGGGGCAGCTTTCCCGACAGCGAGCGGCTGACCCTGGGCGCCCTCTGGACCGACAAGGCGACGCACCGCATACGGGTTTGGTCGGACCTGATGATCGGACGCAACGACCCCTATATCGGGGCGGGGCAATATGTCTCCGGCGCCGCGCAGGGCGGCGACAACCGGGTCAAGGCCGCGCTACTGATCCTGATGGGCTATTACTTCTAGGTCGTCCTCCGCCGACTGGCGGATACGCGTCTCGAACGGCGAATGGCCGAAGCGGCGGCGGAACATGCGGCTCATGTGCGAGGAGTCGCAAAAGCCGCAGGTGACGGCGATGGTGGTGATCGAGCGGTCGGTCGTTTCCAGCAGATGCCGTGCCAGCGTCAGTCGTAGGTCCATGAACGCGACCTGCGGCGACAGGCCCAGCGCGGTCTGGAAGCGGCGTTCCAGCTGACGCTTGCTGATTCCCATCCGCCCGGCGATGTCGGCGACCGACAGCGGCGTCTCGATATTCTGCTGCGCGATCAGCAGCGCGCGCAGGACGATCGGGTCCTGGGTGCGAAAGTCGAGCGGCAGGCCCGGCTGCGGCTTTTCGGCGGTCAGCGGATCGTCGATGATCATGATGTGCAGGCTCTTGCTCGCCTGCGAGCGCCCGACATGCTTCTCGACCAGATGCGCCGCCAGATGCGCCGAGCTGACCCCGCCCGAACAGGTCAGGCGATCGCGGTCGACCACGAAGATCTGGTCCGACACCGGGTTTAGTCCGTCGAACTGTTCCAGGAAGTCGCGGTGGTGGAACCAGCTGACGCAGCATTTATAGCCGTTGAGCAGCCCGGCACGGTGCAGCAGGAACGCCCCCGTGCACACGCCGACCAACGGCACGCCTGCCCGCGCGGCCTGGCGCAGATAATCGATATACTCGCTGCCGAAATCGTCGATCTCGTCGATCAGGCCGCCGATCACGACGATATAGTCGAAGCGGGTGGGATCGCCGAACCGCTCATTGGGCTGCACCGACACGCCCGAACTGGAGGGGATCGACGCGCTGGTGTCGGACAGGATCTTCCAGTCGCACAGGATATGGCGGCTGCGGTCGCCCTCGTCCGCCGCCAGGCGCAGCACGTCGACGAAATTGGCGAAGGCGCAAAGGGTGAAACGCTTGGTCAGGAGAAACCCGACCGACAGGCGGGGGCCACCCACCGGGTGGCGAAAGGCGGTCCCAAAGGGCGAGGGTGCGAATGAGCCCATCCATGACTCCACGGAATCTACCAAACGCAATGTCGTAGAGTTTGCGGCAATCTGACGCAAATATTCTTTCGCTCAGGCGTATCCCGGCGCAGATTTACTGCCAACGACGGCCAAGGGGTGATCCCATTCCCACGACCGGCCGGGGCATGTTCCATGTGCGCGGGGCCCCCCCCTCGGCGGCACAGGGGCGACGAAATTACCGAAGAACGACCGGGGTTCCCACCGGCCGCTCCCGCGACGGCGGGAGGCGGTCGCCGGTCCAGCCATGCCAGCGCCCGGCCGGTCCGGGGGCTTTCCCGATTGCGCGGCCCAGGCTGCGCATCGCCCGCTTTTGGAGAGATGACGGATGAAGATTCTCGTGCCGGTCAAACGGGTCGTCGATTACAACGTCAAGATCCGCGTCAAAGGCGACGGGTCTGGCGTCGACCTGGCCAATGTCAAGATGTCGATGAACCCGTTCGACGAGATCGCGGTCGAGGAGGCCGTCCGCCTGAAGGAGGCGGGTGCGACCGAGGAGATCGTCGTCGTCTCGATCGGCCCGGCCCAGGCGCAGGACGTGCTGCGCACCGCGCTGGCCATGGGCGCGGACCGCGCCATCCTGGTCAAGGCCGAGGAGGCGGTCGAGCCGCTGGGCGTCGCCAAGCTGCTGAAGGCGGTGGTCGAGGCCGAGGCGCCGCAGCTCGTGCTGCTGGGCAAGCAGGCGATCGACGACGATGCCAACCAGACCGGCCAGATGCTGTCCGCGCTGCTCGGCTGGTCGCAGGCGACCTTCGCCTCGGAGATCAAGCTCGACGGCGGCCGCGCCACCGTGACCCGCGAGGTCGATGGCGGGCTGCAGGTGATCGAGGCGGCGCTGCCCACCGTGGTGACGGTCGACCTGCGCCTCAACGAGCCGCGCTATGCCTCGCTGCCCAACATCATGAAGGCCAAGAAAAAGCCGCTGGAGGAAAAGACCGCCGCTGATTTCGACGTGTCGATCGCGCCGCGGCTGAAGGTGCTGAAGACCGAGGAACCCGCCGCGCGCAGTGCCGGGGTGAAGGTCGGCAGCGTCGCCGAACTGGTCTCCAAGCTCAAGGTCGAGGCGGCCGTCCTCTAATTCTTTCAGGAGCGTCCACGATGCCCATTCTTCTGTTCGCCGACCATGACAATCAGGCCCTGGCCGACCAGACTGCTCGCACGCTGACCGCCGCCCAGGCGATCGGTGGCGAGGTCGACATCCTCGTGGCCGGGCAGAATGCCCGCGCCGTCGCCGAGGAGGCCGCACGGCTTCAGGGCGTGCGCCAGGTGCTGCTCGCCGAGAGCGAGGCGCTGGCCGAGCGCCTGGCCGAGCCGACCGCCGCGCTGATCGTTTCGCTGGCGGGCGATTACGACACGATCATCGCGCCCGCCGGAAGCGCGGGCAAGAGCGTGCTGCCGCGCGTCGCCGCGCTGCTCGACGTGATGCAGGTGTCCGAGGCGATCGAGGTCGTCGCGCCCGACACCTTCAAGCGCCCCATCTATGCGGGCAACGCGGTGCAGACGGTCCAGACGATGGACGCCAAGAAGGTCGTGACCGTCCGCACCGCCGCCTTCGCTCCCGCAGCCAGCGGCGATGCCACTGCGCCGATCGTCGAGACCGGGGCGCGCGAGGGGGCGGACAAGAGCCGCTTCGTCGAGAACCGCTTCGCCGCCAGCGACCGGCCCGAACTGGCCTCGGCCAGGATCGTCGTTTCCGGTGGCCGCGCGCTGGGATCGGAAGAGAAGTTCCGCGAAACCATCCTGCCGCTCGCCGACAGGATGGGCGCGGCGGTGGGCGCGAGCCGCGCGGCGGTCGATGCGGGTTACGCCCCCAATGACTGGCAGGTGGGCCAGACCGGCAAGGTCGTCGCGCCCGACCTCTATGTCGCGTGCGGCATCTCCGGCGCGATCCAGCATCTGGCGGGCATGAAGGACGCCAAGGTCATCGTCGCCATCAACAAGGATGCCGACGCGCCGATCTTCCAGGTCGCCGATTACGGCCTGGTCGGCGACCTGTTCGAGCTGGTGCCCGAACTCGAACGCGCCCTTTGATCCGATCCATACCGGGGGGAGCCCGACCGATGAGTGAAAAAGCCTATGTCATCCGGCTCAGCTGCAAGGATCAGCCGGGCATCGTCGCCGCCGTCACCACCGCGCTCGCGTCGCTGGGGGCCAATATCCTGGAATCCAACCAGTTCTGGGACCGGCAGGCGGATCACTTCTTCCTGCGCATCGCCGTCACCGTGCCCGCCGACCTCACCCGCGAGGCGGTGGAGCGCGCGGTGCAGCCCGCAATCGATCGCTTCGACCTGCACCTGAAGGTGACGGACGTCGATCAGCGGCCCAAGATCATCATCATGGTGTCGAAGTTCGACCATGCGATGCATCACCTGCTGTACCAGATCAAGGTCCGCTGGCTGAACGCCGATGTGGTTGCCATCGTCTCCAACCACGACGCCGCGCGCCATGCCGCCGAGATCGAGGGCATCCCCTTCCATCACTGGCCGGTGACGAAGGAGAACAAGGCCGAGCAGGAGCAGAAGCTGCTCGATCTCGTCCGCGACACGGGCGCCGAACTGGTGGTGCTCGCCCGTTATATGCAGGTTCTGTCGAACGACCTGTCCGAGCGGCTGTACGGGATGGTCATCAACATCCACCATTCCTTCCTGCCCAGCTTCAAGGGCGCCAAGCCCTATCACCAGGCACATGATCGCGGCGTCAAGCTGATCGGCGCGACCGCTCACTATGTGACGCCCGATCTCGACGAGGGGCCGATCATCGAACAGGAAACCCAGCGGGTCAGCCACAGCCTGACCAGCGAGGACTTCGTCGCCACCGGCCGCGACATCGAATCCCGCGTGCTCGCCCGTGCCGTCAAATATCATCTTGAGGGCCGCGTCATGCTCAACGGTCACCGAACGGTGGTGTTCACGCCCTGACCCCATCCGTGACGTGGCGCGGCGGCGGGTGCGTGGGGAACGCGTTCGCTGCCGCGGAATGTCCCTTTTGAAAGACCGACGATGACAGCGACCATCATTGACGGCAGGGCCTTCGCCGACCGACTGGGCCGAAAATTGTCCGCCACCATTCCGGTGTTCGAGACTTATGCCGGGCGTCGCCCCGGCCTGGCGGTCGTGCTGGTTGGCACGGACCCGGCGAGCGAGGTCTATGTGCGCAGCAAGGGGCGCATGGCCCGCAAGCTGGGCATGGAAAGCTTCGAGCATGTCCTGCCCGAGGCGACGACGCAGGGCGAGCTGCTGGCGCTGATCGCGCAATTGAACGCCGACGACCGGGTCGACGGTATCCTGGTGCAACTGCCCCTGCCGAACGCGCTGGATTCGCTGGCGGTAATTGAGGCGATCGACCCGGCCAAGGACGTCGACGGCCTGCATCCGGTCAGCGCGGGGCGGCTGGCCTCCGGTCTGCCGGGGCTTGTGTCCTGTACGCCGCTGGGCTGCATCATGCTGCTGGAGGCGACCCTGGGGTCGCTGTCCGGGCGTGACGCGATCGTCGTCGGGCGCTCCATCCTGGTCGGCAAGCCGATGGCGCAGCTGCTGCTGGCGCGCGACTGCACCGTGACGATCGCCCATTCGCGCACCCGCGACCTGCCCGCCAAGGTGGGGCGGGCCGAGATCGTCGTGGCCGCCGTGGGCGCGGCCGAGATGATCAGGGGCGAATGGATCGGCCCCGGCGCGACGGTGATCGACATCGGCACCAGCCGGATCGAGCGCGATGGTCGCAAGACGCTGGTCGGCGATGTCGACTTTGCGGGTGCGAAGCAACGGGCCGGGGCGATCACGCCCGTCCCCGGCGGCGTCGGCCCGATGACGATCATGACCCTGATGCACAATGCCGTGCTGGCCGCGCACCGCCGTGCGGGCCTGCCCGACCCCGTAATCTCCGAACGAGAGGATTGAGAAATGGCTGCGCTTCCCCAAAAGGCCCGTGTGGTGATCGTCGGCGTCGGCGGCATCGTCGGCGCATCCATCGTCCACCATCTCGTCGAGCGGGGCTGGGACGATATCGTCGGCATCGACAAGTCGGGCGTGCCGACCGACATCGGATCGACGGCGCACGCCTCCGACTTCTGCTACGCCACCAGCCATGATTATCTGACGACGTGGACGACGCTCTACTCGATCGATTTCTTCGAGAAGATGGGCCATTATTCGCGGATCGGCGGGATCGAGGTCGCGCGCGTCGGCGACGACCAGCGGATGGACGAGATCCGCCGCAAGGTCGCCTCGGCCAAGGCGTTCGGCACCCGCGCGGAGTTGATCGACCCCGCCACGATCAAGGCGAAGTTCCCGCTGATCGAGGAAAGCCTGGTGCAGGGCGGCCTGTGGGACCCGGACGCCGGGCTGGTCGTGCCGCGGTCGCAGACAGTGGCGGGCAAGCTGGTCGATCAGGCGGTCGCGGCGGGCAAGCTGACGGTGTTCGCCAACAATCAGGCGGAATCGCTGATCATCGAGGATGGCCGCATCAAGGGCGTCGTGACGACGCGCGGCACGATCATGGCCGATTATGTCGTGGTCTGCACCGGCCTGTGGGGTCGCCTGATCGCGGAGATGGCGGGCGAGGACCTGCCGGTGTTCCCGGTCGACCACCCGCTGACCTTCTTCGGCCCGTACAAGGCGTTCGAGGGGACCGGCAAGGACATCGGCTATCCGCTGATGCGCGACCAGGGCAACTCGGCCTATATGCGCGACACGGGCGACCCCCGGACGACCGAGGGCGGCCAGATCGAATGGGGCTATTATGAGGAGCACGCGCCCCGCCTCGTCCATCCGCGCGACCTGTTGGAGAAGGAACAGGCTCGGCTGTCGCCGTCGCAGCGCGATCTGGAAATGGAACAGGTGCTCGAACCGCTGGAGCGCGCGATCGAGCTGACGCCGATCCTGGGCGAGCTGGGCTATAACGAGAGCCACTCGTTCAACGGCCTGCTCCAGACCACCACCGATGGCGGCCCGTCGATGGGCGAGAGTCAAAAGGTGCGCGGCCTTTGGTATGCGGTCGGCATCTGGGTGAAGGACGGCCCCGGCATGGGCAAGCTGATCGCCGACTGGATGACCGACGGGCGCACCGCGATCGACCATGCCAGCATCGACTATGCGCGCTTCAACCCGTTCCAGCTGGAGGCCAAGTTCATCGAGGAGCGCTGCCTCGAAACCGCCGCCAAGATCTACAACCCGCCGGTCCATCCGCGCGAGCCGTTCGCCGGTGGCCGTGGCATCCGTCGCTCGCCCTTCTGGGAGCGGGAGAAAGAGCTGGGTGGCTATTTCATGGAACTGGGCGGCTGGGAGCGCGCGCATGGCTATGCCGCGAACGAGCATCTGCTGGAGAAATACGCCGATCAGGTGCCCGTGCGCGGGAATGAATGGGACAATCGCCACTTCTGGCGGGTGTCGAACGCCGAGCAGCTGGAACTGAGCGCCGATTGCGGGCTCATCAACCTGTCGCACTTCCATATCACCGACATCGAGGGACCGGATCATGTCGCACTGATGGAGTGGCTGTGCGCGGCCAAGGTCGGCGGCGACGCGACGATCGGTAAGGGCGTGTACACGCACTTCCTTGATGACGATGGGAATGTCCGCGCCGACTTCACCGTGTTCCGCCTGCCGGATCGCTGCCGCCTGGTGAACGGCGCCGATGCGGGGCCGCGCGACGTCCATTACATGCGCCGCGTCGCCCAGGATCGCGGGCTGGACGTGACCGTCACCGACGTGACCGAAAAGTACGTCACGGTCGGCATCTGGGGCCCGAATGCGCGGGTGAACCTGCAAAAGGTGGTCGAGGACCCCGAGGCGCTGTCGCTGGAAAATTTCCCCTTCGCCGCGATCCGCAACGTCCGCATTGCGGGCAAGGACGTGATGGCCTTCCGCATCTCCTATGTGGGCGAGCAGGGCTGGGAACTGCACATGGCCTATGAGGACGGGTTGGCGGTGTGGGACGCGCTGCGCTCTACCGGCGTCATCGCGGTGGGCATCGAAACCTATGCGAATTCGCGCCGCATGGAAAAGAGCCTGCGCCTCCAGAATGCCGACCTGCTGACCCACTATAACCTGCTGGAGGCCGATCTGGCCCGTCCCAAGGCCAAGGAAGCCGATTTCCGGGGCAAGGCCAAGCATTTGGAACACCGCGCCCGCGAGCATCAGCCCGCCAAGCTGTGCACGCTGGTGATGACCGACAATGTCGATAGCCAGGGCGTGAAGCGCTATCCGGTCGGCATCCTGCCGGTCATCGACCCCGAAACGGGCGAGGTGCCGGTCGATGAGCTGGGGCGGCGGTCCTACACCACGTCGATCGCCTATGGCCCCTCGATCGGCAGGAATATCGCGCTGGCCTATCTGCCCTGGGCGCTCTGTCAGGAAGGGCGCAAGCTGGAGGTCGAGTATTTCGGCGAGCGCTACCCGGTGGAGGTCGCCTCGGTCGGCTATCGCCCGCTCTACGACCCGGAAAACCGCAAGCCCAAGAGCTGATCCGGCGTCGTCCCATGGGCGGCGACCGCCATCGCCGCCCATGTCGTTTCCCGGCGACGAGCGAAAAGCCATGTATGTCATCCGCCTGAAAAACTGCTGCTTCTTCGCCCATCACGGCGTTTTCGACGAGGAGGAAAGGCTCGGTCAGCGCTTCCAGGTCGATGCCGAACTGCATGTCGATGCGCTGGCCGCGCTGGATGCGGACGAGATCGGCGAGACGGTCGACTATGGCCTGGTCTTTGCCGAGATCGAGCGCATTCTTTCGGGGCGGCGGCGCTTCCTGATCGAGGCGCTGGCGCTCGATATCGCTCGCGCGCTGTGCGACCGCTTCGCCCAGGTCGCCCAGGCCCGGATCGTCCTGCGCAAGCCCAATGCCCCGGTGCGCGGCGTGCTGGACCATGTCGAGGTCGAGGTGACATGGCCGCAGCCTGTGTCGTGCATGGCCGGAGAGGCGGTCGGGGCGTGTCGCGAAAAGCAGGGGCGGATGACGCAATCATCCTATTGGCTGGCGCAAGCCGAGGAATAGCCTTCATCGATACGAAGCCCGGTGGATCGCGACGCGCGGGTGGGTGAAATCATAAAGCGACAGGAGGAGCGGTGGATAATGTCGCTCCATTTCGACTTGCCTCGATATGGCAGCGGTGATTGTTCCGGCTCAGCAACGGAAAGGATGACGAGGTGGACGCACGCAGTGAAATGCTGACCCTGATCCGGTCGCGCAAGGAGGGCTATTCCCTCCCGCAGCCCTTTTATGTCGACCAGGACTTCTTCGATCTGGATCTGGAGCTGATCTGGTATCGCGACTGGCTGTTCGCGGGCCATGATTGCGAGCTCCTGAAGCCGGGAAGCTATTTCACGCTGCAGGTCGGGGCCTATCCGGTCGTCATCCTGCGCGACCGCGACGGCCAGATCCGCGCCTTCCACAATAGCTGTCGGCACCGTGGCAGCCGGGTGTGCACCTCGGTCAGGGGAACGGCCGCCAAGCTGGTCTGCCCCTATCACCAATGGACCTATAATCTCGACGGCTCGCTGGCCTTTGCGCGGCAGATGGGCGAGGGCTTTGACCCCAGCCAGCATTCGCTCAAGCCCGTGGCGTGCGAGAGCGTCGCGGGCTATATCTTCATCTGCCTGGCGAACGAACCGGCCGACTTCGCGCCGTTCCGCCAGTTGATGCAGCCCTATTTCGAGCCGCACAATCTGAAGGACGCCAAGATCGCCTTTGAATCGACCATCGTCGAGAAGGGCAATTGGAAGCTGGTCTGGGAAAACAACCGCGAATGCTATCATTGCGCGGGCAGCCACCCGGAACTGTGCAAGACCTATTCGGAATCGCCCAACGTCACCGGCGTCAGCGGCGGCGGCGAAGACCCGGAAATGGCCGAGCACTGGGCACGCTGCGAAGAGGCGGGGCTGCCCGCCAAGTTCCAGATCCATGACAGCGGCCAGTTCCGCGCGATCCGTGCGCCGCTGCTGCGCGAGGCGGAGAGCTATACCATGACCGGCAAGCGCGCGGTGGCACGACCACTGTCGGACGCGGTGCAGGCCGAACGGATCGGCGCGCTGATGCTGTTCAACTATCCGACCACCTGGAACCATGTCCTGATCGACCATGCGGTGACCTTCCGCGTGATGCCGATCGGCCCGAACGAGACCGCGGTCACGACCAAATGGCTGGTCCACAAGGATGCGGTCGAGGGGGTCGATTACAATCTCGACGAACTGACCCATGTCTGGACCCAGACCAACGATCAGGATCGCCGCATCGTGGAGGAAAATGCCTTCGGCATCCGCTCGCCTGCCTATGAGCCGGGCCCCTATTCGCAGCTGCACGAAGGCGGCGTCATCCAGTTCGTCGACTGGTATGCGCGCTTCGTAGAGACGCGGTTGGGGGGATCGGGACTGGGCGGGTCCGGCCAAGCGCATATCCGGCGTGTGGCGTGATCGGCGGGGCGTGTCGGACAGCATGACACCGCACCGCCATCTAGACGAGATGACGCCCTGGAACGACCGGCTCCACACGCTGGAGGTGGTCGGGGTGGTGGACGAGGCGCCGCAGGTGAAGACCTTCACGTTCCGCGCCTCCGACACATGCTGGTTTCGGTACAAGCCCGGCCAGTTCGTCACGTTGGAACTGCCGGTCGGGAACGGCGAGCCGCTGTTCCGCACTTATACCCTGTCCTCCACCCCGTCGCGGCCCTATTCGATTGCGGTGACGGTGAAGGCGCAGGAGGGTAGCGTCGGCACCCGCTGGATGTTCGACCATCTGCACCCCGGCATGACGATCCGGGCCTATGGGCCGACCGGCCATTTCACCCATATCGGGCATGAGGCGGATCGTTACCTGTTCCTGTCGGCGGGGTCGGGCATCACGCCGATGATGTCGATGCTGCGCTGGATGGCCGATCTGGAGCCGCGGTCGGACGTCGCCTTCGTCACCTGCGCACGGACCCCGCGCGACATCATCTTCCGCCACGAACTGGAATGGCTCGACCGGCAGATGCCGAACCTGTCCCTCAGCGTCATGGTGAAGGGCAATTCGGTGGGGGAAAGCTGGTTCGGCCATCGCGGGCAGATCAGCCACCCGATGCTGGCGATGCTGGTCCCCGACCTGATGGAGCGCGAAATCTTCTGTTGCGGGCCGGAGCCGTTCATGGCGTTGGTGCAGGATTTCCTGCGCGATGCCGGGTTCGACATGGCGCATTACCATCAGGAAAGCTTTGGCGAGGTTCCCACCGATACGCCCGCCGAACAGATCGCGATTGTCACCGAGGGCGGCGAGGCGAGCGATGCGGGGATTCCGGTCGTCTTTGCCGACTGGGGCGTGACCGGCATCTGCCAGCCGGGTCAGACCGTGCTGGAGGCCGCGCGCGAAGCAGGCGTGCGCATCCCGGCGGCGTGCGAGTCCGGCATATGCGGCACCTGCAAGACGAAGAAGGTCTCGGGCGAGGTGGTGATGAACCACAATGGCGGCATATTGGATGAGGAGGTCGAGGAGGGCTATATCCTCGCCTGCTGCTCCCGTCCGCTGGGGCCGTTGGAGCTTGAGGCCTGAGCGGGAGGAGTGCGCGTGGCGGACGAACGGGTCGAAGGCGTCAAGGACTATGGCGGGCCGGCGGGGGGCTGGGGCGCGTTGCGGGCCGTCGCCGTCGCGGTGCGCGAGCAGATGGCGGATGCCCGCGCGCTGCTGTCGGTCAACCAGCCCGATGGCTTCGACTGTCCGGGCTGCGCCTGGCCCGATCCCAAGCATGGCTCCTCCTTCGAATTCTGTGAAAACGGGGCCAAGGCCGTCACCTGGGAAGCGACTGCCAAGCGGGTCGATCCCGACTTCTTCGCACGCCATTCGGCCAGCGAATTGTGGACGTGGAGCGACCACGATCTGGAGGATGCGGGGCGGCTGACCGATCCGCTGCGCTACAACCCCGCGACCGATCATTATGAGGTGATCGGCTATGACGAGGCGTTCCGGCTGGCGGGGGAGGGCCTGCGGAGCCTCGACCATGCCGATCAGGCCGAGTTCTACGCCTCGGGCCGCACCTCGAACGAGGCGGCGTTCCTGTGGCAGCTCTATGTGCGTGCTTTCGGGACCAACAATTTCCCCGATTGCTCGAACATGTGCCACGAGGCGACCAGCACCGGACTGCCCCAGTCGATCGGCATCGGCAAGGGCACGGTGACGCTGGAGGATTTCGACCATGCCGATGCGATCTTCTGCATCGGGCACAATCCCGGCACCAACCATCCGCGCATGTTGGCCTCGCTGCGCGATGCCGCCAGGCGGGGCGCGGCGATCGTCGTCGCCAACCCGATGAAGGAACGCGGGCTGGAGCGGTTCCAGTCGCCCCAGCATGTCGGCGACATGGTGCGCCCCGGCGGCGTGCCGCTCGCCTCCGCCTATCATCAGGTCCGGGTCGGCGGCGACATGGCGATGCTGAAGGGCATGATGAAGGCGCTGTTCGCCCGCGACGCCGCCGATCTGGCGGCGGGCGGGGCGGGAGTGCTCGACCGCGCGTTCATCGCCGAGCATACGACCGGCTTCGACGCGCTGGCCACCGATATCGCCGCGACCGACTGGGCGGAGATCGAGCAGCGTTCGGGCCTGCCCCGCGCCGAGATCGGGAGCATGGCGGACACCTATGCCCGCGCCGAGCGGGTGATCGTCTGCTATGGCATGGGCATCACCCAGCATCGCCACGGCACCCGCAACGTGCAGCAGATCGCGAACCTGTTGCTCCTGCGCGGTAATTTTGGACGGCCGGGGGCTGGCATCTGTCCCTTGCGCGGCCACAGCAACGTGCAGGGCGACCGCACCGTCGGCATCACCGAATTACCCACGGAGCCGTTCCTCCAGCGGCTGGACGCGGCGTTCGGCATCTCCAGCCCGCGCGCGCACGGTCATAATGCGGTCGAGGCGCTGAAGGCGATGCGCGAGGGGCGGTCGCGCGCGATCCTGTCGCTGGGAGGCAATCTGGCGGTGGCGATGCCCGATCCCGAGGCGTGCTTCGCCGCCTTCCGCAAGATGGACCTGTCGGTCACGATCGTCACCAAGTTCAACCGCACCTGCCTGCTCCAGGCGAAGGAGACGCTGGTGATCCCATGCCTGGGACGTACCGAGCAGGACGTGCAGGCGAGCGGCCCGCAGTTCGTGACGGTCGAGGACTCGATGTCGATGGTCCATGCCTCGCGCGGGCGGTTGAAGCCCGCCGCCGGGGGGCTGCTGTCCGAGCCTGCGATCGTGGCCGGCCTGGCCAAGGCGACGCTGGGCGCGGGGCCGATCGACTGGGACGCGATGGTCGCCGATTACGACCGTATCCGCGACAAGATCGCCGAGGTCTTTCCCGATTTCGGCGACTTCAACATGCGGGTGCGTCAGAAGCATGGCTTCCGCCTGACCGTGGGGCCGTCGAACCGGGTGTGGAACACGCCCGATGGCAAGGCGCATTTTATCGTGCATCCGGATGCCGATGGTGCGGGCGGCAATGCCGATGCGCCGCTGGTCCTGACCACGATCCGCAGCCACGACCAGTATAACACGACCATCTATGGCCAGAATGACCGGTATCGCGGGATCACGGGGCGGCGGGACGTGGTCTTCGCCCATCCCGACGATCTGGCCCAAGCGGGATTGCGGCATGGCGACCGGGTCGATGTCGTGGCGGGACCGGGCCGGGTGCTCGCCTCGCAGGTCGCCGTCGCGCACAGCATCGCTCGCGGGTCGGTCGCGGCCTATTATCCGGAGGCGAACCACCTGATCGCGCTGGACGACCATGACGCCGAAAGCGGCACGCCCGCCTATAAGTCGGTTCCCGTCACGCTGCGCAGGGCGGTGGTCGACCCGACATGATCGTCGGATCACGGATCGGAATGCGATACCATCGGCTCCATTCGCGCGACGTGATTGCGCTATGTCATTGTTGATTTGTATCAATATTGCTCTGATAACAGTTATTTATCGTTTTCTGTCCTAATGCAGGTCCCTGATGGAGGGATTAGTGCAGGCAAAGTCTTTGAAGTCGCTCGCGAGGATGCTGAGCGTTCGGGGCATGATCACGGTGGCGTGTTTCGTGACGCTCGGCTCGGCGGTTACGGGCGTCATGCTAGAACAATCGGCGAAAAGCCGGGCGCGGGAGACCGGCGGTATCGTCGCGGACCAGGTGACGGCGGAGATCCGCACCCAGTTCGAGCGCCCGATCGGCGTCGCCGGGGGGCTGAAGGCCGCGATCGCCGCCGCGCGCTCGCAGGGCATCATGGACCGGCTGGCCCATAACGGCATCCTCAAATCGACGTTGATGACCAATCGCGAGTTGATCGGCACCTGGATCGGGTGGGAACCCAATGCTTTTGACGGGCGCGACGCGGCCTTTGCGGGCACGCCGGGCTATGACAAGACCGGGCGTTTCCTTCCCTATTGGCACCATTCGGGCAATGACGCGGCGGTCGAGCCGCTGACCGGCTATGAAAAGCCGGGCAAGGGCGACTGGTATCTCGTTCCGTTGCAGACCGGTCGTCCGTTGATGTGGGGGCCGAGCCTGTATGAGGTCGCGGGCAAGAAGACGCTGATGGCGTCGGTCGTGCTGCCCTATCAGGAAAAGGGGCGGACCATCGCGGTGCTCGGTGTCGACCTGGGCCTGGGCGACCTGTCGAAGCGGATCGGCGGCATCCGCCTGCCATATGACGGCAATGTCGAGGTGCTGTCCGAAAAGGACCTCTACGCCTATACCAAGGATGAAAGCGCACTCGGCAAGCCGGGGCCGCATTTCACGCAAGGCTATTCACTGGTCGACGATCCCGTGATGGGCAAGGTCATCCAGATCGTTCGGCCGATCCGGTTCGACGGCTTCGATCGCGGCTGGATCGTACGGGTGCGGATGCCGATGAGCGCGGTGCTGGCCGACGCGCATCATGCCGAACTGGTGCTGTTGATCTCGGCGTTGCTGATGGTCGTGGGGCTGGCGCTCGTTCTGCGGCGCCTGTCCAAGCGGCTGGTCGGCGATCCGCTGGCCGATCTGTCGACCGAGATGGAGCATGTCGCGTCCGGCGACCTGAGCGAGCCGGTGCGGACCGAGGCAAAGGCAGCGGAAATCGCCAAGATGCGCGCGGCGGTCGACGTGTTCCGCCAGACCGCGCGCGAAAAGCGGGTGGCCGACCAGAACCAGGAACTGGTCGTCACCAGCCTGGCCGACTCCCTCCAGAAGCTGGCAGCGGGCGATCTGTCCATCCGGCTGACGACCAAGTTCAGCGCCGAATATGAGCGGATTCAGACCAACTTCAACGAGGCGGTCGGCCGCCTGGCCGATGCGATGAAGAAGGTCGCGGGCAGCGCGGGCGATGTCAGCGCCGGTTCGCGCGAGATCAGCGTGGCGGCCGACGACCTCTCCCGCCGCACCGAACAACAGGCCGCCAGCCTGGAGGAAACCGCCGCCGCGATGGACGAGATTACGGTCACGATCCGCAAGACGGCCGAGGATGCGACCCACGCCAACGCGGCGGTGGCCCAAGCCCGTGCCGAGGCCGAGCGCTCGGGTGAGGTGGTGCGCAAGGCGATCCAGGCGATGAGCGGCATCGAGCGCTCCTCGGCCGAAATCGCCGAGATCATCTCGGTGATCGACGGCATCGCCTTCCAGACGAACCTCCTCGCGCTGAATGCCGGGGTCGAGGCGGCACGCGCCGGGGAGTCCGGCAAGGGCTTCGCGGTCGTCGCGTCGGAAGTCCGCGCGCTGGCACAGCGTTCGGCCGAGGCGGCCAAGGACGTCAAGGTACGGGTTTCCGCCTCCACCACCCATGTCGGGGCGGGGGTGGAACTGGTGTCCGAGACCGGTCGCTCGTTGAACCTGATCATCGAACGGGTCGGCGAGATCGAAGGACTGGTATCCGGCATCACCACCGCGACCCAGCAGCAGGCGGGGGGGCTGCAACAGGTCAATATCGCTGTGTCCGAGATGGACAGCGTGACCCAGCAGAACGCCGCCATGGTCGAGGAAACCACCGCCGAGGCCCGCAACCTAGCCGCCGAGGCCGAGGCGTTGGCCAACGAGGTCGCGCGCTTCCGGCTAGGCGATGACGGTCCGGGCGTGTCGCTGGCATCGCGTCATGATCCGGTGCGCAGCGCGGTGCCGCGGGCGGCGCCCCTGCTCGCGCCGCGGCCTGTCCGGCCTGCGCCGCGACCGACGCTGGTGGCGGGCAATACCGCGCTTGCGGTGTCGTCGGACGACTGGTCGGAATTCTGACAGGCTTCGATCGACCAGCCGATCGGGGGAGTCGCTCGGCGATCCGATAATCAAAGGCCCGCCGGAGACGACTGGCCGGGCAGGGGGCGTGCGGCCAGGTTCATGGGTCGCCGACCGGACGGGGGTATCATGAAGATTCTGCTTTCCGCCACGATGGCGACGACTCTGTTCGGCGCAGCCGCACAGGCCCGCCCGATCGATGTACCCGCCAAGGCCAGTCCGTCCGCCGAGGCGGCGGGGCCGGAGATCAATTGGTCATTGCCATCGACCGGCAAGATCATGGGCGAGGCGGAAACCTTGCCGGTCGTCCTTCCCGTGAATCCGCCGGCCATCGCGGACCCGGCGGCTGCCCTTCCAGCCGCCTTGCCCGTCGCCCGGCTGACGCTCGGGCTGGGACTGCGCGGGCGTATCGACCTGCGCTTCAACGATGCCAATGGCATGGGACAGCGCAAGACCTCGGCCCATGCCTCGTTCGACACACTGATCCTGACCGCCAATTATGACGGGCCGCGCTTCTTCGGATCGGCGGACTATCGTTTCTACGGGGCGAACTTCATCTACGGCGCGCGCAATGGGTATCGGGGCTATCCGGGCGAGGTCCAGTTTCTGTCCTATGCCTATGCCGGGGCCAAGCTGACCCCGCATGACCGCGTGACCGTGGGCATCCAGCCGGTGCCGTTCGACGACCGTTATTGGGGATCGTCCTGGTATGACAGTCTCGGCTTCGTCTATGGCTTGGAGGAAGTCTATAATACGGGCATCAGCTATATGCATGGCGACGACCGGCTGACCGTGTCGGCGGGCTTCTTCCCCGTGGCGGGGCCGCCGGGTATCGGCAACAGCCGCGACAGCGCGCGCTATTCGGTCAATATCGTCCAGGGCGATTCCTACCTGCCCTTCGCCTCGCGCAATGCCGAGCGCAACATGGCGATCGGCAAGGCACGCTATGTGTTGGCCAGCACCGCGCGCGGCCAACTCAGCGTCACCGGATCGGGCTGGGTATCGCAGGTGCACAGCTTCGATACCGGCGAGAATGGTTCGCGCCATGCCTTTGCACTCAGTGTGAAGGACGATCGTCACCCCTTGCGCTTCAAGCTGCTGGCCGCGCGGCAGGATATCGATCCGCGCAATCGGCAACGCAACGATCTGATCGCGGTCGGCGACTATGACTTTTCGTACAATATCGCGGCCAAGGGCACGCTCGCCTTTGCCGAGATCGGCCATCCGGTCCAAACAGGTCGTTTCCCGTTCAGCCTGGGCGTCTATTCCAGCTATGCCCGCGTCGTGAAGCAGGCGGGCTTTTCCGATACGCAGCGGATCAATGTCGGCGCTTTCTGGAACGACAAGGCTACCCGGCGGATCAAGATCTGGACCGAAATGCTCGTCGGTCGCAACGATCCCTATGTCGGCGCGGGCCAGTTCGTCTCGGGCGGAGCGCAGGGTGGTGACGATCGCTGGAAAGCCTCGATCCTGATGATGTTCGGCTATTATATTTAGGTGTATTAGGCAGAGAGTCCCCGGCTGCGTCGTCGCTCTCCACCAAGCCTATGGTTTACGGGGATGATCCAACGCGACATCCGAAAATGAAAACCGGGTTCTACAGCGGTAAAATCCTGCCCCCGCAACCATTTCCATCCCCATACGCCCGCCAGGTCACACGACCTCGCGGGCTTCCGGGCGTTCAGCCAAACAGCACTGGCGAGGCGCTCAGCATAGCCTCGCTTGTGTACTTGAGGCGATGTCGTTCGCTCATCCGGCGGGAGCTTGGGTCATTTCGGGGTTGCGCAACCCGAACTGATTTCGCCAGACTTGGGGCGGGTTCCACCATTCCAACGCTGGCGCCCGATGGGACAAGATCCGAAGCGTTGGTCCGCTTCGTGCCGATACCCATGTGCTCCGCTCTTGTCACAGGATCGCCGCAGACCATGACCGACCTGCCCAAGCTCCTCGTCACTCGCCGCTTGCCCGACACCGTCGAGCGTCACCTGACCGAGACGTGGGACACCACGCTGAACGTCGACGACCGGCCTCTCGACCGTCGCGCGCTGGTCGAGGCGATGAGCGGTTATGACGCCTGGATGCCGACGATTACCGATCGGATCGACGCGGACCTGCTGGCCACGCCGGGGCGGCGGGTGCGCATCCTTGCCAATTACGGCGCGGGCGTCGACCATATCGATCTGGCGGCGGCGCGCGAGGCGGCAGTGGTGGTGACCAACACTCCTGATGTGCTGACCGAGGCGACGGCGGAGATCGCGATCCTGCTGATGCTGATGGCGTCGCGCCGGGCGGGCGAGGGGGAGCGGGAGGTGCGGGCGGGCGCATGGACCGGATGGCGCCCTTCGCACCTGATCGGCCAGGGGCTGTCGGGCAAGACCCTGGGCCTGATCGGTTTCGGCCGGATCGCGCAGGCGACGGCGGCCAAGGCGAAGGGGCTGGGAATGCGGATCCGCTATGCCAGCCGCTCCGCCGCCGCGCCCGAGGTGGAGCAGGTCCTGGAGGCGACGCGCGCGGCATCGCCGCAGGCGCTGGCCGCCGAATGCGACATCCTGTCGCTTCACGTGCCGGGCGGCGAGGGGACGCGGCATATGGTCGACGCGGACCTGCTCTCGCGGATGCGGCCGGATGCCATCGTCGTGAACACCGCGCGCGGGCCGGTCATCGATGAGGAGGCGCTGGCGGATGCCTTGACGCGCGGCGTGATCGGTGGCGTCGGGCTGGACGTCTATGAGCGCGAGCCGGTCGTCCATCCCGCCCTGTTGGCGCACCCCCGCGCGGTCCTGTTGCCGCATCTGGGCAGCGCGACGATCGAGGCGCGCACCGCCATGGGTATGCGTGCGGCGGACAATCTGGCGGCGTTCCTGCGCGGCGAGGAGCCCGCCGATCGTGTCGCCTGAAGCGGCGATCGCCGGGCTGATCGCGGAACGGCTGGCCGAGAGGCGGGCGGACGATCCGCCGCTCGTCCTGGGCCTGTGCGGCGCGCAGGGGAGCGGCAAGTCGACCGTCGCGGCGAGGCTGGCCGAGCGGTTTGCGCGCAGCGCGATCCTGTCGCTGGACGACCTGTACCTTACTCGCGCCGAACGCCAGCAGCTGGCGCGCGAGACCCATCCCCTGTTCGCCACGCGCGGTGTGCCGGGTACGCATGACGTGGCGTTGGGGATCGCGACATTGGCCGCCATCGCGCGAGGGGAAGCGGCGCCCCTGCCGCGTTTCGACAAGGCGACCGACGATCGTGCGCCTATGAGCATATGGCCGAACGCGCCCGAACATTGCGAACTGGTCATTTTCGAGGGCTGGTGCGTCGGCGCCCGGCCGGAAGCCGAGGCGGCGCTGGTCGCACCGCTCAACCGATTTGAGGCGGAAGAGGATAGCGACGGCATATGGCGTCGTTATGCGAACGCCGCGCTCGCGACCGACTATCCGGCGCTGTTCGATCGTCTCGACATGCTGGTGCTGATGATGCCCCCCGACTGGCCCACGGTGCTGCGCTGGCGCACCCAGCAGGAGGATGCGCTGCGCCGGACGAGGGGAGATGCGACGGGTGTGATGAACGACGCCCAACTGGCCCGCTTCGTCAGCCATTATGAGCGGCTGACCCGCCATATCTGGGCGGAGATGCCCGACCGGGCCGATCTGTGTCTGCGGCTGGACCAGGATCGCGCCTTGGCAAGCTGATCCCCCGGCGATGGCCGACGCCTCGACGAAAAATGGCCCGGTGCGTGAACACCGGGCCAGTGGGGGAAACGGGAAGAGGGATCAGAAGGAGGCGCGGACACCGAAATTGAAGCGCGTTCCGAAATTCTGGATGTTCTTCACCCGCTCTTCGAGGACCGAATAGTCGAAGATGTAGGAGTTGGTCAGGTTGACCCCCTGGACATAGACCTGGAACGCAGGCGTGATGTCGTAGGAGGCGCTGAAGTCCAGCTGGCCATAGGCACGGCGGTTTTCCGGCTGGCCATAATCGCTCAGGCAGCTACGCAGGAAGGACGAGCGCCAGTTGTACGACGCGCGCGCCTGGATGCCGTATTTCTGATAGAACAGGCTGCCATTGGCCGAGTGGGGCGACAGGCCGTTATAACCGCAGGCGCTGTTGGTATTGGCCGCGCGCTTCGCGGTGTCGCTGACATAGGTATAGTTGCCAGCGATACCGAAGCCGCCGAAGAAGCCCGAGCTGATCCGGTCGGCGGTCAACTGTGCGCCCACTTCGACGCCCGCGACCGATCCGGTCGCCCCGTTGCGGGTGCGGGTATCCTGGAAAGTATATTGGCCGATCTGGATCGGCAGCGTCTGTTGTTCCAGGAAGTCCGAGAACTCCTTGTAGAAGCCCGCCAGGCTGACATAGCTGATGTCCGAGATATAGAATTCATAGGACAGGTCGTAATTGGTCGACTTGAACGGGCGCAGGGTCGGATTGCCGCCGCCCGAGGTCGCCGCCGTGACGCGGCCATTGTAGAAATTGTTGACGCCCAGATCGGTCAGTGTCGGGCGGGTAATTGTCTGCGAAAAGGCGCCGCGCAGCAGCATCCGTTCGGTCAGGTCGTATCGGACGTTCGCCGAGGGCAGGAAGTTGCGATAATGATTGCGGACGCTGACCGCCGTGGGGTTGCCCAGCGGGATGTTCAGATTGTCGTCGCCGGGATTGACGAAGATGCCGAGGATCGGCTGGGTGAAGCCGCTCGACACCACCGAGGTGTCGGTGACGCGAAAGCCGACATTACCCGACCAGCGCGGCCCGCCGAGCCCGACATTGATATAGCCCGCCCACACCTTTTCGACCACGTCGAGCAACTGGCCCGGACGATCGCGAAGCCCGAACGGGCCCCCCGGCAGAGCCAGTTGCTGCGCCGCGACCGCCGCCTGCTCCGCCGCGGTGCGCCCCTGGCGTGCGAGCGCCAGTACCGAGGGCTGCGACAGATAGGCGAGCACCGCGGCGGGGTCGAAGGTCAGGAAGTTGACCGGCGCCTTGTCGCTGCCGGAAATCTTGGGGAGATAGTTGTTCAGGGTATAGGGCGACAGGAGATTGGCCGGGACCGGAATGTCGTATCCGCAATAGGTGCAGACCGTGTCCTCGTTATTGGCGTTGGTCTGCGTCTTGTGCCGCCGGTTGAAGGCTGCGCCGAACAGGATCGACTTGACGGGGCCCTCATCCTGATTGCGGTAATCGCCGTCGAAGTGGAATTCGGTGCCCCGGTCGCGAACCCGGCCTTCGCCCACCGAGCTGTAATGCGCCCGCATCAGGGACGGGTCGGTGACATTGCCCAGATTGCTGATGATCGGCATGGTCACGCCGGGCAGCAGGTCGAAGCGCGGTGCGCTCTGCGCCAGTGCGCCGACGACGATGAAGGCGCCCGGCGTGCGGTTCTTCGCCTGGGTGGTCGAGGCGTCGAACTTCAGGTCCAGATTGTCGGCGACGCTCCACTTCAGGTTGCTGCCGATCTGGTAGCTGTTGCTGAAGCGGTTGCCATAGGTCGAGGCATTGTCGTTCTGGGAGACCGTCACGCGCTGATCGCCCAGCGCCGGATCGGTCAGCGCGGGATTGGCGGCCAGGAATTGCGTGCCGGGCCGGTTGAAGCCGTTGACCGTGCCGTTGCTGTTGGCGGTCAGGCCGATGAAGCGGGGCGTGAAGAACGGGCCGAAATAATGGCCGTTGCTCATCACGTTGAACTTTGAATAAAGCCCGTCGACGGTCAGCAGCAGGCGGTCGCTCAGCTTGGCCTGGAAGGTCGACGCGACGTTCAGGCGCTCGCGGCTTTCGTCATAGTGATAGAAGGCGGAGTCGCGCGGCGTGAAGATGTTGGCGGGGCTGTTGATCAACGCGCCCGCGGTCAGGCCTGCCGAGCTGGGTGTCCCGTTGATGAGACCTTGCGAGCCAGGCAGCCAGCCATGGATGGCGAACTGGTCGAAGGCGCTGTAGCGCTTGGTATAGGAGGCCGCGACGACCAGGCCGATCGTCTTGTCCTTATTGGCGAAGGATGCGGTGCCGGAGAAGTCCGGGCTCGTCTTCTTGGCTAGCGTGTCATACATGCCGCCCGCCGACAGGGTCAGGTGTGCACCCGTCTTGCCGTCCAGCGGCTTGGCGGTGATGATGTTGACGGTCGCGCCGATGCCGCCTTCCTGCAACTGCGGCACGGTGCTCTTGTAGATCTCGGTGCGCTGGATCATGTTCGGCGACAGCACGTCGAACGAGAATTCGCGGCCCGGATTGTCGGTCGCCATGACGCGGCCGTTGACCAGCACGGTGTTGAACTGCGGGCCCAGGCCGCGAACGGTGATGAACTGGCCTTCGCCGCCGCTGCGGTCGATCGCGACGCCGGTCACGCGCTGGAGCGAGTCG